>Ga0315535_1002034_pt1 | contig 13214 bp, 9 predicted proteins | sample SalMarSW160220MG_2_FD_203092 | JGI IMG/M metagenome (GOLD analysis project Ga0315535, IMG submission 203092) | Salt marsh sediment microbial communities from the Plum Island Ecosystem LTER, Massachusetts, United States - Salt Marsh Sediment SW1602-20 ...
TGCGGCACGTCGGCATCTCACTCGGCCTTGGGCACTCCCAGCTCGGTACGGCACTCCTCTCCAAAGGCCGCTCACACGGCGGGCCGTGTCCCCCGGCCCACGCGGCCGGGGGGTCACGTGTCGGCTCTCCACCATGATCAACGCGTAAGACTCGCGGACGAGAGCAGCGAGACGACCCCGGCCAGTGGGATGGTGGATCGCCCGATCGGGCATCCGCCCTACGGCGACTCGTTGGGAGGTTGCGACCCGCACCCCCCTAGCAAGACAATGGCGCCGGCCACGATCGCCCCGACACGGCCGCGGATGGACAGCCCGCTCCGCGTCGAGGCGGCGATGGCCGCAAGTCTTCCTGAGTGCCTTTGCCATTTCTTGTTGCCGAATGACGATCTGCTGTCGGGACGAAGATCCCTGGGCGCACCTAGAGGAGTGGTATCGCACGCCCCTCGGCAGGGAGCTGTTGGCCGAGGAAACGGCCTGCCTGGAGCGGATGCTGCGGGACACCTTCGGCTACTATCTGGTGCAGGTGGGCGTGGCCGGCCCCTTTCAGGACACGGTTGGGGCAAGCCGGGTCCATCAAAGGATTCTGTTGTCCGCCTCGCCGAGACCTCGCGCCGCAGGCCGCCAGATGGCGGCCTCGCCGTCCCGTTTCCCGGTTGCCACCGACAGCGTGGATGTGGTCTTCCTGCCTCACGTGCTGGAGTTTGCCCGGGACGGTCACCAGGTGCTGAGGGAGACGGAGCGGGTGTTGATCCCGGAAGGGCGGGTGGTGGTCATCGGCTTCAACGCCCTGAGCCTTTGGGGTGGCTGGCGGCTGATGCGCAGGGGACAACGGCGGGTGCCCTGGTGTGGCGACTTTCTCACCCCTTTTCGCATCGGGGACTGGCTGTCACTCCTCGGTTTCCAGGTAGAGACACAGGAGATGATGATGTTTCGCCCCCCTTGGCGGCGGGCGCTGCCGCAGCCGCTCGCGTTCCTGGGCACCCTTGGGCGTCGGTATTGGCCGTTGCTGGCCGGTGTCTATGCGATTCGGGCGGTCAAACGGGTATCGACCCTCACGCCCCTGCGGCCCTCCTGGAAGACCCGCCGGCAGGTGATCCCGGGAGGCGCGGTGGAGCCTACCGCCCGCCAAAACGGCTGTGCCTGAGCGGGTCGAGATCTTCACGGACGGGTCCTGCAAGGGTAACCCGGGACCGGGCGGGTGGGGTGCGGTGCTGCGCTACGGGCAGCATGAGAAGGAGCTCTCCGGCGGCGAGCCCATGACCACCAACAACCGCATGGAGCTGATGGCGGTGATTCGGGCCCTGGAGGCATTGAAGCGGGCCAGCCGCGTGCGGGTGACCACGGACTCCCAGTACGTGAAGCGGGGGGTGACCGAGTGGCTGGCCCGCTGGAAGCGCAACGGCTGGCGCACGGCGCAGCGGGAGTCCGTCAAGAACCGGGATCTCTGGGAGCGCTTGGACCGGGCGATGGCGGTCCATGACCTGCAATGGCAGTGGGTGCGTGGCCACGCCGGTCACCCGGAGAACGAGCGCGCGGATCGCCTGGCAAACAGCGGCATCCCCCGCCGCGGAAGGGTGTGATACCGCTCGCCGGCCAGGAAAGAACGGCCAAGTTGTTTTTGAACCGTTACTATGAAAGTCGTGCGAATCCGCGCTCCACATCCCCCTCGCCCTCTGGGAGAGGGACGGGGTGAGGGAAACGGTCATGGCGCCAGCGACTTACATTTTCTGGGGTGGCGCTGGCACCATGACCGTTAGGCCGGCTTCCCTGATGGATCTGGCGCTCCTTTACCCCGCCATCGAGCGGGCGAGGGCGCGGAACTCCAGGGCGTAGAACATCTCCAGGTAGCGCCGGGTCTCGGCCCGCTCCAGGTTGGTGACGAACTTCCAGAAGCCGTAGATGCGGGAGAGGGTCATCATCCGGTCGGCGTAGCGCTTCCAGGTGTAGCGCTCGTGAACCCGCGCGAGACCGGCATCCGAGATCGCCTGCCAGTAGGTCGGCTCTTCCCGGCAGCGGGCGAAGAAACCCGCCATGATCTCCGCGGCGCGGTCGCCATGATTGGGGTCGATGTGGAAGCCGGAGACCCCGTCCTCCACGATCTCCAGGGGTCCGCCGAAGCAGGTGGCGAAGGTGGGGAGTCCCGAGCCCATGGCCTCCACCACAGTGAGTCCGAAGGCTTCGAACAGGGCGGGCTGGACGAAGGCCCCGCGACGGTCCGCGACGAAGCGGTAGAGCTCCCCCGCCAGCGCCTTCTCCAGGTGGACCCCGAGCCAGCGTACCTGAGCGTCGAGACCGTGCTCGTCCATCAGGGCGTGCATGCGATGGATCTGGTCCCGCTCCTCCTCGTCCGACGACCGGTTCGGGTCCACGTGGCCGGAGACCACAAGCAGGTTGACCTCCCCCCGCAGCGCTTCAGAGCGTCCGAACCAGTCCACCAGTCCCGTGAGGTTCTTGATATGGTCCATGCGGGCCATGGTGAAGAGGAGGGGCTTCTCCTGATCTTGGATCATCCCCCGGGCGTCACCGGGCCGCTCGCCGCCGAAGACCAGGTCCCGGAGCTCGACGTCCAGGTGGGTTAGCCGCCGGTCCTGCTGGGAGTAGGGGAAGTAGATCTCTGCGTCGGCCCCCGGCGAGACGATATTGAATTTTGGGTCGTAGACGTCGATGCCGGAAACCACCCGGTAGAGCCCCGGCATGGTGAAGCTCATGTGACTCTCGTACTGCCCGAGTCCCTCGTTGGTCCCGGCAATCTCCTGGTAGGTGCTGGTGATGATGAAATCGGCCGTGTTCATGGCGATGAGGTCCGCCGTGAACTGGCAGGAGAAGTGATAGCGTTCCTCGTTGCGCTGCCAGTAGAGGTCGGAGAATAGGTACTTGGTCTTCTCGAGGGCGTGGGCGACGTTGCACTGGCTCACCCCCAGGCGCTGGGACATGAGGGAGGCGACCAGGTTGCCGTCGCTGTAGTTTCCGACGATGAGATCCGGCCGCTCCCCTAGCTCCGCCAGTAGCTCCCGCTCCGCATCCAGGGCGTAGCGCTCCAGATAGGGCCAGATGTGGAAGCGGGAGATCCAGTGGGGGACGATCTCGCCCGCCTCGTTGCGGAATGGGACACGGAGGATGCGGGCATTGCGGGTGCCCGCGACGGGCTCGATGCGCTGATCGGAATTGGTCCCTTCCGCCTGCGGGATGAGCCGAGTGAGGACGACGACCTGGGGCTCGATGTCGATGCCCTGCTGGAGCAGCCGTTCCTGCATCTCATGCTCCAGCGCCCGCACCTGGTCGAGGATGTAGACCACTTGGCCGCCGGTATCGGGGCGTCCGAGGACGTCGGATTGGCCGAACCACCCGTGGATCGAGAGGATGGCGATGGAGAAGATCATGGGCACGCGCCCCAGGAACTCCTCCAGTGTCTTCGGCGCCGGGGCCTCCAGGATGTCCAGGAGGAGGCCCATGGTCTCGCGAATGCGCCCTGCGTCCCGTCCCCACCCCGGCTCGAATCCGAAGCGGCGCAGATCCTCCCACACCTCCTGGAAGGGTGTGGCCGCCGGGCGGCGCCGCAAGAGGTTCTGAGCCTGGCGCAGGCCGCTGCGAAGGCCCGCCACATCCCGGATGGCGGGGTTGAGCATGAGCTGCTGGCCCCGGTAGCAGTGGACGCTCAGGAAGTCGAGCAGCTGCCGGTCGCCCTTGCCGAGCTCCTCGAACAGACGGCTGGAGAGTCGCCGGTTCAGAAACTCCACTCCCCGGCCGATGGAGCCTTCCTCCTGCAGCTTGTAGAACTCCCGTGAGAAGGGCCCCAGGTCGATCTCCAGGGGCCAGGGGTCCTCCTGGCCCTGGGTGGCCAGCCGCTCCTTGAAGCGGAGGTAGTCGGCCACGGGCACCTCTTCGAGGTGCATCGCGTCCACGTGGATGCGCAGATACGACCAGACCGCGACCCGGCGCCGGAGCGCCAGGTAGACCCAGGAGCGGTCCAGCGCCGCCTCCTGGGCAATCGATAGGGCTGAGGCGAAGGGCGTATCGCACAGGGTCCGGCTCTCGTCCATCCCGCAGACCTGATCGAAAGCGTCCTGCAGATCGCTGCGCAGGAGAAAGGGCCGGTCGAGGGAGACGAGGTAGTGCAGGACGCTGTGGGAGGCGGTGCGCTGCTCATGGAGAAAGGTCCGCAGCGCACCGACCAGCGGATCGGTCCGTTCCATCCGTATCAGAGGCTCCAGTCGTCGCGAAAGGCTTGGTAAAAGGCGGTGTCCTGAACAGTGGCACCCTGTCGGCCGACCATGGCGGACGCGAAGGCCTGGGCGCGATCGAGCCCCTGCTGCAGGGGCCAACCGCGGGCGAGGGCGAGAATCAAGACCGCTGCGAAGGCGTCGCCGGCACCCACGGCATCCACTACCTGGATGCCGCCCTGGGGCCTCACGCGGTGAAGCTCCGCTGCGGGCGCCCAGGCGAAGGCACCGGCCGCGCCCTCGGTGACGAAGACCCCCTGCAGGCCGAATCGTTCCTGGAGCAGGCGGGCCTGCTCTGGGCGGTCATTGCTCTCGGGAACCAGCAGGGCGAGCTCATCCCCATTGATCTTTACCCAGGTGGCGGCCTGCACGAGAGCGAGGACGGTCTCCTTCTTCCACCAGGGGGGGCGCAGATTCACGTCGACGAAGGCCCGCAGCTTGGAGGCTTCCTTTATGCGGGTGAGGGCGGTCCGGGAGTCAGCCTCCCGCAGGGCCAGGCTTCCGTGGTAAAGGAGCGATCCCTCGGGGAGGGCCGGGAGCCGATCGGGGTCGATGTGGTCGTAAGCCTGGTCCCCCTTGATATCGAAGGTGGGCTCGCCTTCCCTCAGGCTGACCTTGACAGTCCCGGTCTGGTGGACGGGATCGGTCTGGAGCCCGGCAAGGTCCATGCCCCACCGCCGCATGGCGTTCCGGATGGCACGGCCCAGCGCATCATCCCCGACGCGGCTGACGAAGAGGGGGCGGAGGTCGAATGCCTGCAGATGCCAGGCGACGTTGAAGGGTGCACCTCCCATCACCTCCGTGCCGTCGGGAAAGACGTCGAACAGGACCTCGCCAAAAACGACCGGGCGCGTCTCCATTTCTTTGCTCCTGGTGGTTGTGGGCCTATCTGGTTCTTGCTTCTGAGTGATCACCGTGGGTCCTGACCGCGGCAGGTATGATCGCCAAAGCACCGGGCGGCCGACAGGGTCTTGGTCGCGGGGGGGCACCGCCCGCGGGAGAACGGAGCCCAAAAATCAAGCGGCCGCCGCGAGGTCTGCCGAAGCTTCCACGATTCTAACGGCGATAACCCTCGATTCAACTGCCGGGCCGGGTGAGGCGCGTCGGCAGGGTTGGTCCCCGGGATATCGTCGGCTCTGGTGTTAGGGGAGCAGCCGACAAGGCCAGCGCCCACGTTGGCAAGAACCAGGCCCAGCAGGTCGGCATCCTCTCTGAGCTGATCAGACGGGCCAGGATCACCAGACCCGCCGCCAGCAGGTTGCCGGCCGTCGCGCCCCCTGGTTTGGGCGGCCCGTGGCTGCGGGGGCCAAACAGCCGGTGAGTGTACAGCGTTTGACGCCTCCTCAAGATGACTTCGTGCCGCAAGCAAAGGACAATGGGCGTTCACCGACCACGGAGGCGGGCGGCGAGGGTGCGGGAGAGTGATATGCTCGCCTAAGGCGATTTCTGTCGAATTTTATACCGTCTTGCTTGTCATTTCGCCGGCCTTCGGCGTCGGGCCGCCAGTCACGGAGCCCGGCTATGCTCCCGGCGGCGCTCCTCGAAGGCAAACGAAAATCCGGCGCAATCCGGTATGAGATCTTCCGGCAATCGCCCAAGGAGCCAGAGGACGGGAGGCGGGCCGCATCCCGTGCCAATTTCACGGACCGCTGTCCCTGGGAAGCACAGATGATCCACAAGCGCGTACAAAGCCTAACCAGCGACGAGTTCTTCTACTTCTTTCTGCAGCTGCGAAAGGGCGAGATCCGCCGGACCGTTCAGGCACTCAAGGGCCGCTATCCGCAAGACACGCCGGGGCAGTTGGCCAAGCGCCTCGTGGAGGCCAAGACCCAATTGGCCCTGCTGGGCGGCACCTTGTTGAATGTGCCCCTGTTGGTGCCCGGCGTGGGGCAGGCGATGACGCTGTTTGGTCTCGTCGGGGCGACCTCGATGTTGACCCGCATGCACCTATATCTGATCCTGGAGATCGCGCTCGTTTACGGGCAGGACATCGACGATGAGGCCCGGGTGGGGGAGATGCTCGCCGTTATCGCCGCGACCGCTCTGGGCTCCGCCGCCCCGCCGATGCTGATGCAGGCCCTGAAATTGAACCCCCTGTATGCCATCCCTGCGGGCGCGCTGTCCGCATCTGCGGTGACCCAGCTGATCGGGTACGCGGCCGTTGCTTTCTATCAGAACAAGCTGCTCCGGGAATCCGAGGGTGAGTTGGCCGCTGTGCCGGAGGGGAGCGTCGCGAGCTACAGGTCATGAATGAACCTAGAAAGAGCAGTATCCGCAAATGAACGCCAATGGACACAAATGAAAACAACGGCTTGTCACCTGCGGGGGCAGCGTTGTTGTCACCGCGGCAGGTGAATGGCGGATGACAGGCAACCATTTGTAATATTTGCGTATTTTGCGTTCACTTGCGGACGAGTTGCTGTTCTTGGGATGAAAGGTCAACGGCATGAAGCTCAACGACGTCGATGCCTACCGCACGACCACGGAAGTCGCGGTCATTTCGGACCTCCTGGACCCGCGCGGCAAGCAGATCCTGGAGCTCGGCTGCGGGGCGGCCGGGGCCACCCGGACCCTCGCCACGGACCTGGCGGCCGCTCACGTCGTCGCGACCGAGGTGGACCGGATCCAGCTGGAGAAGAACCTCGAGATCACCGACCTGCCGAATGTCACCTTCCGCTTCGGCGGGGCCGAGGCGATCGAGGACGCCGACGAGACCTATGACGCGGTCTTCATGTTCAAGTCGCTCCACCACGTTCCGACGGACCTGATGGCACAGGGTCTGGGGGAGATTCGCAGGGTCCTCAAGCCCGATGGTCTGGCCTATTTCTCGGAGCCTGTGTATTGGGGGCCGTTCAACGACCTGCTGCGCATGTTCAATGACGAACGGGAGGTCCGGGAGGCGGCCTTCGCGGCCCTGACGGATGCGGTGGGATCGGGCCGATTCACGCTCGAGGCGGAGGTCTTCTTCGAGGTCGAAGATACTTACACCAGCTGGGAGGACTTCGAGACCCGACTCCTCAAGGTCACCCATACGGTCCTCGACATCGATCCCGCCCGCCATGAGCAGATCCGGCAAGCATTTCTGCGCCACCTGACGCCCGGCGGCGCCTATTTTCTCAAGCCCCACCGGGTCGATCTGCTGCGCAAGGCGGCGTAGATCCGTCCCGGAAACTCCTGCCGGGGTTCCTCGCTGCGCAGAGTGTCACCAATACAGCCCCCACTGCAGGCACAGGACCGTGCAGGCTTCACAGCTCGGAGGCGCGGACCTTGCCCCCTTGGTGGGGGTGACGTCTAGACTGAGCCCCGGGGCTGGCCGATTACGGGGTGGGTCATGCAGTGTCCGAAGTGCGGCATCGAGCAGGATACAGGAACAGGAATCTGCATTGCCTGCGGCCTCGTCTTCGAAAAGTACTACAAGTACCACCCGCGCCCCGGAGAGACGCGTCCGCCGGTCGCCATCGCACCGGAACCGGATCAGCGAGAGAGTCTTCGGGATCTGATCCTTCCCGCCGAGGTCGGGGGCGACTGGATCGGGATGGTTGGCCGCGGGCTGGTGTTTGTGGTGCTTTGCCTCTGGGGACCGTATCTCTCCCTGCCATCCATCGAGAGCAACGTGGCAGGGGCGTCCCTCCTGCACTTGATCAACCTGCCGTTCCACGAGGCCGGCCACGTCCTGTTCATGCCCTTTGGGCCCTTTCTCCATTCCCTTGGGGGGACCCTGGGCCAGCTCCTCATGCCGGCGATCTGCGCTTCCGTCCTGCTTCTCAAGACCCGGGACCCGTTCGGCGCGTCGGTTGGGCTCTGGTGGCTCGGCGAGAACTTCCTGGACATCGCTCCCTACATCAACGACGCCCGTGCCGGGCGGCTTCCCCTGCTCGGGGGCAATACCGGCCACTCGGCGCCCTACGGCTTCCATGACTGGGAGTATCTCCTGGGGGAGAGCGGCCTCCTGCCCTGGGACCATGCCCTGGCCCGGGGTAGCCACCTCCTGGGCGCGATGATCATGACCCTGGCTCTGGTGTGGGGCGGCCTGCTTCTCTACCGGCAATATCGAGGTCTGAACAGGGGCTGACCGAGGGATTCGACCAGCGTCACCGCGCCGTCCCCTGACGACGGTCGGGGGAGGGAAGCGAGGCAGAGGGGAGCTAGGCGGAAGCCCGTCGGCGCAGGGCCTTCGGGCGGCGGAAGGTGGCAGGCTCGTCTGCCGGTGCCGGGTCGAAATGGCCGAGCGCCTGCCATACGGGCTGCTGGCTCCAGGGTAGCGGCCGCGGGCTGAAGAATGCCTGCTCCAGCATCAGGATGTGGCCACGCAGCGGCTCGTGGCAGCGCTGGGCGAGCCGCGCCAGGTTGCTCGGCGGGTCCTCCGGCAACACCTCTCGGGCCCAGGCCAGGAGCGCCTCCTGGGCGGTCGCCGCATTTTCGGCCTCGTAGGCGGTGCGCACGGCGGCGATCGTGTCGCTCATGGGCTCCGCCTCGGCAGGCTCGGGTGCAATCGGCCCCTGCTGCGGCACGGGGCTGGGCGCAGGACGCTCGCCGCGCCGCCTGCTGCGCCACCAGGCGAGCATGGTGCCGATCCAGGCCAGGCCGAGTGCGATCGTGACCCACTGCCAGCTCCCGCTGCCGGCGGGGGCATCCTGCGCCTGGATGCCGGCGCCAGGCCCGGGGCGGACGGCCGTGCTCCGGGACTGCGACTGGGACTGGGTCGGGGACGATGGCCAGGTCTGGGGGAACACGGCCGGCGCCGACGGGACGTTGGGCCATCCTGTCGCGCTGGATGCGGTGACTACCAGATCACGTGCCGGCAGCAGGGCATTATCCCACCGTCCGCTCCGGGTATCCCACCACTTCAGGATGAAGGGAGGCAGGTGGTAGCGGCCGGGGGTGCTCGTGCTCAGCGCGATGGTCTCCTGACGCACCCCGATCACCCCTTCCGGACGTCGCTCGTTCCACAGCCGCGGCTGGTCCCGCTGCTGGACGAGCTCATATGGCGCCCCGAGCGAAATCGCCGGCAGGTCGCTGGCCTGGATGCCGTCCACCCGCAATGTGACCTGCCGCTCGACTGGCTGGCCGGCGCTCACCTGATAGATCGCAGGACCGCTTTCGGTCAGGGAGACGCTGCGGGCTGGCAGCCAAGTGTCCGGCTGTGTCCCGGCAGGGGCCGGCAGCACCTGAACCCCCGTTGGCTGCGACTCTGCTTGCACCTGCTGCCTCGGGTAGCCGTAAGAGGAGGGCTCTGTAGTGTCGGTTCCGGAGGTCCAGCCCCCGAACGCCAACGGTGGGATCCTCAGCAGGCCGGCGTCCTGCGGAAAGATGGCGTAACGGCGCTCGTACACGCTGTAGTCCCGGCCGTCCCGGCTTGCTGTATAGCGGTCTTCCCCGAGGGGCAGGACAGTCGCGTGCGGGATATCCGGGTCGTGCAGCTGCGGGCCGGCGATCGGCTCGCTCATGAACACCTTGGCGGTGAGCACCACTTGCTGTCGTATCCGGACCTTGTGAGGCTCGACCGCCGCCTCCAGCACCACCGCCGGTGCCGCCCCCGCGTCATTGCCCGGGCCGCTTGGGTCGAGTGCGCTGCCTGAGCTAGGAGCGGGTTGGGCCGTGGTTCCCCCCGTCACCGTAAGCCGCAGCGGCGCGGTGGCCGCGCCGCCGACTGGAATGGCGGGAATCTCCAGCTTGCCCGACCTGCGCGGACGCAGGGTCAGGACCAGCTGGTATTGCTCGGAGCGCTGACCGTTGATGACGGAGACGCTGCGGTGCGCACTGCGGTTCAGGATGTCGAAATCCTTGGCCAGGACCGAGAGGTCGGGGCCCGCGGAAAGCTCGCCGCTCGCTTCGAGGGTCAGGGTCAGGGGTTGACCGAGCGGAATACTTGTCGCGTTCAGCTGTGCTGTCACCTCCGCGGAGGCGGCCATCACCGGCCCGCCGAACAGGAGCAGCAGAAGCACCGGCAGCCACGACAGGCCGCGGGGCGAATCGCCGGAGACGGGGGGGGAGAAGCCGGGCAGGTGTGTCATCGCGCTCGGACGAGGCCAAATGCTGCTTGCTTTAGCCACTATAGAGAGACAAAACCTTAGCGTACAGGTTCATTTTCTGCCAGGGGGCCTCTCCCGGAGGGAGGGTGTCGCAAAAGCCGCCGCGTGGGCTTCGGCGATTTCCCGCCCCCGACGTTCTCAACGGCTTGCAGCCGTCGAGAACGTCGGTGCGTCCCTGCACCGCCGAGGCTGTCGCCTTTTGCGACAGCCTCAGGGGGCGGGGGGCGACCGGGAGCGCGCCGTGCGCGACTTTTGCGGTAAGCTCTGCCGCTAAGGCTGCTCACCGCTCGGGGAAGATCATCGACGACAGACCGCCGCCCGCCGCGATACCGATAAGTGTCCGGCGGCGACCAGAGACTGATTTTGTCCGCGGGCTGCCTCAGGACCTCCATCCCTTGCTGCGCCGGCTCTACGGGTCGCGTGGGGTGCGTTCAGAGGCGGGCTGTACCTTGCCGCTGTCGGCTCTCCATCCGGTAGATCTGCTCAAGGATATCGGGTCCGCCGCCGAGCTTCTCGCCCGTTGTGTGATGGCGGGCGGCTCCGTGCTGGTGGTGGGCGACTACGACGCGGACGGGGCGACCGGCAGCGCCCTGGCGGTGCGCGGGCTGCGCGGAATGGGGGCGGCGAAGGTCTCCTACCTGGTGCCGAGCCGGTTCGCCTTCGGCTACGGTTTGAGCCCGCAGGTGGTGGACGCGGCGGCGCCTCAGGGTCCGGACCTCATCCTCACCGTGGACAACGGGATCGCCAGCGTGGAGGGGGTGCGCCGCGCGGGGGAGCTCGGCATTCCCGTCATCGTCACGGATCACCATCTGCCGGGACCAGAGCTCCCGGCGGCCGCCGCCATCGTCAACCCGAATGCGCCGGGGGATCTTTTTCCGAGCAAGCATCTGGCCGGCGTCGGTGTGGTCTTCTATCTCCTCGCCGCCTTGCGCGCCCGGCTGCGGTCGGGGGGCTGGTTTCGCGGCACCCGCCGGGAGCCGAACCTGGCGGAGCTCCTGGACCTTGTCGCCTTGGGCACCGTGGCGGACGTGGTGACCCTGGACGAGAACAATCGCATCCTGGTGGAGCAGGGGCTGCGGCGGATCCGAGCCGGGCGCTGCAGCCCGGGCATACGCGCAATCCTGGAAGTCGCCGGGCGCCGGCGCGAGGAGGTGACGGCGCGGGACCTGGGCTTTGCCGCCGGCCCTCGGCTGAATGCCGCTGGCAGGTTGCAGGATATGTCCCTGGGGGTTGAGTGCCTGCTCTCGGAGGATCCGGTCCAGGCGGCCGCGATGGCGCGGGAGCTCGACGCCCTGAATGCCCGCCGCCGGGAGATCGAGGGCGAGATGCGGGATCAGGCGGAGGCGATGGTCGAGGCGCTGGACCCGGAGGTTCAAGGGCACGACCCTGCGTTCTGTCTGTTCGACGAGCGCTGGCATCAGGGGGTGATCGGCATCCTCGCCGCCCGCATACGGGAGCGTTACCATCGGCCGGTGATCGCCTTTGCGCAGGCGGACGACGGTCTGCTTCGAGGCTCAGCCCGCTCCGTCGACGGGCTCCACGTCCGGGATCTCATCGACGCCGTCGCGAAGCGCCATCCGGCGTTGCTCGAGCGCTATGGCGGGCATGCCATGGCCGCCGGACTCACCCTGCGCCGGCGGGCACTGGAGACCTTTCGGGACGCCTTCGCGGCGGAGGTCCGCCGTGAGGTGGGGGATGTCCCCCCGGCGCGGGAGCTGGTCTCGGACGGTGAGCTGCCGGCCGAGTCCCTGGACCTCAACACGGCAGACGTCCTGCGAACGGCGGGTCCTTGGGGCAAGGGGTTTCCTGAGCCCCTGTTCGATGGGCGCTTTCGGGTGCTCGACCGGCGCCTGGTGGGGGATCGCCACCTGCGCCTCCGCCTGGGGACCGAGGACGGCCGGGGAGCCATCGACGCCATAGGCTTTCGTCTTGGCGGGCACGCGGCGGAGGCGGGTGAGCGGGCCCATCTCGCCTACCGGCTGGACGTGAACGACTATCGGGGGATCAGGTCGCCCCAGCTGGTGGTGGAGCATCTGCAGTGGGCGGGGTAGGGCACCAATTTCCCACTTTTCCGTACCTATTGGCTTGCAACATGTGGATTTCCTTCGTCGGGTACCAGTCGATCGAGCTCACTCTGGCGGCGCTGCTCGAGCCGGTGCGTCGACCGCTCGGCCTCACCGCTGCTGCACTTCCGCCGCCGGGCAACGGCAGGTGACCAGCGTGCCGCCTTTCCCCGGCGTCTCGATGGTGAGCTGTCCCCCGAGGATGCCCGCCCGGTAGCGCATGATGGGCAGTCCCATCCCCCCCTGACGCCTCTCGAGCGGCCCGATGCCGATCCCGTCATCGTAAACGGAGAGGATGACATCCTCGCCCTGCTGGACCAGCCGCATCCGGATCTTGTGGGGCTCACCGTGTCTCAGGGCGTTGTGCAGCGCCTCCTGCGCGATGCGGTAGAGGTGGATGGCGACGTTCTCCGATGGCACCCGGACTGTGCGGTCAGTCTGAAGCCGGCAGTCGACGCCGGAGCTCTTGCGGACGTGTGCGGTCAGCTCCGAGAGGCCCGCGGCCAGGCCCTCGGGGTCGATCTCCACCGGCGCGAGGCCGCGGGCCAGCGCGCGGGCCTGGGCCAAGGCATCCTGGAGGTGGCCGATGAGGACCTTGACCTCCTCGGCCTCTTCCGGGCGCTCGGCGGCGCTCAGCTTGCCCTTGATGCTGCTTGCGAGCATGGTGAGCGCACTCAGCTGCTGGCCGATGCCGTCGTGGATCTCGCGCCCGATACGCTCCTGCTCGGCGGTGCTCACCTCGATGATCTCCCGCTCCAGGGCCTTGCGGTGACTGATGTCGCGCACCAGCGCGACGTACAGCCCGAGATCGTCGATCTCGCTGACGGTGATCTCCATGGGGAAGAGGGGGCCGTCGCGGCGGCGCCCCATCAGCTCCTGCGGGCGATGGGTGCCATGTC
>Ga0315535_1002036_pt1 | contig 13212 bp, 11 predicted proteins | sample SalMarSW160220MG_2_FD_203092 | JGI IMG/M metagenome (GOLD analysis project Ga0315535, IMG submission 203092) | Salt marsh sediment microbial communities from the Plum Island Ecosystem LTER, Massachusetts, United States - Salt Marsh Sediment SW1602-20 ...
CTTACAACCAGAAAAGACTCAGCCCCGGCACGGTCTCTCCCTGCACGCCCGGACTCTTGGAGAAACGCCTCCACCGACGGTGGGGTGTCGCGATGGATGACCGTACGAATGTCGGATTTGTCGACTCCCATTCCGTATGCACAGGTGGCGGTGAGGACCCCTTGTCCAGATGAGAAAAACCATTCCTCGACCGTTCGACGTTCGGACTTCGAAAGACCCGCGTGATAGAAACGAATTTGATCGTCCGCCAACCGCGTTCTAAGTAGCCGGCAGGTTCGCTCCGTCGATGCGCGAGTTCGACAAAAGACGAGTGCGGGACGTTTCGCGTGTCGTACGAGCTGGGTGACCGAGTGCTCTTTGCACACCGACGGTATCACACTGTAGCTGATGTTCGGACGGTCGGGATTGGCTCGGACGAGATTTACTTCGCCCTCCGGGAAGAGGACCTGACGTACACGCTCGAGCACGCGAGGCGACGCGGTGGCCGTGAAGGCTGTCTGTAGTGGTATCCCTGCCTGTTTCGCCGCCTCACCGAGCTGCAGATAGCTCGGTCTGAACGTATCGCCCCACTCGCTGACGCAATGCGCTTCGTCGATGACAAGGTGCGAAATGCAGAGCCGTCGAAGCTCCCTCAGGGCACGTGCCGCCAAGAGCGCCTCGGGTGTGGTGAGGATGACCTTGATGTGCCCGACTCGGACATCGTTCCAAATTGCCCTTCGCTCGGCTGCAGTCTGCCCTCCCTTGAGCACTGCGCAGGGTATGTCTTGTTCCTTGAGACGCCTGTACTGATCGGCGATGAGGGAGATGAGAGGGAACACGATGAGGGTCACGCCCGGAAGGAGCCGGGCCGGGAACTGGAAGCAGAGGGACTTTCCTGCCCCCGTCGGGAGGATTACGATCTGGTCGCGGCCCTCGAGGATGTTGGATACCACAAGCTTTTGATAGGGGAACAGGTACTTCACCCCCAAGGTTTCACGGGCGATTCGGTCGAGCGGGTTGGCTTCCGATTCCGGACTCGCGGTACTCACAGGAATGGAGACGGTTGATGAGCTCGCGCTGCTTCACCGGAAGCCGCATTGACAAGGGCAACTCCCAGGGGAAGGATAGACGGAGAAAGGAGAGAGAGTGGGAGCTCGCGTGCTGGTTGCATACGCCACTCGGTACGGCTCAACTGCCGAGGTTGCCCAAACGATCGCTGAGATACTCTCCGAAGAGGGCGCGGAGGTGGACGTCCGAAGGGTCGGCAACGCCATCGAAACCTCGCGCTATGACGCGGTGGTAGTCGGCAGCCCGGCGCGACTGGGGCGTCTATTGCCGGAGTCGATCGCGTTCGTCCGCAGGAACGCCGCTGAGCTGTGGCGCCTCAATGTCGCTTACTTCATCACCGGGCTGACGATGCGGGTGGATACTGCCTCCAACAGGAGGCAAGCGGAGAGCTACCTCCAACCGCTCTGCAGGATACGTCCTCCTGTTCGTACCGGCCTGTTCGGAGGGAAGGTCGATCGAAGCAAGTTGGGCCCGCTGCTTCGGCTCTTTCTGTCCCGGGACAGGAGTGGCACGCTGTCGGAGGGAGACTACCGCGACTGGACTGCGATCAAGCTGTGGGCTCGAGAGTTGGCTCCGGTTCTGACCGGCGAGATCGGCTGAAGACCGCCATCGTTTCGAGATGAAAGGTCTGGGGAAACATGTCGAAAGGTGCCAACAGCTCGAGCCGCATTCCTTCGTCGCAAAGCCGGCGACTGTCTCGGGCGAGAGCTGGAGGGTTGCAGGAAACATAGACGAAGAGCTCCGGAGCGAGACCGAGGATTCCCGCGATGATCTTTTGGAGTCCCGCCCGCGGCGGGTCTGCGATAACGCAGAGGAACGAACGCCGCTCCGCTGCGCCTCGGAACCTCGGGACAACCGCCTCGAGTGCGGCCGTGGCATCCATACGGGAATAGACTGCACCGTCGAGCCCTTCGAGGCGCGAGCGCTCGGAGGCTCTGCGAATCGAGTCTTCAGAGGTGTCGAAGCCTTCCACCGACCCTCCGTGTGCCGCGAGGGGAAGCGACAGGTTGCCGTCTCCGCAGTACAGGTCGATCACTTGCAGCGGTCGGTTTTCGGGCAGGAAACGCAGGATGACCTCCTCGACGGCTCTGCCGAGCTGCAGGTTGACGTAGTGATTGACCTGCCTGAAGGAATAGTCCTCGGATGAGCTCTTCGGGCGTTTGCCTCTCGAGCCGGGGCTCCGCCTCCGGCCCTCGGAAGTGGTGCTGCGGAGGACGACTCCCTCACCTCCGTCCGCTTCGAGCTCGATTTCAGTGACTCTCCGGTCGAGCTTTCCGGTCGTACCGCTGAGCTCCACGATGCGAGATTCGATTTGAGGTAGGAGTATCGGACACTCCTCGACTTGCACAATTCGTTTCGAGCCCCGCTCGAAGTAGCCGAATCCCGCGGAGCCCGCATGCAGGCGGGCTCGGGTGCGGTACCCGTACTCCTGCATCGATGGGACAATAGGACGAATAGGTGCCTCTATTCCGCCAATCCGCATCATGGAGTCTGATAGCAGCTTCTCCTTGATGGCAAGCTGCCGGGGATACTCGATATGCTGCCACTGGCACCCGCCGCAGCGACCGAAATGACGGCATCGTGGCGACCGTCGAGACCTCGATGCCTCGATCGTGTTTACAATCTCGGCACGTAGGTAGTTCGGCCGTTCCTCGACGACTCGCACTTCGAGCAAATCTCCCGGAGCTGCGAACGGCACGAAGCAGACCTTCCCCTGGAGACGACCGACTCCGTCGCCTCCGAACGCGAGAGAATCGATCCGCAGGGTCATTGTTCGTTCCAAGTTGTTCCCGTTCCCTTGATTTAATTCGCTTTCTTATCTAAAATTGGCCCAAGTTTCTACCCTGTATCCGGTGAACACTTGTATTCCCGATTGCGATAGCAACAACAATAGATATTATTAACCGAGGCATCTATGGACGTACAGTTGAAAGAGCTCATAGAGACCATCAAGAAAGAAGGCGTAGAGTCTGCAGAAGAGAAGGCGGCCGAGATCATCAAAGCGGCTGAGAAGAAATCTGCCGAAATGGTCGAACGAGCTCAGAAGGATTCCGAGCGCATCCTCGCGAAGGCGAAAGAGGAGGCGGAGCGTGCCGAACAGTCGGGACAAGATGCCCTCAAGCAGGCGGGGCGCGATCTGCTTCTCAATCTCCGTGCAAGCATAACCCGCATCTTCGATTCCCTCATTAAGCAAGAAGCCGGCCAGGCGCTCCACGGGAAGGTCCTCGAGGAGGCGGTCGTTGCGCTGATGAAGTCCTGGAACGGCGAGGAGCTCGGCAAGCTCGAGGTACATCTTCCCTCGAACGACCTTGCTGCGCTCGAGAGCTCTTTGCGTTCTCGCCTCGCCGACGAGATGAAGAAGGGAATGGAAATCAAGACAAGTCCCGAATCCAAGGCCGGATTCCTCATCACCGAGAAGGGCGGAAACGCCTACTATGATTTCTCAGCAGAAGGGATCGCCGAGGTGTTGAGCGACTACCTTAGTCCGAGGCTCGGCGAGCTGATCCGGACTCAGGGGTCGGCCAGTTGAGTCAGTATTTCTACGCCGTCTCGACACTTCCGCTGCTTTCCTTCGATCAGGAACACGCTCCCTCATCGGAGGAGTTCCTCGAAATGTGTCGTGCGCAGCTGGAGCCTGCAGACTTCGAGCTCCTCAGCAGGGCAAGGTTGGCTCCGGCAGGACCACCTCCCGCAATCAGTCTGGAGTTCGAAACCCTCCTGGACGGCGAACAGGTAGTGATGTCCTGGCTCAATTGGGAGAGCCGCCTTCGCGACGAGCTCGTTCGATCGCGGGCACAGAAACTCGAGGTCGATGGAGCTCGCTATCTTTCCGAGGCTCCCTACGCCACCGGGGTGTACGACGCCGCGCGTGAGGCTGTCGGCGCCGCATCACCGCTCGAGGGAGAGGAGATTCTGGACCGGGCCCGGTGGCGTTATCTCGAGGAGCTCGAGACGGGCCATTTCTTCGACGTGGCGCGACTCATCGTTTACTACCTAAAGCTGCAGCTTCTCGAACGAAGGTCGTTGTTCGAACGAGAGCGCGGTGAACAACGCTTCGGCGAGCTGTATTCCGCCGTTATGCCGGAGTCGATTTCAGAACAATTCGGGCAAACCAACGTGGAGAGTGTAGAATGAGTACCGGTAAGGTTGTCGCCGTCAATGGGAATATGGTGACCGTGGAGGTCGAGACCGAGGTATCGATGAATGAGGTCGCCTACGTGGTTGTGGGCGATCAGAGGTTGAAGGCGGAGGTGATTCGGATTCGCGGAAATCTCGTCGAGCTCCAGGTGTTCGAAATGACGAGAGGAATCGGAATTGACGATCCGGTCGAATTCACGCACGAGATGCTCGCGGTTCAACTCGGTCCGGGCCTGCTCGGTCAGGTGTTCGACGGGCTTCAGAATCCTTTGCCGAAGGTCGCCGAGGATTTCGGATTCTTTCTCCAGCGTGGGGCCTACGTCGATCCGCTGCCGAAAGAGACGAAATGGAAGTTCACCCCCAAAGTATCGGTCGGCGATACGGTGATGCAGGCGGACACCCTCGGAACTGTTCCGGAAGGGATTTTCGAGCACCGGGTGATGGTGCCCTTCGGATTGGAGGGAAGCCTCAAGGTTACGAAGATCTCGGGCGAGGGAGAGTACTCCATCAACGAGACGATTGCGGAGGTCGAGGATTCCGACGGAAAGAAGACGCCGTTGTCGATGGTTTTCACCTGGCCCGTGAAGCGTGCCATCAACGCCTACAGTGAACGCCTGCGGCCCTCGGATCCCATGATTACGAAGGTTCGCCTCATTGACACCTTCTTTCCGGTCAACCTCGGGGGCACTTACTGCATCCCCGGGCCGTTCGGCGCCGGGAAGACAGTTCTCCAGCAGATAACGAGCCGCCACGCTGACGTCGACGTCGTGATTATCGCAGCCTGCGGAGAGCGGGCCGGCGAGGTCGTCGAGACGCTGCGGGAGTTCCCCGAGCTGACCGATCCCCGAACCGGACGGACCCTCATGGAGCGCACCGTCATTATCTGCAACACCAGCTCGATGCCGGTCGCCGCCCGCGAGGCCTCCGTCTACACCGCAGTTACAATTGGCGAATACTATCGCCAGATGGGACTGAACGTGCTCCTGCTTGCGGATTCGACATCCCGCTGGGCACAGGCAATGCGCGAGATGTCCGGTCGTCTTGAAGAGATTCCCGGCGAAGAGGCGTTCCCTGCCTACCTCGAATCGGTCATCGCTGCGTTCTACGAACGGGCGGGGGTCGTGAGGCTGCGCGACGGATCCACCGGCTCGGTGACGATCGGTGGAACGGTGAGCCCGGCGGGCGGGAACTTCGAAGAGCCGGTTACCCAAGCGACGCTAAAGGTTGTCGGTGCCTTCCACGGGTTGTCGCGCGAGCGCTCGGACGCCCGCAAGTATCCCTCGATTCATCCGCTCGACAGCTGGAGCAAGTATCAGGGCTCCATCCATCCCGAGAAGACCGAGTACGCACGAGGCGTTCTCTTCCGCGGAGACGAGGTCGGGCAGATGATGAAGGTCGTCGGCGAGGAGGGGACGAGCCTCGACGACTACGTGATCTTTCTGAAAAGCGACTTTCTCGATTCGGTCTACCTGCAGCAGAACAGCTTTGACCCGGTCGACGGCTCGGTTAGTCCCGACCGGCAGCGTCACGTATTCGACCTGCTGTTTCAGATTCTGTCGGCCCAGTTCAAGTTCGACAACAAGGACGATGCCCGCAGCTGGTTTGCACGATTGAGGCAGCGCTTCCTCGACTACAACGGAACGGAATGGAAGACCGAGAAGTTCGAAACGGTGGAGGAGGAGATCAAGAAGCAGGTCGAAGAGAAACAAGTAGGAGTCGACGAGACCGCCCTTGCCGGGGCGGCTGGAGCAACAGAGTAGAGGGGTAGAAAATGCGCAAGGTATACAGCAAAATCGAGTCGATCGCCGGGAATGTCATCACCGTATCAGCCGACGGGATACGCTACGGAGACCTCGCGGAGGTCTCCTCGCGGTACGGCAAATCGTTCGCGGAGGTAATCCGCCTCAAGCAGGACAAGGTATCCCTCCAGGTCTTCAACGGGAGCCGTGGTATCTCCACCGGAGATGAAGTCCGGTTTCTCGGCCATCCGATGCAAGTTTCATTCTCTGACAATCTCCTCGGCCGGATCTTCAACGGGAGCGGACAACCCCGCGATCGCGGACCTGAGCTGATGGAGGATCTCATCGAGATCGGGGGCCCCTCGGTAAACCCGTCGAAACGCATCATCCCTCGCAAGATGATTCGAACCGGAATCCCGATGATCGATCTCTTCAACACCCTGGTCGAGTCCCAGAAGCTCCCAATCTTCTCGGTTTCCGGTGAGCCCTACAATCAGCTGCTCGCGCGCATCGCCCTACAGGCAGAGGTCGATATGATCGTGCTCGGCGGTATGGGGTTGAAATACGACGACTACCTCTTCTTCAAGGACACACTCGAAGAGGGCGGGGCACTGAGCCGAACGATCTTCTTCGTGCACACTGCGGCGGACCCGGTCGTGGAGTGTCTGATGGTGCCTGACATCTCGCTTGCGGTTGCCGAACGCTTCGCTCTTAAGGGTCGGAGAGTCTTGGTGCTCCTGACCGACATGACGAACTTCTCCGACGCCCTGAAAGAAATCGCGATCACGATGGAGCAGGTACCCTCCAACCGAGGATACCCCGGCGACCTCTACAGCCAGCTGGCATCCCGCTACGAGAAAGCGGTCGATTTCGAGGGGGCAGGCTCCATCACGATTCTTGCGGCCACCACTATGCCGGGCGACGATGTTACCCATCCGGTTCCCGACAACACGGGCTACATTACCGAGGGCCAGTACTATCTGCGAAACGGTCGCATCGAGCCGTTCGGAAGCCTTTCGCGGCTCAAACAAATGGTCAACAAGGACACCCGCTCCGATCACCGTTCGTTGATGGACGGCATGATAAAGCTCTACGCAGCGTACAAGGAGTCGCTCGAGAAGAAGTCGATGGGTTTCCGGATGTCAGATTGGGATCAGAAGCTCCTCAAGTACGGCACGATCTTCGAACGCGAAATGATGGATCTGTCGGTGAACGTTCCTCTCGAGGACGCCCTCGACAAGGGGTGGCAGATCCTTGCGGAGTGTTTCACCTCGGAGGAGACAGGATTGCGGTCGGACCTGATACGCGAGTACTGGCCGTCGACACTCAAGGAGACCGCGTAGGACCGGCATGGCTGCAGTAAAGCTAACGAAGAACGAGCTCAAGAAGCAGAAGGACGCCCTCAAGCGCTTCGAGCGCTACCTGCCGACGCTGATGTTGAAAAAGCAGCAGCTCCAAATGGTGATTCGACAGGCTGAGGCGGCTCAGCGTGAGAGGCAACGCATGCGCGACCGAATTTACGAAGAGCTTCAGGAGTGGATTGCGGTGTTCGGAGAGGAGATTGCACTCGAAGAGCTCGTCAAGGTCGGAGAGCTTCAGACCGATACCGGCAACATAGCCGGAGTTGACATCCCTCAGTTCCTTGGTATCCAGTTCGAATCGCTCCCTTACGACCTCTTCGAAACGCCGCTTTGGGTCGACGCAGGTGTCGACATCCTCAAACGACTCGTTGCCGCGGACGCGGAAGTCGCGGTCCTGCGGGAGCAGGTGAAGCGGTTGGAGCAGGAGCTTCGGATCACGACCCAGCGGGTCAATCTCTTCGAGAAGGTGAAGATCCCGGAAACGCGGGGGAACATACGCAAGATCCGCATCTACCTCGGTGACGAGCAGACGGCCGCCGTGGTGCGCGGAAAGATCGCGAAGAGCAACATCCTCGAGGTGACTTCGGCATGATAGTCAAGATGAAGAAGATCTCCGTTATCCTCCTCGACTCCCACCGAGAGGAGTCCATATCGGAGCTTGGCCGTCTCGGAGTTCTCCACCTCGAGCCGATGAAAGGAGAGGGGGAGCGCCTGACGGCGCTTCGGGCAACCGAGGAGAGGTTACGCAAGGTCGAGCAGGCGCTGCCGCTCGACGTCAAAGGCGGCCGCCGGAGGGAAATCGAGAGCGCCGATTTCGTCCAGATCGAGAAGATCGTCGACGAGGTGAGCGCTCTCGATGAAGAGGCCCAGAGAACCGAAGAGCTCGTCGAGCGGTTGTCGCGGGAGGCCGAGCGACTCGAGCCATGGGGCCGGTTCGAACCGGCCGACGTGCGCTTCCTTCGAGAGCACGGTATCGACCTGCGGTTGTACGTGATCTCCGCGAACCGCCTCAAGGAGCTCGGTGCGGATGCGAAGCCGTTCGTGAATTTTCGAACAAAATCGAAGATAGGATGTACGACAGTCGGTCGGAGCGAGGCTTTCAGGGAGGACGAGGAGCTCACCCTGCCCGAACAGGGATTGGCAACCGTACGAAGACGGATCAAGGAGAACACCGAGCGACTGTCGGCGATCGAAACACGACTCCAACAGCTCGCTCACCGGCGCGACCTGATCGAAGAACATTTGAAATCACTCGGCCAGGATATCGAGTTCGAAGAGGTTCGAACCGGCTTGGCAAGCGAAGAGGGGCTTGCATTTCTCACCGGGTACGTCCCCGATCGCGGCGTGAAAGCGCTCGGAGAAGCTGCCGCGGCGCACGGGTGGGGTCTGCTGATTCGCGACCCGGAACCCGACGACCCGGTGCCGACGCTCGTGGAGAATCCGCGCTGGATCAGGATTATCAAGCCGATGTTCAGTTTTCTCGGGCTCGTACCTGGATACAAAGAGTTCGACATCAGCCCCTGGTTCCTCATCTTCTTCAGCGTGTTTTTCGCACTCTTGATCGGGGACGCGGCATATGGGCTCATATTTCTCGTCGTAACGATATTCGCGCGTTTCCGGATGCCGAAGGCTCGTCCGGAGTTCTTCCGGATGATGTACGTGTTCAGTATCTGTACGATAGCCTGGGGCGCAGTTACGGGAACCTGGTTCGGCTCGGAGGCGATATCGCAGAACTCCTTCCTGTCGAAGCTGATCATCCCTCAGCTCTATAGCTTCGACAGCGGCAACAACTCGTTCATCATGTACCTCTGCTTCACGATCGCGCTGGCACATCTGACGCTGGCGCATCTGCTGAACGTGGTGAAAAAGCTGCCCTCACTCGTTGCGGTCTCCGACATCGGTGCGATCGGCCTGATTTGGGGACTCTATTTCCTGGTTATCACGCTCGTTGTCGGCAAGCCGTTGAACCCCGCAGCCCTCTGGTTGATCATCGGCGGACTCGGAGTCGAGGTAGTTTTCAGCGACCAGAACGGAAACTTCGGCAAAGGGATCCTGGTCGGTCTTGCCAAGCTGCCGCTGAAGCTGCTAAACAGTGTCAGCGCATTCTCGGATATTGTTTCATACGTACGCCTCTTCGCAGTCGGCCTGGCGACGGTTGCGGTCGCGGAGAGCTTCAATGGAATGGCGATGGGAGCCGCGAATGGTGGAGTGCTTGGGTATGTGGCGATGGCGGTCATCCTCCTCCTCGGACACGGTCTCAACATTGCATTGGGCGCCCTGGCGCTCATCGTCCACGGAGTCAGGCTCAACTTGCTTGAGTTCTCCGGACACCTCGAGATGGAGTGGTCCGGTGTTGCCTATCGACCCTTCACGGTTGTGAAGGAAAAGCTCGTATCGAATAAGTAGGGAAAGGAGAATTCACCTTATGGACATCGGTCAACTTGGTATTCCCGCGGCACTTGCGTTTGCGGCAATCGGTTCTGCGTTGGGCACCGGCACCGCCGGTATGGCGGCAATCGGAGCGTGGAAGAAATGCTATGCGCAGAATCGCATCGCGCCCTTTCTTCTCATAGCGTTTGTCGGTGCTCCGTTGTCGCAGACGATTTACGGAATGATTTTGATGAACACGATCAAGGGCTCGCACGCCGACCCGATGCTGCGTCTCGGAGCCGGAATAATCGGAGGAATCGCGATCGGCTACTCCGCCTGGTATCAAGGCAAGTCAGGTGCGGCCGGATCGGATGCTCTTGCGGAGACCGGCAAAGGTTTCGCGAACTATATCATGGTGCTTGGTGTTGTCGAGACGGTTGCACTCTTCGTCTTGGTCTTCCTGTTGATCGCGCTCGGATAATTGGCGAAACGAGAGGGCAAGGAATCCATGCGGGCACTGTCGTTCGGCGAGATTCTCTGGGATATTATTGACGGCAAACCTTTCATCGGCGGCGCCCCTTTCAACCTGGCCGCCCACATGGCGAAGATGGGGGTAGAATCGGCGATGATCTCCGCGGTAGGGCAGGATGAGCTGGGTGCTGCAGCCATGGAGCAGGTGAAAGTGCTCGGAGTTGACGCCTCCTATATCGCCCGCAGCGCCGACCGTCCCACAGGGACCGTGGACGTCATCGTCTCTCCTGACGGACAGCCGGACTACACGATCCACGAAAACACCGCGTGGGACGCGATCGGGCTCACATCCTCCGAGGTGGAACGCATTGCGAGCTCGAAGTGGGATGTGTTCTGCTTCGGTACCCTTGCTCAACGTACCGAGGGAAACAGGAACGCTCTTGCCTCCGCCATAGAATCGGCGAAGCCGCGCGAGGTCGTATACGACGTCAACCTCCGCCAAAATTACTACGATCGCGAATGGATCGAGCGCTCCCTGGGGATGTGCACGATTCTGAAACTGAACAACACCGAGGCCGAATTCCTCGGAGAGTATCTCTATCAGAGGCAGATGAATATCGATACATTCTGCGAAGAAAGCGCACGACGCTTCGATATCCCGATTATCTGCGTGACCCTTGGTGCGGACGGGGCCTCGGTCTGGTCGAACGGATCCGTCGCATGGGTGCCCGGGTTTCAGGTTGACGTAGTCGACACTGTTGGTTCCGGCGACGCCTTCACGGCCGGATTCGTCTACGCCCTCATGCACGCGAAAACCCCCGTCGAGGCAATCCGGTTTGCCTGTCGCATCGGGGCCTGGGTCGCGTCGAACCGAAGTGCGGTCCCCGAGTACAGCGCGGAGATTCGGGGGAAGCTCGAAGAGATGCAAACTGCTCGATGACGGCGACGCTGCACGATGTAGAAAAAGTCTGTTAGGATCCCACATGCGAAGTTTTGCCCGATTCCTACTTCCGGCCGTTGCCGCAACAATCGCAATCGGCGCCGGAACGCTCTCCGCTCAGAACGTGACTACAACCGCGAAGCAATACCCCCCTGAAACCGCGTCCTCTTCGTCAACAACTGATCCAACGGATCGAGCCACGGTTGGACCCCAAACGGCCGGCTACGGCGGCTCGAGCGGCGCGTCGGTTCAGGGAGCTCATCCCTACTTCGACCGCTTTGTCTCAGGCGGCGCGATTGAGTATGGAGTCGCCAACAATCGGGGAGTGTATGTGTCGGAGGACGGCGGACAGACATGGCGGCTCCACGACAACGGGCTCCCGGACCGAATGGTCTACCCGTTCAACGATCGTGGAATAGAGACAATCACGGCCATCGGAGTCGATCCTCTGAATGCCAACCGGGTGGCGGTCACAACCTCGGCAGCTCTATTTGCATCCAACGACGCGGGCAGGAGTTGGACTGAAGTCCCTCTTCGGCCGCCGGTCAAGAGCGTGGCCTACATAACCACGGTTGCGGTCTCACCGTGGTCCGACGCTACCTATGCTGTCGGTACGTCCTTCAGCGGGGTCTTCGAGACCACCGACAACGGCAAGAGCTGGAAGAGCTACTCCGACAGCCTGAAGTTTCTCTACCGTGGGGCTGGGTTCTACGAGGAGATAGCTGGCGCGGTCTACTCACCGGTTCAGAGTGACGCGCTTTATATCGGGGTTGGGTTCGGAGGCGGTGTGTATCGATCCAACGCGGATAGGTCATCCTGGACCTCTGCAGATTTCCCGGTCGGGACGACCCAAGATTCGCCGGCGGTCGGCAACGGCAGCATCGAGGTCATTCGCCAGATGAGCTCCGGTCTTTCAGATGGAAGACCCGTGCTGTCGGTGGCGACCCGCAGCGAGTACTGGAAATACGACCTCGGCAAAGAGGCCTGGCAGGCGATCGGGAAGCCCCCTGCGCCCCCGGCCGTCTCGGCGGAGAAGGAGAAGCGTCTTGCGGTTGCGGCGGATCGGTCCGGACTCTACCTCGCGGCGGTAAATGCCTCGGGCGAGCATCTGCAGAAGATGATCGAGTTGGCGAAGGCAAACGGCCTCAACTCCTTGGTCGTCGACGTCAAGGACGACTTCGGACGCCTGACCTATGATTCTCAGGTACCTCTCGCTCGCAGGATTGGTGCGGTTCACCCCTTCTTCAATTTGAAGGAGCTGATCAAGGTCGCTCACGAGAACGGGATGTACGTCGTCGGTCGGATGGTGGTCTTCAAAGACGAACAGCTGTACTCCTACGACAACTTCAAATATGCCGTCTGGGACAAGACCAAGAACAAACCCTGGCGCAACATCGTAAAGGAGGTCAACAGCAAGACCGATACCGTGAAGTACGTGCAGAAGGAGTTCTGGGTCGATCCGTTCTCCGAGGCAGTCTGGAACTACAACGTCGATATTGCCAAAGAGCTTCAGAGCATGGGAATCGACGAGGTTCAGTTTGACTACATCCGTTTCCCCTCCGACGGCCCGCTCAAAGACGCCGAATATCGTTTCAAACGAGCGGGGATGTCCCGAATCGACGCCCTCGAGTCCTACATGATCATGGCTCGGGACGCGCTCCGCATTCCCATCAGCACGGACCTGTATGGTTTCAACTGCTGGTACCGAATGGGAAATTGGATCGGACAGAATATCGAGATGCTGTCGAAGTACGTGGATGTCGTGTGTCCGATGTATTATCCGTCTCTCTTCCCCCGCCAGTTCATGGAGAGCGTTCCCTATCTCGAACGAGCCAAGGACATCTATTTGGACGGAACGCGCAGGGCGAAGGAGATTGTCCAAGGAAGGGCGAAGATCCGCCCGTTCGTCCAGGCCTTTCTCCTGCAGTCCAACGAGCTGGCCATGGACGAACAGCAGTATTCCAAATACCTGCGAATCCAGCTCGAGGGAGCTCGCGAGGCTCACTCATCCGGGTTCACGCTCTGGAACGCTTCGAACATCTACTACATGGTGACCTTTCCCCTGACGCCCTACGTTGCGGCACGGCAGACCGCCTCCGTCCGGTAGTGGGCGAGAGCGATCGGCATTGACAGTGCGGAGAGAATC
>Ga0315535_1002041_pt1 | contig 13193 bp, 9 predicted proteins | sample SalMarSW160220MG_2_FD_203092 | JGI IMG/M metagenome (GOLD analysis project Ga0315535, IMG submission 203092) | Salt marsh sediment microbial communities from the Plum Island Ecosystem LTER, Massachusetts, United States - Salt Marsh Sediment SW1602-20 ...
AAAGATGTCCGGCTGGAAAATGTCAGCGGTCAAACTGTTAAAATCGATCTTCAGGGTCCAAACGGACCGAAATTAATCTCCAAATGGATTCAAAGTGAGAAGCTATTGGAGTTAAAATTTTTTCATTTTCTGTCCGATATCGATATTGCCGGAATGAAAGTGCTTGTCTCCAGAAGCGGTTACACCGGCGAGATCGGATTTGAACTTTATACGGATGTCGGGTCCGGAAGCCGGCTTTGGCAATTGCTCCTTAAAGATGGATCCGATTTCGGTTTGCGGCCTTGTGGTTTGGGAGCCAGAGATACGCTCAGAACAGAGGCAGGATTGCCTCTTCACGGTCACGAACTGCATCCCGTCCGCATTGGTCTGGGGCATCCCTGGGAATTTGCGATCGATTGGGGTCACGATTTTATCGGCAGAGAAATACTTCTCAATAACAGGGATCGATTGGATTTTTTTGTTGTACCATTTATTCTCGAAGGCAAGAGGAAGGCTATGCCGGGATGGGAAGTCGTTTTGGATCATGAAGTTATCGGAACCGTGCTGAGCGGTGTGATTTCACCGACACTCAACAATACGCCCATCGGTTTTGCGGGACTACGTTTCAATCCTGGACCGGAAACACAGATTCATTTCAGACAAAAAGATCGTGATTTGTTGTTGAACGGTAAGGTTGCGGAAATCCCTTTTGTGAAAGGCACCTCCCGGAAGAAAATGGAGTTGTTTTTATAGATGCAGAAAATAAATTATCTGTTTATTTCAGTTTAAAGTTTTGATAAGACTTGATCTTTTTCGCATCAATTGATATATTGATAACTGTATTATAAACAGGCTTAATTAGAAAAAGTAATGGGAAAAAAAGAGACAAAATACCGGGAAGACCAGAGAAAAGAAATTCTTGGGATCCTGATCATAACATTTGGGCTGTTAATTTTCCTCGGACTCATTTCGTATCATCCTTCCGATTATCCCAACAGCGGTTCTCCGGTTGCCGTTAAAAACTGGCTGGGCCTCGCCGGCGCGTGGATTGGTTATTATCTCTATGTCTATACGATCGGCTATTCCTGTCTGATATTTCCTCTGCTCATCTTTCTCTTTGGCTGGAATCTCTTTTTTCAGAAGGAATTTAAATATTTCTTTCGCCTGTGTCTCTATTTGCTCGGGATGGGTTTGTTTTTATCCACTGCCCTGGCTATACCGGAAGCCATCGCTGAAGAAGGGAGCAAATTCGGATATCGTCTGAGCGGACTTTTAGGCGGATTTTTTGCAGAGCAGCTGATTCGCTATTTGGGAACCGTTGGGAGCATCGTTGTTCTCTTAACCGCTTTTCTGTTATTGCTTATTTCAGCGACGGCATGGAGCATGCGGGAAACCGTGCTGACATTCAGAACAGAACTGGCGGAGATATTTCAATCCTTTCAGAAAAGAAGAAAAGCATTCCATTTGAAAAAACCGGCCCGGCCGAAAAAGGAAGAATCAATTCCTGTTCATAAAATTGAAATACCTCCGAAACAAGAGAAAGAGACGCTGCCTCCGAAACAAAAAGATATTTTTAACAAACAGGAAATTGTAAAGGAAACTCCGAAAATTATAAGGGAAGAACCAAAACAATCCCCAGTTAAGGAAGAGTCCCAGCCTCTAAAAATTGTCCAGGGTGAATATCAGTATCCTTCCTTGGATCTTCTGGAGAAGACTCCTCTTAGCGAAAAGGTTCTGGATAGGGAAGGTCTGGAAAGAAAAGCCCACTTTCTGGAAGAAAAACTGAAGGAGTTCGATGTACGAGGATCGGTCGTCGGGATTGAACCCGGGCCTGTGATCACACGTTTTGAAATCCGTCCTGCCCCCGGAGTCAAAGTCAGCCGTTTTGTCAGTGTTCAGGATGATCTGGCACTGGTCATGCGGGCACAGCGTGTCCGGGTGGTTGCCCCTATTCCCGGGAAGGCAGCAGTGGGCATTGAAATCCCAAACGAGGAACCAGCGCTTGTGACGCTGAGAAGCGTTCTGGAATCGGATACATTTCAGAAATCCCGTTCCAAACTGACACTCGCTCTCGGTAAAACGATCAATGGTAATCCTTACGTGGCCGATTTGGCCCAGATGCCGCATTTACTGGTTGCCGGTGCCACGGGATCAGGGAAATCGGTCTGTTTGAATACGATTATTGCGAGTATTCTTTATAGAGCCAAACCTTCCGAAGTGAAATTTGTGATGATCGATCCTAAAAAATTAGAACTGAGTCTTTATAAGAAATTACGCAATCATCATTTAACCACACGTGAAGGACTCAATGAAGATGTTATTACAACAGTGGATAATGCGGTCGCCGTACTGAGAAGCATCGAGAGTGAAATGGAAAAGAGGTATAGGAAACTGGCGCATGCGGGTGTCCGGAATATTGATGACTATAACCGTGCGGTCAAGGAAGGCAAGTTTCAATCCGCCGTGAATGAAATAAACCATTATCCATTGCCCTACGTGGTTCTGGTTGTGGACGAGCTGGCCGATTTGATGGTTTCCGGTGCGAGGGAAGTGGAAGAACCCATTTCCCGATTAGCGCAAATGTCGCGGGCTGTTGGAATTCACCTGATTTTAGCGACGCAGCGGCCGTCGGTGGATGTAATTACGGGTGTGATTAAAGCAAACTTTCCTTCCAGGATCGCATTTCAGGTAGCCGCGAAAACCGATTCGAGGACCATACTTGACCGCAATGGCGCCGAAAAACTTCTTGGACGAGGGGATATGCTCTTTCTGCACCCGAGGGAGCATGAACCCATTCGTATTCACGGGGCTTTTGTTTCTACTGAAGAGGTACAGCGGATTGTGGCACACATTCACAATCAACCTCACGGGGATTCGTGGAAACTGCCCGGTTTTGAGTCGAAGAGATCCACGGGAAGGGAAAGACAAAACGACAGGGACGAACTTTTTCAGGAAGCGGCAAAACTGGTCATCCGCCATCAGCAGGGCTCGGCTTCTCTGCTTCAGCGACGTTTGCGCATCGGTTATGCAAGAGCCGGCCGGCTGATCGATGAACTTGAAGATGCCGGGATCATCGGGCCGTTTGACGGAAGTAAAGCCAGAGAAGTTCTGGTGGACGAAGAGTATTTGAAAGATTTGTTGCTCTCTGAAAAAATGATATCCGGAAATTTTGAGGGGGATGAATGAAAATAAATTGGCATGTACTGACGGTTATGATATTTCTCGCGGGAATTCTGCGGAGTGATGAGCCTTCTCCGAAAAAAATCATTGATCAGGTTGAAGCGAAATTGATCTCCGGTAAAAATATAAAGGTCCAGTTTGAAGAGATGTTTATTTGGAAGCTTGCCGGGGAAGATCAGAAGATAGAAGGAGAGCTTTATCTTCAGGGAGATTCGAAGTTTTGTATAATCACAGAGGATCAAAAAATCGTTTCGGATGGAGTCAATCTCTATACTTACGATAAATCTGCCAATCGTGTTCTGATTGATCGGCTGGGCCAGTCCGAAGATGCGTTGCTTCCCAGACAAATTTTATTTCAGTATACGAAGAATCATCGGACTCGAATAGTTGGCAAAGAGGTGATTTCGGGAAATCAATGTTATATTCTTGAATTTACACATGAAACAGGAGAAGTCTATTTTCCAACAGTTCGGGTATGGGTGGATGAAAAAGCCTGGGTACCCAGGAAAGTTGAACAGATCGACTTGTATGAAAATCGGACAATCTATTTGTTAAAAAATGTTGAAATAGGGATCGAATTGGAGGAAAAGCAATTTCATTTTATAATTCCCGAAAGTGCGGAAGTGATCGATATGCGATAGTCTAATGTTAATCAGGTCATTATAAACAGTGGACTTATAAAAAGATAATATCATGATGGTACAGGATTGATCGTGCAGCGTTGTTTTTAAATCAGGGAAATGGTTTTTAAGATTGTATGTTATCAGGTACATATTTTGCATACTATAATTAAAATTTTGCGAATTTCGTAAAAGTTCGTTATTTTATAGTCCTGTTTTTACGGGGGAAACGAGGAGCTCATTTTCTTGTTAGTTATTAAATTTTACAAATATATTTAAACGCGGAGAAATAAAGTGGAAGAGATCAAAGAGCAACAGGTTTCTCTAAGTGAGTATATCAGAGTTTTATACCGGGGCCGCTGGATCATATTGATTTCATTTTTAATTGTCATGATTTCAACAGTCTATTTTACATTTACGACACAGCCTGTTTACGAAGCTTCGGGACTAGTCATGTTAAAACAGGAAGGCGGAGTTCAGAGTCAGATTTTTGAAGTCTCGAGTTTTATGAAAAGAGAGACCATGATCAACAATCAGGTCGAAATTCTCAAAAGCCGTACTCTTGCCGAGGATGTTATTCATCGCCTGGAAGAATCCGACCGGGCTGATTCCCTCTGGATTCTTGGAAGAGGGAAAAACAAAGAGAAATTTTCCTTTAAAAAATGGTTTTTCTCTCTAATATTTCCCAATGGAAGAAACCATGACGATCTCACTTTTGACGATATTGTCAAGACATTCCGCGAGGATGTCATTTCGGTTGTCCCGAAACGGGATACGGATTTAATTGAGTTGAAAGTGCAGGCTTTCAGTCCATATGAAGCCAGTTTTATAGCGAATACCTGGATGGAGGCATACTGGGACAAGGATATCAGTGAGAGCAGGAGCGAAGTGGGGGAAGTGCGGAAGTTTTTGGAAGACAAATTGAAAGATGTTCATGTGGAATTGACCGGGTCGGAAGAGACATTAAAGAATTATAAAGAACATAATCGCGTTGCGGAGTTGAATTCAGAAACGGAACAATTAATTAAGCAGCTGGCTGAATTTGAAACGATGTACCAGGAAGCAAAAACCGATCTTGAAGCCAACGAAAAAAGGCTGACCTATTTGAAGGCGCAGCTTGATGAAAGCCAGCGTGCTTTGATCGATGAAGCAACCGGGCTTTCAAGCCCGGTCATTCTTGAATTGCAAAAACAACTGGCGCAACTCATTGGAGAAAAAGCATCCTATGAGCAGCAACTCAAAGGAGCGGGATATTCAACAAAAGATGATACAAAACTGAAAAGTATGGAACAGAGGCTGAAGGGTTTGCAGGAAAAAATCAGTGAAGAAATAAGGAAGATGGTTTCGAGCGGCTCTGTGGGCTTTAATCCTTTGAATGTTTCAGAATCCCTGTTGGAGAGTATCCTGCAAATCGAAACCGAGAACACGTCATTAAAAGCCAAGACAGCAGGCTTCGAAAAAATTGTACAACAATACAACAGGGAAATGAATACGTTGCCCGAAAAGAGCCTCAAGCTTGCTCAGCTTAAACGAGAGGCTGAAGTGAACAACAACATTTTTATGATGCTCCGTGAAAAATACGAAGAAAACAGGATAGCCGAAGCGGGACAAATCGGCTCGGTGCGTATTATTGATTATGCGAAACCTCCCAAAGATCCTATTAAACCGAAAAAAAAGATGAATCTGATCCTTGGCATCATGGTCGGTCTGGGTCTGGGAGTGGGCATCACCTTTGTCCGGGAATATCTGGATACTTCGATAAAAACGATTGAGGATCTTGAAAGAGACGGATTTTCAGTGATAGGAGCGATTCCGTTTATTTCATCGCAAAAAGTGAGCAGACATGTTCATGGTGAAGAAGCTGAAGCCATGCAAATCGAATCACGGCTGGTAACCCATTTTGCCCCCAAAGCGCCTATTTCAGAAGCCTATCGGAGTTTACGAACGAGTATTCAATACGCAAAGGCCGATCAGCAGATTAAAACTATTCTTGTAACCAGCTCGGGGCCTGGTGAAGGGAAATCCACTTCTGTGGCCAATCTTGCCATTACTTTCGCTCAAATGGGAGCAAATACATTACTGGTGGATACAGATCTCAGAAGGCCTGTCCTGCACGGTATATTTGATATGTCTAGAGTGGAAGGATTGACCAATATTCTGGTAAGCCGGGCCGCTCTGGAAGAGACAATCAAACAGACAAAAATCGAAAATCTAAAAATTATTACAAGCGGTACGTTACCCCCGAATCCATCGGAGCTTCTGGCATCAAAAGCCATGGATCGATTCATTGAAGAGGTGAGCGCAACTTATGATATTGTACTGTTTGACAGCCCTCCGGTCATTGCGGTTACGGATGCCATGGTTTTGGCTCCAAAACTGGACGGACTCGTTCTGGTTGTTAAATCGGGAGAAACAGGAAAAGATGCCCTTTCACGGAGCAATGTCTTGCTGAACAGTGTCAAAGCGAATTTATTTGGCATCATTCTCAATGGGGTCAACGTGGATCATACTTATTATTATCGATATTATTACTACTATGGCGATGGAAAAGATAAAAAGAAAGCCAGGAAAAAAACAAAGAAAAACAAGGTCTTTGCTTGATTAAACAGGATAGAATGGAATGAATTCGATAGATAAATATCAGATCGGTTTGATTGGTTGCGGACGTATTGCCAAAGTACATGCGGAAGCGATTCAAAAAATAGACAAATTTTCGCTAATTGCCGTATGTGATATTGTTAAAGAGAAAGCAAACGGATTTTCGGAATTGTATGGTGCCACTGCGTATTTTGACTATAAAGATCTCCTTAATAACGCTGAACAAAAATTGATAGTCATTGCCACACCTAATGGGACACACTATGAAATAGCCAAGCAATGTTTGGAAAAAGGGTTTCACGTGCTTTTGGAAAAACCAGTGACTATTACCAATTTTGATGCGGAAGATCTTATTCTTACTGCAAAGCGAAAAGGATTACATTTTTTTGCAGTAAAGCAGGTTCGGTATAACCCTTCAATACAAATTTTAAAAGCTGCAATAGAAAATGGAAAACTCGGAAAGATATTTAGTACGAGTCTTGTGGTTCGATGGACGCGCCCCCAGATTTATTTTGATCAATCCGACTGGCGTGGTACAAAGAAATTAGATGGGGGCAGCCTTCTCAATCAGGGAATTCATTATGTGGACATCATGCAATGGCTGATTGGGGATGTCTCGTCTGTTTTCGGGAAAATGGATTGTTGTTGTCACAAGATAGAAATTGAGGATATGGTTTTTGGCCTGGTTCAATTTGAATCGGGCACCTTGGGATCGATTGAATTTACAATCAATACTTTCCCGAAAAATTTGGAATGTTCCCTGACGATATTAGGGGAAAAAGGAAGTGTAAAGCTCAGCGGTTCTGCCATGAATGAGATTGAGATTTGGGAAGTGCAGGATTATCCGAAACCTGTTATTCCAGAGGGATTTCACCCTTATGTCTATGAAGGCGGACTTTATCAGGGATCCTGTCCCAATCATATTTTTGTTTATCAGGATATTCTCAAGGTATTTCAAGAGCAAAAAACACCCTTTGTAGATGGAGAGGAAGCGCTCCGTTCCCTGAAAATTGTAAATGGCCTCTATGAATCCTCTCGAATTGGAAAAGAAGTTCGAATTAATTGATTTTTAAAACATGTACTTTTCAGATGTATGTTTTCTGATTATATAAGGTACGAACAATGATTGTCCCTCTAATACAATCGTTGAGACCCAAGCAATGGACTAAGAATGTCCTCCTTTTTGCCGGGCTCATTTTTTCGGTTCGTTTATTTCAAATAGAATTTCTATTCAAGGCGGTAGCAGGTTTTGTTCTGTTTTGCATTCTGAGCAGTGCTGAATATTTGGTTAACGACCTGATGGATCTGGAAAAGGACAGGGCTCATCCACTGAAATCCAAACGTCCACTGGCATCGGGGAAAGTCCCGATTCCATTGGCGATAATCACAGCGCTGATACTTTTTTGCGGTGGTTTGTACGCTTCGTTTCTTTTGGAACCCAATTTCGGATGGATCGCACTTTTTTATTCAATCATGATACTTGCGTATTCGCTTTTCTTAAAGCATGTGGTTATCCTCGATGTCATTATTCTTGCCCTGGGTTTTGTTATGAGGGCGATCGCAGGAGCTGTCGTTATTCGTGTATCTATTTCTTCCTGGCTTCTGTTGTGCGCTGTTTTTCTCGCGTTGTTTTTGGCACTCAATAAAAGACGCCATGAGCTGGTATTGCTGGGTGAGGATGCAATGACCCATCGAAAAATATTGAGTGAATATACACCTTATCTTTTGGATCAAATGGTTGCTGTGGTGACTGCTTCCACCGTTATGGCATATGCTTTGTATACAACTGCTTCCGAGACTGTGGAAAAGTTCGGCACGAGAAATTTAATTTTTACACTTCCGTTTGTTATTTATGGAATATTTCGATATCTTTATCTTGTGCACCAAAAAAATTTGGGAGGAAGCCCCGAATTGATTATACTGAAAGATCGTCCGATGCAATTGAATATTCTTTTGTATATTCTCGTAGTTGGTTTCATTCTCTATTCTAGATAAAAATAAGGGTGATAAAATGTCGCGTACTGTGATAATATTAATTATGGCGATTGTTCTTAATGCATTGGCCAATATATTAATCAAAGTCGGTATGCTGAAGGCTGGAAAACTGGAAAGCATACCGGTTTTAATTAAATATGCGCTTGGTCAGCCGTTTCTCTATACAGGAGTGCTTTCTTTTGGTCTGGCATTAGTTGCTTACAGTATCGTTTTATCAAAACTGAATTTAAGCGTGGCCTATCCGATCATGGTTAGTATGGGATTGATCATCGTTGTTTTAGTGTCATTTTTTGCCTTGAAAGAAACAATCACTGTTATGCAAATAGCTGGTTTTATATTTATTGTGGCCGGCGTCTGGATGGTGGCACGCTGATTCTTGACAGAATTGAAATTTATAAAAATTTGATATAAATATTCAAAACCATCCCGAATTCTCGGAATGGTTTTTTTAATGCGGCAACGAACCGGAAAGCGAATGAAGGAATGTTTTATTTTCCAGAATGACCGTATCTCCTACCCAGTTTTTGTCGTCCCGACGCGGATAGTCAGTTGTATAATGAAGACCACGGCTCTCTTTTCGAAAGAGAGCTGAGCGAATAATGAGGGAGGCGACGCAAGCCAGGTTGCGGAGTTCAAGAAGTTCGTGTGTTACACGGGTGCGTTTATAAAATGTTTCGATTTCTTCTTGTATCAGTTCGATTCTCCTGCCTGCCCGCTGAAGACGTTCCGTAGACCGTACGATTCCAACATAGTCCCACATCAGTCTTTGTGTCTCTCTCTGATCGTGTGAAATAAGAACCCACTCTTCATGATCGAAAGTACCCTCGTCGTCCCAGGGAGGAATTTTTGGAAGAGAGATCTTTTGTTCCTTGATATATCTTGAAGCGTGAAAATAGACCTGCCTTGAAAATACCAATGCTTCCAGCAGAGAGTTTGACGCGAGCCTGTTTGCACCGTGGACTCCCGTGCAGGCTGTTTCTCCCGCCACATAAAGCCCTTCAATGGAGCTTCTTCCATTCAGGTCGGTCAGAATACCTCCGCACATATAATGTGCCGCCGGGACCACAGGGATCGGTTCTTTCGTCATGTCAATTTTTAAAGAGAGTAATTTTGTATTGATTTGCGGGAATCGGTCCCGGAGTTGTTTGGCATTCAGGTGCTCAGTATGAAGATAAACACAGTCATGTCCGCTTCTTTTCATTTCGGTATCGATCGCACGTGCGACCACATCTCTTGGAGCCAGATCCGCCTGCGGGTGGTATTTTTCCATAAATAGATTTCCGTTCTTCGTTCGCAGGACAGCCCCAAAACCTCGAACTGCTTCTGAAATGAGAAATGATTCTCCTTCGGGATGATACAGGGAAGTTGGATGGAACTGCATAAATTCCAAATTGGAAATGGCTGCCCCTGCACGGAAGGCAATTGCAATGCCGTCACCGGTTGCTATGGACGGATTGGTTGTATGCAGGTACACTCTTCCTACTCCTCCGGTAGCCAGAAGTGTCGCTTTGGCCAGATAAATTTTGACTTCTCCTGAATTTTCATCCAATGCGTAAACACCCCAGCAATGAATAGAATCTTTTTGACCATCTTCCTTTTCTAACAGATGATGTTCTGTAATCAATTCAATGGCCGTATGATTTTCGAAAAACAGGATGTTTTGATTGTCCCGGACTTTCTCCAACAGGGCCTGTTCAATCGCCATACCGGTTTGGTCTTTTACATGAACGATTCGATTTCGTGAATGTCCACCTTCCCTGCCCAGATCGAAATGAGAGTCCCCGACATTCTGGTAGGTGAAGGTTACGCCCCATTGTTCCAATTCTTTGATACTCTCCGGTCCTTCCCGAACGATGAGTTCGATTGCTTTAAGATGGCCGAGATTGACACCGGCTTTTACTGTATCCTGAATGTGCAGATTGAAAGAATCATCCGAAGCAAATACAGAAGCGATTCCTCCCTGAGCCAGATTGGTGTTGGTATCCGCGCGTTCTTTTTTTGTCAGTATAATCACTGTACCAATTTTCGCGGCCCGCAAAGCAAAAGAGAGACCGGCGATTCCGCTGCCGATGACTAAAAAATCCGAGGTTTGTGTCAAAATGCTTTTTCCTTATCTTGAAATGGGCAAATCGTACTTTTTCGCCTTACGATAGATGGTTGCCCTCCCGATACCCAGTTTTTTGGCTGCCTTGGAAATATTTCCCTCGAATTCCAGCAGTGTTTTTCGAAGAATTTCAATTTCATGCTTTTCTTTCCATTTTGGCAAGGTTTCTTCTATATCGATTGTTTCCTTTTCTCCCATTGCTATAACGTGAGGAGGCAAGTCGTCTATAACAATGGTATTTGTGTTGGTGATCACGACCGCCCGTTCGATTGTGTTCTCGAGTTCACGGATGTTTCCGGGCCAGTTATAATTGAGTAGAATTTTTAACGCTTCCGGTTGTATCCCCTGTACTGTTTTTTTCTCTCTCTTGTTATAACGTTTAATGAAATGTGCTATTAACAGGGGAATATCCTCTTTTTTTTCTCTTAACGGAGGCAGTTTGATGGGATAGACACTGATGCGGTAGAACAGATCTTTCCTGAAATTGCCTTTCCGGACTTCCTCTTCAAGATTTTTGTTTGTAGCTGATATCAAACGAATATTGACTTTGATCAGTTCGTTCCCTCCGACGCGCTCGAATTCTCTTTCCTGCAAAACACGAAGAATTTTTGCTTGAGTGGACTGGCTCATTTCACCGATTTCATCAAGGAATACCGTTCCTCCGTTTGCCAGTTCGAATTTGCCGATTCTTTTTGCTGCGGCTCCCGTGAATGCGCCTTTTTCGTGTCCAAAGAGCTCACTTTCCAGGAGAGATTCGGGCAGGGCAGTGCAATTTACGGCGACAAAAGGTTTTGTCCGTCTCATTTTACAATTTTCGTGAATGGCCCGTGCGAAGAGTTCTTTTCCTGTGCCGCTTTCTCCCTGAATGAGGACGGTGACTTCGCTGTCTACTATTTTCTGCACTGCATAAAAAATGTTTTGCATGATTTTACTCTGACCGATAATATTGTTAATCTGGTATCGGTCCTTGAGCTCAGAACGGAGACTTTTAACTTCACTCTCCAGGTCACTGGCCTCCAGGGCGTTTTTTACCGTGACCCTCAGTCTTTCAGCGGGGAATGGTTTTGCAAGAAAATCATGGGATCCGAGCTTCATGGAAGATACTGCCCGATCGATGGTGCCGTGAGCTGTCATGATAATGACCGGAAGATCATGAAATTGCCGCCGGATACGCTTCAGGGTTTCGATACCGTCAATGCCGGGCATTTGCAAGTCGAGTAAAACCAAATGGACGATTTCATTTTCGAGTTTATGAAGACAGGCCTCGCCATTTGTGGCCTGAATCACTTTATATCGGCCGGTTTTGGTCAGGATGTCTTCGATGAGCCGCCGTGTGTTTTTATCGTCATCAACGACCATGATGTATTTATCGCTCATTTTTAATTCCTTCCCGGAATGCTGTGACCGGTTGCAACAGAGTATGAAGCGCTTTCCCTTTTCCCTGAATTTCCATTTTGATCTTGAGAATGTAGACCGGTATATTGTTGGCGAAGGATTCGGGAATTCGCGTCCGGTCTTTTTCTGTGGTTACCAGAGCAACAGCACCCTTCGATTGCGCAAGATCCGACATTTTTTGAAGTTCGTGGACCGCATACCAGTGGTGGTCCCGATATTGAAAAAAGTCGATGATCTCAACATCCATAGACATTAACGTCCGTTTGAATGAGTCGGGGTTCCCGATACCGCAAAAAGCGGCCACGCATTTTTTCTCGAGAAAACAAATCGGCCGGATTGTTCCCTGATTGAAATTGATCCAATGTTCCGGTTTGTGTTTTGCGAACCATATCGGAGCTTTGCACAGGGTATCGATTTGAATGAGTAGATTTTCAAGGTTGTCCGTCTCGTCCGTTCGGGACAGTACAACCGCATCGGCTCTTTTGAGATTTTGAATAGGTTCTCTCAGCGGGCCGGCAGGAAGAACGCCTCCATTCCCCCAGGGGTTGGTCGCATCGATGACGACAATATCGACGTCTCTCTTCATTTTTCTGTGCTGAAAACCGTCATCCAGAATGAGACGATCGCACCCGAGTTCTTCGATGGCCATCATGCCTGCCTTTACCCGATCACGGCTGACAATGATCCGGACCTCCGGTAAATGTTCTGCGAGAAGGGCCGGTTCGTCCCCGGCATGAATGGCATTTTCCCGAAGCCCATTGCTGTCCGATATAACCGTTATTTCGTTCTTATTTTTTTTTCGACGATACCCGCGGCTTAATACGGCCACACTAAATCCCTTTTCATGCAGGAAAGAAGCGAGACTTTCAACAAGAGGGGTTTTCCCTGTGCCTCCGACTGTTATGTTTCCCACACTAATGACTTTGGCAGACATTTGTTTCGAAGTTAGCCACTGTTTTTTGTAGAAGAAATTTCGGATCTGAATAACCATCGCATAAAGCTGTGAGAGGGGCCACACTAATATCTTCCAGGATGTTTTATCTAAAAGTTTCATCATTTTTCTGAAGTGGTTTTTTCGAGAAATTCCAGAACTACATCTGCTGCACGATTGTTCGCTCCTTTTTCTCCCAATTTTTGAGAAACTTCGGAAAGCTGTTTTATCATGGCTACTCTTCGTTTGTTGTTTGTCAATAAATCGAACATCTCTTTTTCGATTTTTCCTGGAGTTGCCTGGTTTTGAATCAACTCGGGAACTATGGTTTTCCCAGCGATGATGTTTACAATGGCGATATTTTTTATCTTGATCAGTATTCTGCCGATGA
>Ga0315535_1002043_pt1 | contig 13191 bp, 10 predicted proteins | sample SalMarSW160220MG_2_FD_203092 | JGI IMG/M metagenome (GOLD analysis project Ga0315535, IMG submission 203092) | Salt marsh sediment microbial communities from the Plum Island Ecosystem LTER, Massachusetts, United States - Salt Marsh Sediment SW1602-20 ...
ATAAAGGAAAGACGGGAATCGGCAGGCGGGGGGCCTTAGAAGCGGCCGGCGGGGCCGGCCGGCTGTCGAATTTCCTCCGAAGGCCATCCCTCGTCCTCCTCACCGAATCCCTGACTCACGGACTCACGGACTCACGTTCCCGCCCTATTGCAAGGCAGGGGCAAATTTGGTATAAAGAACGTTTGTGGAAGGAGTTTTCACCATGGCCAAGGTTTGCGAGATCTGCGGAAAAAAGCCGAGCGTTGGGAACAACGTGAGCCACGCCCACAACCTCACCAAGAGGCGCTGGCTTCCCAACCTCCAATCCGTCAGGGCCAACGTCAACGGACAGACCAAGACGATGCGCGTGTGCACCAAGTGCATCAAAGCCGGCAAGGTTCAGAAGGCCGTCTGACGTTCCTTGAGGAAAATTAGAAGTTCTTGAGCGGCTCGGGCGGAGGCGTTGCCTTCGCCCAGCTTGTTTCTTATCTCCCCGGCGATGGCTTGAGCCCTTCGCCGACTCCCATCTGAATCGGTCAGCATGGCATCCAGCGCCGCGGCGACGCGGGCGCCCGTAAAGTCCCCCTGTATGAATTCCTGAATGGCCATCCGGCCAAGGACGACGTTCGGCAGTCCGACCCAGGGAAGCTTGACGAGCCTCCGCCCTATGGCGTAGGTCACGGCCTTCACGCGATAGACGATAATCTGCGGAATGCCCATGATCGCGGCCTCCAGCGTCGCGGTTCCGGATGCCGTCGCCGCGGCGTGGGCGTGACCGAGCACGTCCAGGTATTCCCCCTTGATCCAGTGGATGCGGGGGGCATCGAAGGCCCGGCGCATGTCTTCCGGCAGGCCATCGGCCCATGGGATCAGCACGTCGATGTCATCGTGGGCGGCCGTGAGTCTCCCGGCGGCGTCCATGAGGGGCGGCAGGTTGCGCTTCACTTCCGAGGTGCGGCTTCCGGGCAGAAGGGCAAGCCTCCTGTTCCGCGAGGACAAGCCGTTTCGTTCAAGGAACGCCGCAAGGGTGGAGTCGATCCTCGCCGTGTCCACCAGGGGATGGCCGACGAAGCGAGCCTCCACGCCACGCTCTTCCAGAAACGTCTTTTCGAAGGGGAAGATGACCAGAGCCCTGTCGACGTAGCGCTTGAGAAACTCGGTGCGTTTCTGCCGCCAGGCCCACACCTGCGGCGTGATGTAGTAAACAACGGGAATGCCCATGCCGTGGGCCGTGCGCGCGAGCCTGAAGTTGAAATCGGGAAAGTCCACGAGCACGATCGCATCCGGCCTCCTGTCGGCCAGGGCCCTTTTCAGCTTCGCCATTTCCCGCCACAGATCAGGGAGGTGGGATATCACCTCGCCTATGCCTACGACGGCCAGTTTGTTCATGGGGACGAGGAGCTCGACGCCTGCCGAAGCCAGGGTCGCTCCGCCCGCGCCGAACCAGCGGGCCGCGGGCTGCAGCTTGTCGAAGGCCTTGACGAGGTTCCCCCCGTGTGCGTCTCCGGAATGTTCTCCGGCCACGATGGCCAGCGTCAGGTCCGACGGCATGTGCCCTCCATCGCGCATTGTAGCCCAAGTGCGAGGGGAAATGGATTTCGGCCCCCGGGATTCGCGATCGCGGATTTGAGGGCCGGCAGGCCGGCTGCCCTCGAAGCTGAATGCCCCGGCCGCCGGTCGCTTTCGGCCCTTTTCTCCGGTTTCTCCGGCGGAGAGGGTCACGTCGAAAGGAACGTCCCTTTATACTTCGAGTCACTTGCTGTTACCATAACCACATGGTGGTCAGCGGGATTCGACAGCATGTGCCCTCCCGGCTCGGCGTGAAGACGAGCCCAGAAACAGACTCCATTCGTGCATTGGAACCTACCCCCTGTTTCGGGCGCCGCGGTGCGGGCGCCCCCCGACACCAGGAGTACGGACCATGGCAGATCACTCGGGCGGCACGGGACACTTCAAGAAGGACCTGAGCTGGTTTTCACTGCTGACAATGAGCCTCGGAACCGTGATCGGTTCGGGCTGGCTCATGCTGCCGGGCGTCGTCGCTTCCAAGGCGGGCCCGGCGGGCATCGTGGATTGGCTCGTCGGCGGCGCGGGCATGCTCGTGGTGGCCCTGGTCTTCTGCGAGCTCGGCGCAGCCTGGCCTGCGGCGGGCGCCGTCGCCAAGTACCCCTACCTCTCCCACGGGAGCTTCGTGGGGCACCTCGCGGGTTGGGCCGCGCTGATCTCGTACGTCATCATCCCCCCCGCAGAGGCCGTGGCGGTCACGCGGTACGCGGGAACCTTCTTTCCCGGCTTTCTGACGCCGAAGGAGAACCTCAGCCTGTTCGGGCTGGCGGTGGGTACGATCATTCTCATACTCATTGCCATGCTGAACTACTTCGGCGTCAAATACCTGGGCTACTTTCAGAACGTGGTGACTACGGTCAAGTACATCCCCATCATCATCTTCGTCGGAGGCGTGGGCTTTCTCGCCTTCCACGCGAAGAACTTCACGGCCTATCACGGCTTTGCCCCCACCGGTCCGTCCGGACTTATGCTCGGGGCCGCCGCGACGCTCTTTGCCTACACGGGTTTCCGCCAGGCCCTGGATTTCGGCGCGGAGGCCAGGAACCCCGGACGGGATCTTCCTATCGCGCTGATCCTGACACTCGTGATCGGGACGGTCACCTACTTCCTGATAGCCGTGGTCTTCACCGGGGGCATTAACTGGACGCACCTCGCCGGGTTCGGCGTACGCACCGGCGACTGGGCATCCCTTGCCAATCTACCCGCGCCTCTATACAACGTCACGGCCGCCGCCGGGCTGGCCGTCATCGCCGCGATCATCTTCTGGGACGGAATCGTCTCGCCCAACGGCCCCAACGCCACCAACGTGGGGTCCGTACCTCGCGTGGGATACACGATGGCCGAGGGCGGCACCATGCCGAAGTTCTTCATGAAACTGCATCCCCGTTACGGAACGCCGGGGTGGGGGCTCTTCGCGTGCTTCCTGCTCGAGGAGTTCTTCCTGCTCGTGACCAACGGGGGGTACGGTGAACTGGTTTCGGAAGTGGGCGTCGCCTTCATGGTGAGCTATGCCATAGGGCCCGTATCCATGGTGGTTCTGCGCGACGTCGCGCCCGAGGTGCCGCGCCCGTTCCACCTGCGCTGGGCGGCCGTGTTGTCGCCGGCCGCGTTCATCATCTCGTCTCTGCTCCTGTACTGGAGCGCCTGGCCGGCGACCGGTCTGACGCTCGCGGTTCTCTTCGGCGGGGTGGTGATTTACCTGGTCTACGCGTCACGCAGAGGCGGCCTCCTCGCTTCGATGAAGTACGGGAGCTGGTTCATCGTCTACCTGCTGGCCATGGCGGCTCTCTCCTTCGCCGGGGACACACACTTCGGCGGCAGGGGCCTCATTCCCTTCGGCTGGGACGTGGCCGCCGTCGCCGTGACTTCCCTCGTCCTCTATTACTGGGGGCTCCGACAGGGACGCGCCTATCACCGCGAGGTGAAACCGGAGGTGGCGTAGGGGACGGGCCTTCGCGGACGTTGAGGGCGAAAGCCTGAGGCCGAAGGGCTAAGGCGAAAACAATGCAACGACAGGGGAGGGGACTTCGAGACAATTCTCCAGCCGTACCGGGGCTCTTCTTTGACCCGCAGATTTTAGGGCTCTGCTCTTCCTCACACTGATGGAGTCTCGGGAATGCCTTCGGCGGCATGGATTGCCGTCTCAGCTGGAATGACGGATCGGTCTTTCCTTCGAGGATCAGTCTTCCGCGTTTTCAGATCCCAAATCGTTACGCCCCCGTCCTCCCATCCTCCCTGTTCATCTCCGGTGCGAAGCTCTTCCCCCTGCCGTCTTCAAACCCGATACCCCGATTCCCAAATCCCAAATCCAGTGTGGTATGGTTGTGTACCGGCGGCCGGACCGCCACCGGCGACCGGAAACGGGGCATCCAGAGCCTTGCCCGAATCGCTGAAATGCTGTAATATAAGGTCTTTGCGAGTGGAGGATCGGCTTTATGAACGTTCTCAAGCGCATGCGCAGCATGCAGGTACTCAAACTACTCCTCTGGGTCGTGGTTCTATCCTTCATCCTGGCCATGTTCACCGTCTGGGGCGGCGGCCTGGATACGGAAAAGGGCGGCCATACCCTTCTCGGTCGGGACTTTGCCGTTAAGGTCGGGAGCGACAGCCTTCCGCCGGGGGCCTATCGCCTCCAGTACAGGTTCTACACCGAGCAAATAAAGAGCATGCTGGGCAAGAACTTCAAGCAGAGTTTCCTGAAGGGTGCACCGCAGCGAATCGCCTCGCAGATGGCCGATCAGATCATGCTGGGCCAGCTTGCCGAGAAGTACGGTCTGACCGTCAGTGATCGAGAGGTCGCCCGGACGATAGAGCGCATCTACCACTTCAAGAATCCCAAGAGCGAATATCCCGTCATGCTTTCCAGGTTGGGGGTGTCCGCACAGGATTATCAGGCCATGGTCCGCAGCGAGCTCCTCGTCCAGAAACTCCGCGATCTGCTGTCTGATACGGCCTATATTCCGGACAGCGAACTCCAGCATCTCTACAAAGACAAGAATACAAAGTTCAACGCCATGGTGGCAGTCGCTCAGACGGCTTCGTTCATGGGCAAGATTGGACCCATCTCTGCAGCGGAACTAAAGGCCCGGTACGAGAAAGAGAAGAAAAACCTCGAAACGCCGGAAAAGCGGAAGGTGGAATACGTCGAGGTGACTCCGGATGCCATCCGCAAGAACATCAACGTGAGCGACGCGCAGGTCAAGGCCTATTACGGGGATCACATCAAGGAGTTCTCCATTCCGGCGGACCAGCGCCGGGCCAGCCACATCCTGATCAAGGTCGCCGAAGACGCAAAACCGGCGGTCGTCGCGGCCGCCAAGAAGAAGGCGGAAGAGATATACAGGAAGGCCAAAGCAGGCGAGGACTTTGCAAAACTCGCAAAGGAATATTCAGAAGGTCCGACCTCATCGAGAGGCGGAGACCTCGGCTGGTTCGGCCGGAAGAGCATGGTCAAACCCTTTGCGGATGCGGTCTTCGACCAGTGCAAAGCCGTGGGTGATATCGTGGGTCCCGTCAGGAGCCAGTTCGGTTTCCACGTCATCAAGCTGACTGGAATCGGGGGCCAGGCCAAGCCCTTCAACGAAGTCAAGGACCAGGTCCGCCAGACCATGCTCCTGTCTGACCCGGTCTACTCCAGCCAGGCCACGAAGCTCGAGAATGAAGCGGAGAAAGCCCTCGGCGAGGCAAAGGACGACGCGGCGATGCAGGCGGCGGCAAAGAAATTCGGACTCGAGGTCCACAAAGTCATGATGCCCGTCGCCAAGACGGACGCCATCGGGCCCCTAGGCAAAGACGAGGCGCTCGCGGAAGCCGTGTTCAAGGCGATGCCCGACCAGTGGAGCGAGCCTCTCACGGTGAGGAAGAACTGGGTGCGCTTCAAGGTCACAAAGGTCCTCCCCGCCCATCCTGCAACGTTCGTCGAGGCTGAGCCTCAGCTTGCGAAGGAAGCAAGGGACGAGAAGGCCGCCCAACTCGCCCGCAAGGCGGCGGACACCCTGGCGAAGGACGGGAAGGACGCTAAAACGCTCGAAGCCGAGGCCAAGAAATTGGGGCTTCAGGCCAGGGAGACGGGGCTCCAGAATGCCAAGGGCTACGTCGCCGGCGTAGGCCGGGACAGGGACCTGAGCAAGGCTCTTCTCGCGGCCAAGGTCGGGGAGCGGGTCGGTCCTCTCAAGGTCAAGAATGGCTGGGTCGTGGCGGTGGTCACGGATCACCAGGACGCCGACATGAAGAAATTCGAGGCTGACCGGGCCGACTTCGCAAGGACCCAACGGGGCCAGATCGCGAGCAACATCATGCAGGACTATATTGCTCAGCGCACGAAGGAACTCGAGAAAGAAAAAGCGATCCACTACAACATGAGCCTGATCAAGCAGATGGAGACGGCATCCTAGGGCGCGACAAGGGTTCCGGCGCCCGGCGGCTTTTTCCTTTTGCCTGATCGTTCCGCGATGATTCTGCCGCCTACTCCGGAGAAGGCGCCATGCGCACGAGAAGCGGACTCTTTGCTGCCATCGCACTGGGTTTGGTGGCGGGACTCGCGTCGTTCTCCGCTGAGCCCGCAGCCATGGGCTTGCCGCTGGACATCCGGGTGGATTGGGCCCCGGTCCATTGCGGTGGGACTCTCTATCTCTTTTCCTCCGGCGGCCGAAACCAGATCATGGGCCCTGAGGACTCGGCGCCCAACTGCGATCCCGTTCACATGTCACCGCTGCTCCAACCGGCCTGTGGCGGGGACGGGATCTGGGTCCTGGACCGGAAAGGCACGCTCTGGGAACTGGGGCGGGGGATACCTACGCAAGTTGCCGCTGACCTGGGGAACGCCGTGGCGCTGGTGCCTTATCGGACCATGCCGGTCGTGTTCTTCCCTCACGGGCTTCGACTTCCGGACGGTACGCGCAAGAAACTGAAACTTAACATCTCCCATGCCGTGGCCATGGGGCAAGATGGCTTCTGGGTGTGGGGCCCGCAGGAAGCGGCGAGGCTCGACGCTTCAGGCTCCATTCTCTGGACGTGGAAGCCGGAAAGAGGCCGGCCGGGCCCCGCGACCCTCGCCGGCACGACCGTATTCGCGGGCACCTCAGCAGGGGACCTCGTCGCTCTCAAGTCCGGTAATGGACGCGTGCGGTTCGCATACAGGGGCGGGGGGGAAGTCGTCTCGGTTCCTCTCGTACTAGGCGGTGAGGTCGTCTACGCCTCATTGGACCACTTCATCCGGGCGGTCAAGATCCGGGACGGTCAGCTCGCGTGGCAGTTCAGGGCCGAAGGGAGGCCGTCCTTTGGTCCCTTCAAGGTCGGGGCTGGAATCCTGTTCGCGGAGTCGGCCGGTTCCAGGCTCGTCATTCTGGACCCGGAGGACGGGCACGCCGGGTGGACGTGGAAGGTGCCGGAAGGCTCGATTCTGAAGTGTCCGGCTGTCTCAACGACCAACGCAGTGGTGCTGGCTTGGACATCGGGTCCAAATCCGGTCATGTACCGCGTAGCCCTGCCCTCCAGCCTCCCGAAACAAAAGCGCCTCAAATCTGCGCCGGCCCACCGCCGGAGGGGTTCGGGGAAATGAAAGCGTTCCCCATCTGGATCACGCTCGACGGCTTCGCTCCCGGCCCGGAAGTCCAGCGCTTCCTCCGCGACGCCTGCCCACTGGGCGTCATTCTCTTTGCCCGCCACCTGAGGTCGGAAAACCAGGTCCGGGAACTCTGCCAGTGCATCAACGAGGCGCGTTCCGACTCGCCGCCGCTGATAGGTCTCGACCAGGAAGGGGGACGGGTCGACAGGCTGTCGGCCCTCGGGTACCGCTTTCCTTCTGCGGAGGAGATGGGAGGCGATGCAGGGCGGGTTCGGTCTCTTGCGGGTGAGATGGGCGGCATCATGCGCTTTCTCGGTTTCGACGTGGACTTCGCCCCCGTCGCCGATCTCGGTCCCGCCTATGACGGGACGGGACTGGAGAGCAGGGTTTACGGCTCCGATCCTCTGGTTGTAGCCGAGTGCTGCGAGGCCTTTCTCGAGGGCCTTGACGCGGCGGGTATGGCCGGCTGCCTCAAGCACTTTCCGGGCCTTGGAGGCTCCAGGGTGGACAGCCACAAGAGCCTGCCCCGGATCGGGGGTGCCCTCGAAGAGAGAGCGCCCCACCTGGAACCCTATATCAGGCTTGCCGGGCGCGTTCCTTACGTCATGGTAGCCCATGCCGACTACTACGAAGTCGGAGCGGGGACGCCCTCCTCCCTGGACCCGCGCGTATACGAACGGCTCAGGCAAGCCGGGTTCGGGGGATCGAGCTTGACGGACGACCTGTCGATGGGCGCGGTGGCCGGGCGGGACAAATTGACGGAACTGGTTAAACAGTGTCTGGAGGCAGGCGCGGATATTGCTCTGTGGGTATCAAACCAGGAAGAGACGTTGAGGGTCGTGGAAAGTCTCGGCGCGCCATCGTTCTAGCTTGCATCTCACAGGTGTTGTGCTTCAAACTAAAAGGGAGAGGGGGCACTCAGTGGCCGATATGCCTGTCGCCCACATCCTGATTGTCGACGATTCTCGCTCCTTGAGAGAAAAGATCAAGCGAGCGCTCGTATTTCCCGACATGGAGGTCCGATTCTACGAGGCCGAAAACGGGCTGGACGGTTTCAAGATCCTAATGGATGAGCAGGTCGACCTGGTGCTCTGCGATCTCGTGATGCCGGAGATGGACGGCTTCTCGTTCCTCAAACTGCGTGCCTCAAGACCGGAGATGGAAACCATTCCCGTGCTCATGCTGACGGCCATCGACGAGACGGACCAGAAGGTCAAGCTTCTCACCTCCGGCGCAGGGGACTATATCGTAAAACCCTTTCACCCCGGAGAGCTTCTGGCCCGGGCGAACGTCCACCTGAGGAGAAAACTCCTGCAGGACGAACTCAGGCAGAAGAACGAACTGTTGACCGAACTCTCCATAAGAGACGGTCTGACCAAGATCTACAACCGGCGGCATTTCCTCGAAGTGGCGGGCGCCGAAGTGTCACGAAGCCGCCGGCTGGGACTTTCGGTGTCCGTCATGCTGATGGATGTGGACCGCTTCAAGACGATCAACGATACCTACGGACACGACGTCGGAGATTCGGTCCTGGTCACCTTCTGCGCAGCCGTCCGGAAGGAGCTTAGAGGATACGATATCCTGGGCCGGTACGGCGGCGACGAATTCATCGTTCTCTTTCCGCAGACCGGGTTGGATGAGGCGATGGAGGTGGCCGTCAGGACTGAGTCGGCCATTGAGGCCGTTAATATACCGGATTTGCCCGAGGTGAACCTCAGTTTCAGCGGCGGCGTGGCGGCGCGCTCCTCGGAGGCGGAGGACCTCGAATCCATGATCAAGATGGCGGACCAGGCGCTCTATCAGGCCAAGACCAGGGGCAGGGCCTGCGTGACGTGCCTCTGAACACGGACCCTCCCGCAAATCGTCGGTAATTCGTTCGAGACAGGTCCTTGCCCATCGACGGCGTTCAGACCCTCGCCGAGGGATTGGGCGTCCCGATATCGAAGCAGTCGCGTCCCCTGGCGGACAGCAGGGCCACCAGAACGACCATATCGAGCGCGTAAACCAGAACGGAGAATATGGCCAGGATCTTCATGCCCAGAAGATGGGTTGGTGGGAGGTGGTGTGACAGCCAGTACCACGACCGCCCCGGCAGTTCGCCGGTGCCAAGGATGGTCTTGGCCACCACGATCGACGAAACATAGACCAATCCTATCCACCAGCCTGCGGGGTGGCGTATTTTCACGACGGTGCCGAGGGTCCAGAGCAGAACGGAAGGAACCGCGAACATGAGGAGGAAAAAAGCCGACAGTCTCAACGGCCCCGCATCCTCGAGGGTGCCGCCGGCCAGGGCCGCATAGAGGAGTATTGCTCCGACGACCGCCCAGGTCAGGCCCTTGAACTTGAAATATCCCCCCAACGCCCTGGAGCGCGCAGTGGGCATCCTGTCCGTATCCATAGACTGTTCCCTCGCACCCCGGTGCCTCCGCAACGGAGGCCGGCGGTCTTTTCCGCCTCAGGCCACCAGCGCTTTTAACGCCGCCTGGATGAAAGGATCGAGATCACCATCCAGAACTGCGTCCGCATTTCCAATTTCCGTGTCGGTCCTGTGATCTTTGACGAGTCTGTAGGGATGGAGAACGTAGGATCGGATCTGGCTGCCCCACGCGATATCCATCTTGCTGTCCTCGAGAGCCTGTCTTTCCTTGTTCCTCTTCTCGAGTTCCAACTGATAGAGTCGCGATTTAAGGACTTTCCAGGCCGTTTCCCGGTTCTGGAGCTGGCTGCGCTCGTTCTGGCAACTGACCACGATGCCCGAGGGAAAGTGGGTCAGCCGAACGGCGGAGGAGACCTTGTTCACGTTCTGGCCACCGTGACCGCCCGCCCTGAAAGTGTCCACCCGGACGTCCTTTTCGTCGATCTCGATCTCTATGTCGTCGCTCACCTCGGGCGAAACGAAGACGGATGTGAACGAGGTGTGGCGCCTCGATGCGGCGTCGAAGGGCGAGATGCGGACGAGTCTGTGAACGCCGCTCTCGGTTTTCAGGTAGCCGTAGGCGTAGTCGCCCTTGATCAGAAGCGTGGCCGATTTTATCCCGGCCGTGTCCCCGTCCTGGTAGTCCAGGATTTCGACGCTGTATCCCTGTCTTTCCGCCCAGCGAACGTACATTCGATAGAGCATGAGGGCCCAGTCCTGGCTTTCGGTTCCGCCCGCGCCGGGGTGAATGGTCAGTATGGCATTGTTGATATCGAGGGAACTCGAGAGAAGCGCCTTGATCTCAATGTCGGCAAGAAAGGCCTGGAAATCGGTGAAAAGTTCTCCGAAGTCTCCGCCCACGTCCTCGCCCTCGGATTCGAGTTCCATGAACGCATCGAGATCATCGACGAACCGGGCGAGTTTGTGGATGGACTCGATCCTGGTTTCCAGGGAACTCTTTTCTTTGAGGAGCGGTGCGGCCTTCTGGGGATCGTTCCAGAAGTCGGGGGCGGTCGATGCACGGTCGATTTCGCTCAGGCGGCTCAGGAGGCCTTCTTCGTCAAAGACAACTCCTGAGTTCTGCGGCCTTGTCCTTGAGCAGTTTGTATTCCTGCTTGCTTTCTTCCGGTATCATCAAAATTCCTCTTTCATGTAGTTCGGGGCTTCCTTCGTAATGACGACGTCGTGTGCGTGGCTCTCTCTGAGACCGGCCACGGTGACGCGCATGAAGCGTGCCTTGGTACGCAGTTCGCTGATCGTGGCGCTTCCGGTCAGTCCCATGCCGGAGCGAAGTCCTCCGATGAGCTGGGTCACCACGCTCTCGAGGCTCCCTTTGAAGGCCACCATGCCTTCGATACCTTCGGGAACGAGCTTGGAGAGGGGCATTGCGCCTTCCTGGAAATACCTGTCCGCCGACCCTGCCTTCATTGCGCTCAGGGATCCCATGCCCCTGTATGCCTTGAAGGTCCGACCCTGGTAGAGAATCGTCTCGCCAGGCGCCTCTTCGGTGCCGGCGAAGAGCGAGCCTATCATGACCGAATTGGCTCCCGCGGCGATGGCCTTGACGATCTCGCCGGAGAAACGTACGCCGCCGTCTGCTATCACCGGAATGCCCTTTTCGGCCGCAACGCGGGCACACTGCGCGATGGCGGTGACCTGCGGGACACCCGCACCCGTGACGATCCGAGTGGTGCAGATGGAACCTGGCCCTATTCCGATCTTCACGGCGTCGGCCCCGCGCTCTATGAGAGCCATCGTGCCCTCCGCGGTGGCTACGTTTCCGACGATGAGCTGGGCCTCCGGGTATTTTTCCTTGATGTGCGCCGCCGCATCGAGCACGGCCTGGGAATGGCCGTGGGAGGAATCGAGCACCAGAACGTCCACGTTCACGTCGAGCAGGGCCTTCGCCCTGTCGAGTACGTCCCCGCCGACACCCAGGGCCGCGCCTGCTCTTAGCCTCCCCATCTCGTCTTTGCACGCGCTGGGAAACTTGATTTTCTTCTGTATGTCCTTGACGGTGATAAGCCCTTTGAGGTGGTAGTGGTCGTCCACGACCAGGAGTTTCTCGATCTTGAACTTCTGGAGGAGCTGCTTGGCCTCCTCGAGGGTCGTGCCCACGGGCACCGTCTTGAGGTTCTCCTTGGTCATGAGTTCGCTGACCGGTAGATCGGTCCGGTCTTCGAATCTCAGGTCCCGGTTGGTAAGGATGCCCAGCAGACGGCCGTCCGGCGCCGTGACGGGGACACCGGATATGCGGAACTTGCGCATCATGTCGAGGGCTTCGTAAACCTTCTGTTCCGGCCGGATCGTGATGGGGTTGGTGATCATCCCCGCCTCCGAGCGCTTCACCCTGTCGACTTCCTCGACCTGTTGATCGAGGCTCATGTTCTTGTGAATGATGCCGATTCCACCCTGCCTCGCAATGGCAATGGCGAGGTTGCCTTCGGTCACCGTGTCCATCGCCGCCGAAACCAGCGGTATGTTCAGGGCGATCTTATTGGTCAGGTGGGATGTAGTGTCCACGTTCTGGGGGTGGACACTCGAGTGCGCGGGCACGAGCGACACGTCGTCGAAAGTCAGGGCGATCTGGGGGGGTTCTTCCAGCATTCACATGCTCCTCACTAAGGAGTTTATTATAGTCGAGTAACTGCAGCGGTGCCAATATGCTTCGCAACGGGATGGCTCGCTGCGCTTCTGGGCGGCACCGTTGAATGCACGTTTGAACGTCGGCCGTTTCCCGTTTACCATGGATGAGCCAGGGAGGTCGAATGGGACTACAGGGCAATCTGAAGACCATCGTTCTGTCCGACGTTCTCCAGTGGATATCCACGAGCCGCAAGACGGGCATCCTGCACATCAGGGGGACGAATGGAGTCACGAAGAGGATCTTCTTTCGCGGCGGTCTGATCTGTTCTACCGCCTCCTCCGACCCCCGCGAATACCTCGGCCATTTTCTGATAAGCCACGGCTACCTCACGGAAGACCAGCTCAACAAGGCCATGGAAACGCAGATCCAGACGGGAATCAAGCTGGGGAAGGTGCTCGTCATGGTCGGAATCATCGAGGAAGACGAACTGATGGGCATGCTGAAGCTCAAGGCCGAAGAAAACCTGTACGGGCTTTTCCTCTGGGACGAGGGCGAATTCACGTTCGAGGATCTCCAGGAAATTGACGAGGACATGATTCACATGGCCCTGGATGTGACGTCGCTCATCATGGAAGGCATACGGAGGATGGACGAGTGGGGACGGATCAGAAAGGTGATCCGCAACGACGGCATTGTCTTCAGGAAAGTGAGCGGAAAGGGCAATGACGCCGGTCCCGTCCTCAAGGATTTCGAGCAGAGAGCCCTTGCCCTCTTCGACGGATCACGGAGCTTGGCCGAGGTCGCCCTCGAACTCCACGCCACGGAATTTCAAGCATCAACCTCGGCCTACAAGCTCGTTGAGCTGGGTTTCCTCGAGGCGGCGGGCGAAAAGGAAGGGGCAGAGGAGGCGGCCTATACGGACATACAGCGCCAGTTGCTCGGGGAGGCCGAGAAGGCCCTGGAGGGCAGCCGGTTCGAGGAAGCCGTCAATCTCTATGGCTACCTGCTGAAATACCTTCCCCGGGACGAGGAGGTGACGAGGGGGCTGGCGATGGCGGAGGAAGGGTCCTGCCAACT
>Ga0315535_1002044_pt1 | contig 13186 bp, 10 predicted proteins | sample SalMarSW160220MG_2_FD_203092 | JGI IMG/M metagenome (GOLD analysis project Ga0315535, IMG submission 203092) | Salt marsh sediment microbial communities from the Plum Island Ecosystem LTER, Massachusetts, United States - Salt Marsh Sediment SW1602-20 ...
CCGGGGTAACCGGCACCAATGACTTTTTCAGGTACGCCTATAACGCCGGAAAAAACGCGCCCACGGCGCCGTTTTCCGCAACACTCTACACCAATCCGGCCAGTGATCAGAGCGACTGGATCCTCTTCAGCTATGGAAATGTGCAGCTGCCGTATGACCAGTATGAAGCTTTTGTGGGCCTGGTGCCGGGAGACGGAAGTGAAAATCATCCAGGTCCCGGACAGCCGCGGGGCATGGCGTTTGTTGACCTTTCTGCGGAATCGGGAGAAAGCATTCATGATGATGCCACGGACTTTCTGTGGATCTACGAGACGTTTGATACTGATGGCAAGTGCCGATATCAGGGATTCGACCTGGCCGACCATTTCCTCATCTTCAGGCCGGACGGGGACAACAAGTACACGGTGACCGCCGGCACGCGCGATATGGTCGTCGATTCCCTGGGACTGGATGACAAACATACCAGCCTTGATATGGCAGTCCTTAACCTCAGGGACACGGATCTCCTGGCCAGGGTGGACGGAAACGCCTATCAGCCCGGCATCTATTTCTGGAATACGCCCGATCCCAACACGCAGTTCCCCGGAATCGAAAACTGGCCTATTCTCTGGGGAGATCCGGATAACCGGAACTATTATTACCGTTATGGGCTCCAGACCGTCGGCCAGAACTCCAAATGGGGCAACCCCCGGCTCTTCACCGATTTTAATACCTTGAACAAAATTAATGGAAACGGACTTCTGGCTTACGCGGTGCAGGTGGAAGAAGACCGCGTGAACAAAAAGATCATCGAGATGGCCCGGGATGCAGACGCGCTGAAGCTCCGGGTCGAAACCATCAAGAACCAGCTCCAGTGCGATGATATCCGGGCCAGGGACGCCCTGTTCGCGCAGGAGGCCGACGCCCAGGCCGGCCGTGTCACCAGAGACCGGAACGGAAACTGGGTGCGGGCACAGCAGTATATCCTCAGGCCGGACAGTAAGACCGTCCAGGTACTCAATGTGAGTCTGCGGGGACAGGACGCGGGGAACCTGGCAGGGCTTTCCACCATGGATTTTACCACCACGTTCAAGCAGGCGTATCAAGGTGACCTGAGAAATCTCCCCTGGAGCGGCTGGCTGGGAACCCAGACGGACGGAACGGTGAAATGGGTGAACACCGGTTACGGCAGTCCGGATCTTGACCAGATGTATGTCAAATTCACCAATCCATCCGGTGAATACCTGAAGGAATCCAGGTGGTTTGGAGAAAAAGCGTTTTGTGTGATTCACCAGTTCGTCATGGGAGAAGAGCTGGAACTGTCCTCACTTAAGAACGGAAAACATACCTACGGGTATCATTACGCCGACGTGCTTTCCGAGCCCGAACTGTACCCCGCGAACAAGGTCCTCCTTGCCGAAGGCTCTTACAGCGTGGAAAACATTCAAGGCGCCGGCTTCAACTACACCTTCGCCGGTGATTCGGGGGTCAATGTGGCCTTCTTCAAGGTGGACGACTACGGAAACGGTCCTGTAGAGCCTGTGGGTTTCGCGGATATCTGGGATGCGTTGCGGGTGAACGAAGGCGGAGGATCGCCTGGGATCGGGAACAACAACCTGGAAATCGCCATTGACGAAGGAGCGAATCACTTTGAAAAACCCATTGACGTGGTATACATCCCCATGTCAAGAATGCTCTGGAAAAATGCGGAACAGGATAAATGATCGCCCCAGCCATGTGACAAAAGACTACAGTTTTTTTCTGTTAACCCGATGATTCAGACAATAGAGCATTGTGTGAGAGGGCAGAGCCGTTTTCCGCTCGTGCCCTCTCTCCTTGCAGGTTCACGTGAATACGTACTTCGATCTGAATGAGGTGGAAATGAATCGTCCCAAGATCTTGAGAAAGAATGGTTTCGCGCTGTTGTTGACTCTGACAGCTCTCTGCTGCCTCTTCGCAGGACCGGCAGTGGCCTATGAACAAGAAACCGCAAAGGAAAGCATATCAAAGGAATTGCCTCCGGGAGAAGAGTCCTTCAGCAAGAACTCATGGGATCGCTGGATATTCATTGCCAACGCCGATGCCTTTCTGGGCCTCTCCCGGCTGAACGGCGCGGGGACCCTCGGAGGCGGAAGCGCTGATGCCCTTCTGGTTCCGGCCTACAAATACGATGACAGGACCTTCTTCATACTCATGTACGACGGCCACTATTATAAAAAGCGGGATTTCTATTCCGATGAGATCGGTCCGAGGGAACGAACAGAATTCCAGGCACACACGATTCAACCCATGCTCAGGAGAGATTTTGGGCCTGAGAATCGCTATTCCATCACGCCTTCTGTTTTTCTTACATACACATTCAATAAGGACATCGACTCGGCGAACTGGGATGACGGTCTCTATAACTACCGGGACAAGGGGACGTCCCTTGAATTCAATATGCGCGAGGCCTTCGTTCGGGAAGGCGAGTTCGACTGCACCGTTCAGTACTACAAACGACGGTATCCCAACTACGCGTCCCTGCTCTCACTCACCGGGCTCGACCTCCGTACGGGTCTCGATGTGGAAAAGAACGAACAGGATTATCATGGACTCCTCCTGAAAGGGGGGTATAGCGTGCAGAAGCCGGTCGGATTTTCCTTTGTGAGTCAATACGCTCTGCTGTACAAGGACCTGGATGACAAGAAAGTGGTGGACTCGGACGGTGTGCTCACCTCGGAAGGGGAGAAAGAATACCAGCATACCGCTGATGTCAACCTCTGGTATACCCTTGACATCGGGGGCGGACTGAAGGTGGGCGTAGATCTCCAGGGCGGTCTGAAAAGAGGCAACCAGAATTACTATGATGGGATGGAGACAATCATTCTGTCGGATGACCAGTTCACGACTGATTATTATGACTACAACCTGTACCGGATCGCTCCGAACATCTCGTACACCCTTGCATTTTTTCCGGTCACCGCAGCCGTCGGCTGCTCCTTCCAGAAAAGAAAGTATACCGATCGAAAGGCGACCTTCCCCGACGGGTCCTATAAACCGGATCTGGAAAGGGACGTGGAATGGACGTTGAACGCCCGCGTGAGTTATGACCTCTCAGACCACTGGAGCGTGATAGGGCTTTGGGAGCACACGCAAGCACGATCCAATTACGACGACGAGCGGGTCTACCGGTACGACTATGACCTCAACTACTATGCAGTCGGAGTGGCATTTCGATACTAATGACCACTATCGAAATGCTTGGGTGATCATTTAATCTGAAGTTTTTCTTCAAGGATTTCGATGTATTTGCGGTTTCCCAGTTCCCGCGCTATCTTGAGGGCTTTCCGGTAGCTCCTCCGTGCTTCTTTCGGATCTCCCAGATAGTGATCATAGATGAATCCCGTGTTATTCAAAGTGATCATTTCCCCGAGGCGGTTTCCTGCGCGTTCATCCCACTCCAGCAACTCCCGGTACCCCTTCAATGCCGCGTCAAAATTCAGTTCCTTCAAATAGGTGAGTGCGATATTATTCAAGGATTTGGATACCTCGGGTTTCCAGTCCATTTCCCTGTAAATCCGCAAAGCGCGGGTGAACAACGCCCTCGCCTTCTCATATTCGCCCCTGTTGGTGGCGATGATGGCAATTTCATTCAGGTTATTCGCCACTCCGGGTCTGAATTCCGCTTTCCCGGCCAGCACCATGGATTCGTTGAATTTCGAGATGGCCTCATCCTGGTGTCCCTCGGTTTCCAGTATCTGCCCTTTATTGTAAAGCGCTTCAGCCTTCTTTATCTGGAAAGACCGGGGAGAACACGCGGATAGCAGCAAAACGGCAAGCAGGCCCAGAAAAAGACCAGGTACACGGAATTCCGGATTATTTCTCAAGGTGTTCATCAACGTACCGGGCAAGGATCTCGGCTGTTGCCCGGGGAGGGCGGACAACCATGTAGTGGTCGATGACGGCATGTGCCAGTTCATGGGCAAGCATGCCCGCATGAAGGTCCCTCGAATTTATGTATATTGTATTGTTCCAGTACCGATACCAGGCTCGAATCCGGCGGGGCTGCTGGTAAACCTGAAGAAAGGCCGTGTCCAGTTCATGGCTGTCATGATAAATATTGACCACCACCTTCTGCATGTTTTTCCGCATATCGAGTATTTCCTGCACCCTTTCAAATATGGCGTCGACCTTTTCGCCGGTTTTTTCGACAATATCTTTTTCATCCCGGGAAAACGGGAAAACAAAAAATCCGCCGTCCCCCCCGGAAAAGTCTATGTTATGGTTGAAGCGCTTCAGGTCTTCAGCAGATTCGTAGTGGAGGATGGTATGCCTTGTTTCAAGCGACAACCATTTATCCCCGTTTTCTCCAGCCAGTACCGTCCCGGCCAGGAAAAAAGAAAAGGACATAAGCGTTACCACCACAATCCTCCTCGTATCGCAACAAGGAGTCCGCCGACTCCGTCCTTTTCGCCGGCATGCCCCTTCGAGGAGAACAGTCGTGAGATTCTCTTTGTCAGAGCGCAAAGTCGTCTTCTATTCCCTTCTCCACCTGGGTCAACTGGCCGATCACGACATCGGGAGCGTTTCGGACGATGGCCGTCTCTTTTACCTCGGCGATCCCCTCACGGATCTTGAATACCTTCCCTTGCAAAGCTTCAACCATGCCGTTGAGGGCTTCCGCCATCTCGACCATCTGGTCTTTTTTCCTGAGTGATATTTTCCTGGTGAGGTTGCCCTCTCCTATCTCCCACAGTTCCTTTTCAAAACGGAACAACGGCCCGGCTATCTTGTGTGAAACAACCACGGTCACGAAAATCGTGGCCAGGCAGATCAATCCCAGAACGATGAGGTTGGTATAAATAATCGCAGGAAGTATGGCAAGACCGGTGCTCGTGATCACGAGGCGGGAATCGCTGAATGAAGAAGTGAGGGTGTCTTGCGAAAAGAAGAAAAGCAGACAGGTGGATACAATAACCCCTCCCAGTACCACGGCACAGAATTTCAGGATAAATTTGAACTGAAACCCCTTCTTGACGAGATATTTTCTCCTGCGAGTTCCGCTTTTCCGGGCCATTTCCATCTCCTTTTCCAAAATTTAAAGCAGTTTCTCGTTTACCACTATATGCGCCTTCTTTCTCAGGTTACTGATCCATGCCTCGAGCAACTCGGTCTTTTTTTTGTCTTTGAGTTTTTTGACGATCTCCTCCCTCATTTCCTTCAAGGGACGAACGGCACTGTCTGCGGCCTTGATGGCCTGGTACCGCGCAGCTATCTCTTCTTCCGAAATGTACGTTTTCCCTGCAATATCTTTTGCCTCGAGCTCTATCAGGTCCTTGATCAAGGTCGATTCCCAGTAGCGTTCGATGGCCCGCCTGAACTCTTCCCTCCTATCAAGCCTCAGTCGTTTTGCTTCCTGGATCAGGATCTCCTTGCGGATGAGTTCGTTCAAGAAAGCCTCTTTTGCATCTCGCGTGAGCTTGAATTCCTTGTCCATCTCAACCTCGGATGCAAGCTGTTTCTGGAACTCAGGAAGGGTGAGATTATAATTATTGATCCGCGCCAGCACCTCGGGCTTCTCTCCACTCTCCCGGGTACAGCCGAAAGAACCCGCAAGGATAAGGGATACCAACAGGTAAAACCATTTCTTTTTCATGATTACCCCTCTCATTCTACTCTGCGATGTCGTGGATTTTGAACGAGTATGCATCTTCCTATACAATGCAAAAGTGCAAATGTAAAGAATCTGTGGCGGGGCATGATCTTTCCTGATTTTCGGGAAGTCTTCTTTATAGACCTTGTCCGCTCGGGAGCGTTCTTTTCCACGCGCCTTTCGCTCCTTATCGCGGGAACCGGCGGACAGGTCAATTGAGTGCATCCTTTCATGAATCTGGAGGGGTAGCCGGTGGGGGGCAGTCGAAACCGATGCGCTCTATTTTCCCCATTCTTCGAGGCCGTCCTGTTCAACCGCATGTCCATTTTGCGGCCTCACCTTCCGGTACACGGCGAGTGGATCACGATCCGCGCCGTCTACCGTCAACAGGTCCCTTTGAATGGAAATCCCGAACAATCGCTCATTTTCCTCCAGGTAGGGAATAAGCAGGCTCCAGTCCTTTCCATCCAGCGCCACGATTTCTCCGCCGTTGAGCTGTTGTTCATCTATCCGGGAGTAGGGATCTCTCACATAGATGGCGCCCCCGGAAGCGAGGGAAAAAAGATTTGATCCCGGGTACGGTGTTTCCTGGGGCTCCACATTTCCCTGATCATCGAACATTATACCGTTCAGGACCACGAAACCGCCGCCGTTGTGGGGATCACCAGCCATGAAAGATTCGGCCAGGTAGTCAAGACACGTCCCGTTGATGATCACACGCGGTCTTCCCACTGCGTTGATAAGCGGCCGGCCCGCCGCATTCCCCATGACATAGACTTCGCCGCCCTTTGCCCCGTACATGAAGGTCTGGCCCGTATCCCCGTAGATCACCATCTTGCCCGACTTCATGATCTGGCCAAGCTGGTCCTGGGCGTTTCCGTGCACATAGATGGAGAGGCCGTCAATGCCCGAGCCCAAGTAATCCCCGGAACTCCCGTATACATCTATCTTCACGCCTCGGGAATCAGCCCCGAAGCCACACCCATGAAAACGCTGTCCCCGGAGGCCGAACACGATGAAACGCCGCCAGCCGAGGCGGTAGGCATCTGCCATGAGCCGGCTGTCGCAGCGATCTCCTTCCGGATGAAACAGGCTCGCATCGATAACAAGGACCTCCTCTGAACCGGAAGGTCCCCTGAGGCGGCTTCTGGTGTCCCAGTCTATCAGGCAATAGGCGTTCCCGTTTCCGCTCCTCGCTATGCCCGGAATTTCCCGGAGCAGTGAAAAAATGGCCTGGTCGACCAGCTGGAGCACCGATCTCCGCTTCTTATCGTGGGTTCGGTATCGCCTGTCAAGGAGCATTGTGAGGATTTCAAGCGCAACCGGCAGGTGCTCCTCTTGCCCGGCACAGGCTTTCTTTAACCATGCGAGAATCTCAAGCAAAAACCCGTACCCGGGTTCAACCAGAGCGCCCATGAAGTATTCAAGACAGGAGTGGGCGCGCCCGGCATCCAGGGACTTCAAGAACCTGGATTGCTCCTCTCCCATGTCTCTGGAGATCCTGTAGGTCCGGTCCGGCACGTAAGGTTCCTGGTGTCCAGGGATCCGGATCTCGCGTCCGAATTTGTCCGAACAGGTGAGGATTCGCTCGCGTGCTTTCAGTTCTTTTCCAACCAGATTGAAGACGAACGCTCCTCCGTCGGTATGACTGCCGCCGCGGGCATTCCAGTACCGATCGGCCACCGTGCCCACCCTGGGATCTTCTTCGGCAAGGCTGCTGAGCGTGGCATCGATGGCCTGCTTTTCCGAGCACACGAGACCGACCTGCACCTCACCGTCATGGAGGGCGAATACCTGGGGCCGCAGCATGGCGGTATCTGTTATCCCGATGAGCTGCAGCCGGTCCTGCTCCGTATCATTTCTGGCCACGATAAAGAACCAGGGACCATCCGGCGATCCGTGGATATGCGTCGCCTGAAGTGCCCGATAGACCTTCTGTTTTTCTTCGGGAAGCCGGTCAAAATCCCTCTCCATGGTTGGGGCAATCGCCTCAATGATGTATTCGAGAGGGTAACGGTAGATCCGGCTGTAGAGATCGAAAAGCAGGACGGACACCTCGGTATCGGTGAGAAAAAGAGGATGGATGTTGCTCTGCTTCAGGTATTCGGTCACCGAGTGATAGTTGGCGAAGTCGCCGTTATGGACCAGGGCCTCGTTCAGCCCGATAAAGGGATGGGCTCCGCCGGGATGCCACACGCGGCCTTTCGTCGGGTACCGCTGATGCGCTATCCAGATGTGCGCCTTGAAATCCTCCAGTTCATAGTACTGAACCACCTGTTCCGCGTATCCCACGATCTTCAGGATGAAAAAATTTCTCCCGTGCGACAGTACGAAGGCACGTTGTTTTCCCACGGCGTCATAATAGGTCTTGTTGATCTTGAAGCTGTTCTGGTATACGAATTCGTCTTCCGCCTCCCGGGTGCTTAGTGCCTGCAGACCCTGCTCCTCCACAAAGCTCGTGAGCACTTCCGGCTTTACGCGAACCATGTACCGCCGGACTTCCGGCGGTTTTACCTCCAGTCCTGGGATATCCCGATAATCCTGCACGTGTGAAAGGCTCTCCGCAAAGTCGATCCGAAAGAAGGACTTGATAAACCGCTCCTCGAGGTCGGCTTGCACTCCCTCATCGAGCATGGCAATCTGGAACAGATAGTCCTCTTGCAGCACTTCCCCGGGGATACCCATCGCCTCGTGATCAAATCCCATTGCGGCAATACCGCCGCCGCGTCCGTTCCCGCGGTTGTGCATCTGCCTGGAGGGTTCGTGGATATGTTTTCCCCGCACCGGGACATTGCACGCAAGCCCGGTGACCCCGCAGCCCCCTTCCGCCTCGGTTTCATAACGGGACTTGGTCGGCAAATCCTCTACCAGATGTTTTCTGGAATCGATAATGTTCTGAATCAGTTCGTTCTGCTTCATGGTCGCCGTCATCACTTTCCTTCACAAGAGTGAACGACTAACGGGATGAAAAAAACCTTGAGCCCTGCGCCCTATGCCCTAGATTTTTTTCAGGTGATCCAGATGCACCAGGCAATCGGTCCTGCCCACCAGCTCGCGGATGCTCTTCATCCGCAACCTCTTCAGGATCCGGCCGAGTTCTTCGAGCCAGGCCAGGTACATGTTGATGATCCGTTGCGTTCCCCAATCCTGGCTTATGAGGTTCATCAGCTCAGGATCCGTGGTTGCGATACCCCGCGCACACCCTCTCCCGCTTTCGCAGTTAAGGCACCTGACGCACTCGAGGGCCACCAGGTCCGCGGTGCCGATACAGATCCCGTCCGCGCCCAGGGCGATAATCTTGGCAATGTCGTGGGGTGTCCTGATTCCGCCACTGGCGATGACGGTCATCTTATCCCGCACCCCCTCCTCTTCCAGGAAGCGGTGCACCTTGGGAAGGGCATATTCGATGGGCATTGCTATGTTTTTCTTGGCGATTTCCGGCGCGGCTCCCGTACCGCCATAGCTCCCGTCAAGGTGAATGATATGAGCCCCTGCGTAATAGCTTCCCACCGCCACCATATCCACATCCGTCGGGGTGGAGACCTTCACCGAAACCAGTGCCTTGGGGTTCATGGCCTTTACCCAGTCCACGTGCTTTTTGTGATCCTCCACCGAGTAGACACTGTGGAAAGGGAATGGAGAAAATAAGGGATACCCGACCACGGCTTCCCGCATGCGGGCAACGCTGGCAGTAACCTTATCACCGAGCAGGTGTCCTCCGAGCCCCGGTTTCGCTCCCTGGGCATACTTAAATTCCACAATCCTGACGCGCTGGATGGTTTCTTCCCGCACGCCGAAGAGTCCCGTGGCAACCTGGGTGATAATGTGGTCGTCGTACGGTTGCAGTTCATCGGGGTATCCTCCTTCACCCGTGCAGCAAAAAGTCCCCAGTGCGGCTGCAGCCCGTACACGGCTCAGCATGGTGTGGATGCTTACCGATCCGTAGGACATGCCCCCACCGTAGAATGGGACCGGTATCCTGATCCGGTATGATTCATCTCCTCTCCTGTTCAGGTTCAGCCCCATGTCCGGGATTTCAGCGCCATTCCCTGCAGCGCTGTTTCCTTCCGCCCTTGGCAGGACCAGGCGCAACTTATCGAATCCCCCTCCGGAATTTCCTGTTTTGTATTCCAGGCCGGCATCGGGCACATGACCATACTCCGCCATGTGCCACGTGCTCGCCAGGAGATCTGCTGTCCAGCGGAAATCACCGAGGGCATCGAAATCCTGGTTGCGCCTGAGTGAAAGCGCATTTTGCGGGCAGTTCTTGTAGCATGGGTCAGGGCATTCGGGTCCCACACACCGGTACGGGTGCTTGACCAGCACCATTCCTCTTTTTGCCACGTGTACCCCGTAGGGGCAAACCTCGACGCATTTACCACACGCAATGCAGTCATCGGTCCTGTGCAGCCGGTATTTCCCGATGGCGTTCCTGAACCGGGACGGTGTTTCCACCACTTTCGGGTATTTGAAGTCAGATCTGCTACTCAAGCTCAAATCCCTCCTTCAGTTCTCCCAGGGATCCAAAGGTGGCTTGGTCCAGATCCTCGAAAAACATGGCCCTGCCCGCTTCACCGCGAAGGCGGCGCGCGTCCCTGATTCCCATGGCCCCCATGACCTCGAGGAGCTGGTTATGCCAGGCGCCTATGAGATTGATGCTCCGCAAGGCGACCCATTCGGGAGAAGCCTCCTCGATGCTCACCGGGCAGGAAAGGCCTTTAACACAGCGCCGGCACATCCTGCATTCCAGAGCGATAAGCAGGGGAAAATCCACGTAGACTGCGTCAGCTCCGCAGATAATAGCCTTGGCCACATGCTCCGCCATTGCCAGACCCCCGCTGGCGAGAAGCGTGACCCGGTCTCTCATGTTTGATTCAACGAGTTTCACATGCACAGCTCTGATCCCTTCCTTGAGGCTACGGGACTGATCATCCACGAAGGAGCCTTTCCTGCTCCCCTGTATGTGGAGCACGGAAAAACCGGCCTCTGCCAGGCCGAGGACCCTCTGCTCGATTCCCTCTGCCAACGGTATTGCAACGACTGTCACCGCACCGGGGTTTTGTTTTTCCACGAACTTCCCGGAAACATTCACGGCTTCAGGGGCCCCGATCTCCACCATGGGATGGTACCCGCGCAACACCTCTGCCCCGGATGAACTCTCTCCCACGACCGGAATGATGTTCCCTGCAAAGGCAGCAAGATCCGCACTCATCTGCTCTTCCGGTACAGCCACCAACGTCCCCAGACGTTCTGCAGCCATGGCCCACCCCTTGACGATCCCATGGGTGATGGACCCGAAAGAGGGGATCCGCAACATGATGGGAAGGGGGATATCTATGATCGCATTAACGTCCTCAGCAGGTTTTCCGTCCGCATCGAAGGTAAGGAAGGCTGGTTTCTTTCCTATATCCACCGCGGTACTGATGTATTCCCGCCCGTGAATCCCGTCTCTCGTGGGGCGCACGATTTCCGACATATCCGTCCACATGGAATCAAATCCGGGGCCGCTGAAAGGCCCGGGATATCCTGCTCCTGAAACAGGGATCTTTCCCGTTTCCGCCTGGTACCACAGCCTGGCGATGATATTGGGGGCCCAGTAACTATCTCCGATTGCCTTGAACTCCGGATTCATGGACTTGTGGATCAATTCCTTCGGACAACTCTGCACGCACCTGAAGCAGTTCATGCACTCGTTGTCAATGGAATCGATCATCTGGGTGGCATTCAGCCCGCGATGATCATATACACCGTAGATACACAGGGTTTTCACGCACACCGCGCATTTAAGGCAGCCCTCTTCCCAGGCGATAATGCCGGACGGGGTAACGGGTTCAAACCGGTGGGGGACGATCCTTGTGTGAATGACATATTTTTTCGGCATGGAACTTCCCCCTACCCTTCATCAACGGCCGGTCTCGGCAGGAGTCCGGCCTCCTCAACGATGCGTGCAACAGCATCTTCCCATTCAATTGCCATGATGTGGACACCCTTGACGCCGGGCATCTCTTTCAGTCGTGCAATTGTCTCCAGGCAGATCCTGATGCCTTCTTCTCTCTGATCTTTCCTGGGCACGCCTTCCATCCTCTTGATCAATGCGTCGGGGATATCCATTCCCGACACCCTGCTTTTCATGTACCCGGCTATGCCCGCTGACTTGAGGGGCGTGACACCGCCCAAGATGCACGTCTTTTCCGTGAGCCCCCTGTCACTTGCCATCTGAAGCCAGGCTTCGAACCGATCCAGGTTGTAGATACACTGGGTCTGGATAAACTCGGCGCCGGCCCTGACCTTCTTGCCAAGCCTGATGGCCCTGAAGCTTACGGGATCGGCAAATGGATTTGCGGCCGCGCCGATGAACAGGTCGGGCGGTGCGGCCAGAGTCTCTCCACCCAGGATGACGCCCCGGTCGCGCATGTTTCGCACCACTTCAAGGAACTGGATGGAATCCAGGTCGAAGACCCCTGCCGCCTGGGGCTGATTTCCGAAACACTGGTGATCCCCCGAAAGGCACAGGACATTCCTGATGCCAAGCGCCGATGCCCCGAGAATATCGGACTGAAGTGCGATACGGTTGCGATCCCTCACCACCATCTGCAGCACCGGGTCAAGCCCCGCGCTCTTCAGGAGCGCACACGCTGCGAGGCTGGACATCCTGACAATGGCTGTCTGGTTGTCGGTCACATTCACGGCATCCACGCACTCTTTGAGCTTTTCCGCCTTTTGGAAAAGCACCTCCGGGTTCGCCCCTTTCGGCGGGCCGCATTCAGCGGTGACCGCAAACCTCCCTGCTTCAAGGACTCCTTTCAACCGGCTCGCGTTATTCACTTTTGCTGGTCCTCCCTTATGATCTTCCGGGGGCCCTTCCCCTGTTTCAGCGACCAGTCCTTCGGCGGATATATCATCTCCAGCCGCTCCAGCGCCCCGGACTTGTCCAGGCGATCTACGATCAACTGCCAGGCGCACGGGATATCGGGATTCACCTCGCATCGGCCCTGCATGGAGCCGCCGCACGGTCCGTTGAGCAGGTGTTTGGAACAGCGGGCAAGCGGGCAAATGCCCCCAAAATAGTAGAGCATGCAGTCACCACATCCCAGGCAGGACTCCGTCCAGTACCCCTGGTCTTTGGTCTCGCCGATAAATTCCGTGTTCAGGGCGGGAATGACAGGCACTTCCGGATACATGTCGGCCACTGCCTGGACCCCGGCCCCGCATCCCAGAGACAGGACCGCGTCATACCCATCGATGACATCATCAAGCAGGAGCACGAATTCCTTCACACACTGGCGATCAATGGTCATTTCTTCGATCACAACATCTTTCCCGTCCATTTTCGCGGCCATCCGCAGCGCGGACGCCAGCATGGCCGTCTCTTTCTGGCCTCCCGCTGCACATTCGGCAACACAGGAGGCGCACCCCACCGCCAGTATCCGCTTATACGGTGCGAGCATTTCCCGTATCTCAGCAATGGGTTTTTGTTCGGCTGTTATCATGGTCTGTTTCTCCTCATCTTCTCTTGCTCGTTCGTCAGTTCCCCCTAAGTACTTCTATTCATAAGTTCGATGACGTATTCTTCTT
>Ga0315535_1002047_pt1 | contig 13180 bp, 19 predicted proteins | sample SalMarSW160220MG_2_FD_203092 | JGI IMG/M metagenome (GOLD analysis project Ga0315535, IMG submission 203092) | Salt marsh sediment microbial communities from the Plum Island Ecosystem LTER, Massachusetts, United States - Salt Marsh Sediment SW1602-20 ...
CTCCAGATTTTGGAAACCTGGAGCCACGTATGAGGTTTAAAAGTCTTTCCAATAAGATTAAAGATACCGCTGTACAGAAGCAAGCATGTATTATATGTACGGCAGAATATAAGAAACTTCCGGCAGGAACAATTCCTACTAATGATTCTGTAGCAGAGACAAGAGCAATATCATATGATGCAAATTACGTTGGTCATATATACAATGATATGAACGAAAAACAAATGGGCGCCGTGTGCATGCATGAACATGAAGGTGAGTTCATGCCAAGGATTCGCTTAGCTGCCGGCAAAAATAAGATCTCTGCTTATAAAAATAGGATGTTCTTTGATTTCTATCCAGCATCTGGTATGTTCAGATATGTAGATACGAAAACAGCAGAACTAGATATGTTAGCAAGAATAAAAATACTTAGAGACTCAGGAAGTCAATTGCGAAGACAACACTTCTCTGGTGATGACGGAGACAGTCCAGAGATGCCTAATTAGGAGAATAAGATGAGCGAAACAAAATCCTTTTGGTCCTTCAGTGCTAAGGATCTACTGTACATTATTATAATTGGTGCACTATGTTTCTTTGGATGGCGGATGTATAAAGATCTCAGTACACAAGTCGAGCGCTCGCATACTGAATATGCCCAATTGTCAGAAACCCTTGCAAGAGCAGAGAGCAATATGGTTACTAAAGGAGAATTAGAAGCCTTTGCAAGACAAACCAATGTAGATTTAAATGCCATTAAAAGCGACCTGAGAAGCTTAGACGCACACTTAACTGCTGTTGGAGAGACAGTAGCTTCCATAGAGGGAAGCATCGAGTCTAATGCAGCTTCTGATGATAGTAGCCAGCATGATCCTGGAGAGCAACCAGCAACATGCGATCTATGCGATGTTCATGGATATACAGCATCGATTCAAGCAAAGGACGTAAAGATTGGCGATATGCCCCATGCCAGAGTAGAGTTTGATGCTTCGAAAGACAAGCCATGGACTATAAGAAGCGATGATATCGACGTAAAAGTAACCACGGTTCTTGGCGAAGAAGATAAAGATAAGTCTCTAGTATTCTATCACACTATCAGTTTGCTAAATAAAAGCCGCCCAGAGCTTGCTGGTAAGGAATTCAAACTAAAGATTACGTCATCTAAATTTGCACAAACAGCAGACTCACCGAAACAATTCTATTGGTGGGCTCCTCATCTCGATCTAACACTAGATAACGGATTCATTCTTGGTGTAGGAGATAAGGATTTCTATAGGTTTGGAGGGAGTTTAGGGCTTAGTGTGATGGGATATGGCAGATCAAAGAATGATTTAGAATGGAAATTCATACACTTAGGAGTTGGGTTGAATTCAAAAGAACATCCATATCTTACATTTGATCCAGTTAGATACAACATAGGTAAATTCATCCCTCTAATCAGTGACTTATGGATAGGAGCTGGTGTCATATATGATGGAGGTTGGGGAGTCGGAATATCAATAGGTACTACATTATAGTACTTGACTAGCGTGTATTTACAGGCTATACTAAACAAAAGTGTCATAAATTCCTTTTATAGTATATATATCAAGGAGAAGCTGTATGAATAAACAAGTCCAGATTGTAGTCAATGGATGGAGACCTTGGGGAAACAGTAAAAGCGGATTAATTCACAGATTTATTAACGACGAAGATTATCTCAAACGGCTTAGGCTAATGTTAGATGCGATATATAGTTACGAAGTTAGGAAGTATAACGAATTCAAAGGAATAGAGGAGGATATATTATGCCCATCTACCACTACTGCTGCAGAGATACAAACTGTGGATATAGATTCCAAACCTACTTCTCTGATACAAACCCAACAGAAAAGCTTGAAGCAGTTGCCTGCCCCAAGTGCAGAAAACACCTAGCAGACAAGATAAAGGACAAAGAGGAAAAAGCGGAGGATTAACATGCCTATTTATAATTTTTTATGCACGAACAGAAAGTGCAAGTACGAATTTGATGAAGTCTATCTTTCTTGGAGTGAAGATGTGTCAAAACAGAAATGTCCGAAGTGCGGCAAAAAAGCAAAGAAAATACCATCTACAAATGCTCGCATGAAGCAAAACTGGTCACATTGGAATGCATTAGGATAAAATATAAAGGGGGTAAACTTGTCTAGCGAATATGAATCATATTTTCCGCATCCACAAAAGGGTTTCAGCTCTGTTGAGGCCGTATTATTTTTGAACAAAGAACTACCAAGTTACATAGGCTGGATCCAATGGGATTGCTATGCTAATAACACATCATATAATGCCATGCAGCAAGCGGGACGCATTATCAATAGCTCTAGCGGCAAGAACGGAAAGATTGCTTCATGGACATGGGCTCGCGTAGACACTAACTACCCTAATGTATCCTATTGGAATGGTAACAATAAAGATGGACTTACCAATTGGACAGGTGTGGTTGAATTTGTCAAAGATAATAAACGAGTACTTTTATTTTCATATCTAAGTTCTCTTGGTATTATTGGTAGATTTTATCTTGCATATACACCAGATACAGCTATAATAACAGAGCTATGTGAAGATATAGCCGGTACACTTGAAGTAGATGGTGTACTTGTAAGAGTTTGGGGTGGCAGAGATTTTACTCTTACTTCTGAACCAAGGAATAATATTTTTATATTAGCACAAGGAATACAAGAAGATATAGACATGCAATGTAAGCTATTTTTTAATAACAAACAAGCATATAAGAATCTGGGAGTATCATATAGGCGCGGGCTTCTATTTAGCGGACCTCCAGGTAACGGAAAGACTGCTGAAACTAGACGTGTACTACGAAGATGTTCTACAGAATTTGGAGCTCAAGGCTGGTTACTAAATATTACCAGAAACACATCAGAATATGATTTAGATGGTATATTTGCCGAAGCTTCTAATAGCGAAACACCTGGTATTGTAGTGTTAGAAGATATGGATTCTCTAACACAAGAAAGCCAGATAACACGTACAGGGTTGCTTGCACGCTTAGATGGTATAAACCCGAGAGAGGGAGTACTTGTTATTGGCACCACCAACAATCCAGGTGACATTGATCCTGCATTAGCACAGCGCCCAAGCAGATTTGATAGAGTATTTGTATTTGAAAACCCAGATAGATCTCTTAGAGAACAGTATCTTAAACAGGCATTTCCAAACACCGGTATGTTGAAGAAGCTGGTAGAGCAGACTAACAATTGGAGCTTTGCCTACATGAATGAGCTCAGAGTAACTGCGTCATTGCTAGCAATACTAAATAAATCCACTACTATAACGGATGCTGATATATCGACTGCCCTTCAGCTGCTATTAAGGCAATTCAACATGCAGCGCAAATAAGGATACATATGATAACGCCAAGTGAGATAGATACATTTCAAAGGTGCCGTGCTTTATGGAAGTTAAGCAGAGAAAATGGTCTTCCATTTGAAGAAGAGAACGACTACCTCTCTGCATTGCGCAAAACAATATTTCAGATGTATTCATGGTTACAGGAAAAAGATCGTTTTATGACTGATAGACAGGTGAGAGAGCGTTGGGATAAGAATTGGTGGGCAGCAGCTACTGAAGAGAATATATTACAGAAAGAGACTATTCTAAATTTGGCAACAAATGGATGGATGGTACTTGAAGACTACTGGAATAACAAATACTTAGCAGAACCAAAGCTAATACCAATAGGGATAAATTTTGAGTTCAGCGTGTATTGTCAAAATGTACACTATCGTATTCATACTGATTTGGTATTATCAGATAAAGATGGACGATTCTATTATAGACAATTTGGTAATAGAAAAAATGAATGGCAAATATATAATAATCTGTCTACAAAGCTAGAAATCTTTGGACTAACGGAGGTATTAGGATGTCCACCTGCCAAGAAAAGCCATATAGATCTATTATCAAAGAAAACAAAGATAAGCGAAAAAACACTTACTACAACACCTGCTTACCTACATAGCTGTATCTCTACAATTAACTCTATAAGCATGGCAGTAAAGAATAATGCAATCTATACATCACCAAGTGATTCATGTACAACATGTCCATTTTCGGGCAAATGTTGGTTATAAGAAAGGGAGAGAAAATATAGTATGTTAAAATTTGTTAACAAAGACGGGAAACTTAGGTATATATTACTAGACACTAGCAATGAAGTATACGATGTAGACAAACTTAGCAAGGAAGATCTTGAGAGGCTTGGTATAATCTTAGAGGAAAACGATATCGAGAAGACCCCAAAGCCTTCTGGTATATCACAGAATGATACTAAGTATCTAAAAGGAGACAAATAGTGAGCACCAGTTATAATCACAGGAAGAAAGCTATTCGCAAAGCTAATGGTCCTTCGTCTAAAGTAAAGAAAGCACGCAAGGAAAAGCTTCTACGCGAGCGTAGTGCTAGGGTTAAAGCACGTGGCATACAACAGATCAATATCAAGAAGAAGATTGGACGCAACGATCCTTGCATATGCGGAAGCGGTCTTAAATATAAAAAGTGCTGCCTAAACAAGGAGGTTACACTAGATGTGGACACGCCGACAGAATAGCCAAGAAAAGAACGTAGAAGTAATCGTTTGTGACAAATGTAAGTGCAGCTGGTTTGCTCAGATAAAGGTAAACAGATATTCTACATTTCCACAGTCACTAGCCATGGCACCAATACCAGTACATTATGATGCAGACTTTACTATGCTTATGTGTATAGGGTGTGGTAATGTGGTATTTCCTCCTACAGAAGGATTTATGACTGCTACAATGGCTCATGAGTTATATTCAGAAATGGCTACTGAAGTAGCAGGATCAAAAGAAGAAGCAGAGAAGCGCATGGCTGGTATTCAAGCCGAAAAGAAACTGCGCGGAGTAACGTCTACGGTAGCAGAAAAATCAAAAGCATAGACAATGACAAATACAGTGCGTAAATTTGAATTAATTGATTCTAGAAGGTTTGGTCTGCCGGCAGACAATGGAGTTAATGTTACACACCTTGCCACAATAAGGTGGGGTAAGTTCAGAGAATTTGTATACTTCATGATAGACTCAACAGGTCAAACGTATATAGAAGAAGTAGTACTGAGACCCTCTTATACAAACGGGAAATTGATAGCTAAATACAAGTACATAGATGATGACAGCCTGTGGAATGCATTAGCAGAATTTCTTAAAGAGAATGGTATTACAGATATGAAACCACCATATTACAATCCTTATAAGGAGAAACAATGACTAAGAAATTAGGAGAAATGAATAAAGAAGAGAAGATGTTGAGTTATGAAATCAAAGCAAGAGAAGAAACAGATCCACGTCTCAGGGAAAGACTCCGCGCAAATCTCATGAGAGTACGTAAAGAACTTGCGCTTGCATTAGAAGATCCTACAGTTCCTCCAGAAGTAATAGACGAGCTGGATTATAAGATCCGTACATATGGCAAGATGCTATCAGTAACCTCCAAGATGGATATTGTAGAGGCTGGCATAGAAGATGCTTTTGCTGAAGCTAATGTAACCGCTCAGTTAGAACAATCGGAAAAACTATGATAGATCCAGCATATTATTTACTTGCAGACTTTGGATCTGTAATGCCATCCTTTATGTGTTCTACTGGTAAGGGTGGTTTAGTAGTGGCCCCAAGACGCGCCGGCAAGAGCATCTTCCTAAAGAATTTAGCCAAACAACTTGGAAAAGCTACTATTCTAACTCTCAATCACAGTATGCTTTATGCGTCAAAAGGAGATAGCAACATAGATTATATAATCCCCATGTGGCTACCAGATCATTTCAGAGGAAAAAATACAGAGAATGTACTACTAATTGACAATATAGAATTTATATGGGACGTAGAAAAGTATTCAAGCCTGGTTCCATGGGAACGTGTAATATGCGCGACAACCAGCACACTAGATTTTGGGTGGCTAAAAGGTTTTCATTACCCAGATGAAATAGACGAACATATAGACTGGATAAAGAACATAGTAATCGTAACAGGACAAAGATACTAAGGATCAACTAATGGATGAATTCTCTAAAACATACAATGGATTCTCAGGACTAAATATGGTTGCTATGCCAAAAAACAGTAATGCCAAGTACGCCTGGATACAAGCAGTCCGTTTTCAGGAAACAATAGAGAAGGCGCCTATGTATACGGGTGGCCCATATAAATATATAAAATGGGACAAAAGAAAACGGTTTTATACTGGCGTCCTTATATTCAATAAATTTTTTCTACAAGAACCTATAAATGAATTTGATATACATTTGTTAGCAGTAGACGAGTTTGGACACCATGCTTCTAAGATAATTCATGAAGTAGAGATCTTAGAAGAAGGAAAGCCATGGGATCCACACAACATGTATGAAGTAGATAAACAATATACCTATATTGCAAAGGGATATACTCCATGGAAATGGAGCGATGGAACTCCATGTAATTCATACTGATAATAAGGATCATAATGGAAATCCCAGATCATGAACTATTAGCTAGAAGAATATATAACTATATAAAACAGAACTTGCAGACTGATGATTCTGAGTATCTTATCCTAACTATGAATGAGGCAGAGCAAGAATTCTATCATCACCACTTACTAGAATTCTTTAGCGAGGCGATAAATCGTACAGAAACGCATCCAAGATCTTGTACTAAGATCTTACTAGATTGTGGTACCCGGATTCGGATTATTAACTACACTCTTCCACATTTCTTTGATTCCCTGATGCGGGGATATACCACAGACAAATGGTGGGCTACTACGGAGCTGTTACCTAAAGATGTCAGAATACTCCTAAGCGCATGTGAAAGAAAATTCCAGGAGGCACAATATGCGAAGATGTATCTTTTGTAATAAACAAATATTATTTTGGCAGAAGAAGAGAAAAGATTGTGCCAAAAAGCCATATGCACACTCAAGATGTAGTGATGCGTTTCAAGTTGGCTGGGAACATGCAAAAGCACACTGGGATATCTATGCAAAAGAATTAAGTTTTCCTAGTTCTGCTATTATGTATCAGAAGATAAAAGACAATGGCTAAGTCCTCTAGATTTAAGCAGTCATATAGGAAAAATGCTAGCAAGCTACATAAAGCCGTAGGAGACATGTTAGCTGCCAGCCCGTTATTGTGTAACTATAGAATATACCAGGAGTATCCAGTAAATAAAATATCTCCCTATTTCGACTCTGGAAGAGAGAAGTTTGACTGGGTTATATTAGATCTCATGGTGGTGATAGAGTGTCATGGTAAACAACATTACGAGCCAGTTAGATTTGGTGGAATAACAGAGGAAGAAGCTACAGATAAGTATCGCGAGCAGGTTATACGCGATCTTAAAAAGAAACATGCGGCTGAAAAAGCCGGCTTTACTTATGTGGTGTATAGATATGACGAAAAAGACATTAGCGCAAGCTCTCTTATGGCTAAAATCGTTGCCGTCAACGAAGCTGCGAGCAATTTGGGAGTATGCAGTAAAGATCGCAACATGGTTAGCCAACAAGTTAGGGAAAAATCCAAACCAAAACGAAACAAATCCCACCATGAAGAACAACTCAAACGAGCCAGAGAATACAGAAAACAACAGTATGCAAAAAGAAAGCAGTGGCAACATGAACATAGTTGATGTTAGAGGTACATTACCTCTGAACCCGGATCCGAATAGGCGTTATGCCCTGAGGACCCTTAATAACATAGTACGAATCGTACTACATTGCGATGACATGGATGCAGATCTTATGACTATAGCCAATTTCGATGTCACCCCTAGACCAGATCATCCCATATCTCCACTAGGAGATCCAGGCTTTACTTATCATTACTTCATAGAAAAGGACGGTACAAAGTATTTCACACAAGATCTTGAAGAGGTTACATGGCATGTAGGGGGATATAATCTGGGAAGCGTAGGAATATGTATAAGATACCACGCTACAGGTAATCATAATCCTCCTCCAGATATACAGTTAGAATCAGTATATGAATTAATAACCTCACTATGCTTGTCTTTGGGACTGGAGCCTGATGATGTAGTGGGACATAGGGAGCTATTGGGCACTGGTTACAGGATAGTAAATGGCAAGAAAGTACTCCGTAAGACATGTCCTGGGCTTCTTGTATCTATGTCAAAAACAAGATATACTGTAAGTATGCAGATTCAGAAAGCTCTTAAGGATGCAGGTTTTTACAAAGGAGCAATGGATGGAATATTTGGACCTTTATCCAAGAAAGCATTCAAACAATACAAAAGCAAAGGCAACTAAAGAAAGCGAGGGTAGCGTACCTTATGACAAACAAGGACAAATCACCAAAGAAAGCAACAAAAAAGGTTAAAGAGGAAGCAGTAGAGCCTCTTCCGGAAGAATACGCTGCGCTGAAAGAAGATTTTGCACAGATTATTGATAGAGGAGTTAAAGGATTTCAGGAAAATACTCCAGGGCGTCAGATTGAAAATATAGTATTACGCTTACAGGGACGCTATGGTTTTGTAGTCCAAACAAACAAGCGTGGACTAATAGAAGTACCATCAATGTCTGGTACAGAAGTAGACAATCAAGGACATAAAAAGAAACAACGTCTATTTATGGGCATGAACTGCAGTGCTTCTACAAAGAAGAATGTATTTGGTGCTGTAACAGTTCTTAGACCAGGAGAAACTACAGTAAAAGAGTTTGAAGCAAACGCTGGAGCATATGAGCTACTAAAGCTCACTACTGAGATGGCACAAAAGAAGGGTGAAGCTCTACAGCGTAAGATTGATGACAACACAGCAGTATATTGGTCTAGATATACTGGCCCTGAAGGCCAGATAGCAAGCTCCAATTGGGATGTAGAAGGGATGCCCAGTATTGATAGGGTATTTAATCTGGTTGCTTTAGCAAGACAAACCCTTAAATCAGAGCTTGGGGCTAAGCTTGTTGATTGCGATATAGTATTCTTTCATATCGTAGATACCATGGAAATAAGCGACTCTAACAGAACCAAAATAGATATTGCAATACCAAGGACAGGTATTACAATCCAAGCCAAGACAGACCGTGGCAATAATGCCATGGATAGTATTCGTGGAACTGGTGGCATGAGCGCTATTACTCGTTTAGATAAAGGTAATACTCCAGAGCATGCAGTAGAGGAACTAGCAAAACGGGTAGCGAAATATTGTAAAGATCTAGATCGCGCCCAACCCTGTTCTGTATTAGGAGATAAAGCTCATGTAATCATGAGTGGCGAAGCAGCAGGAGTTTTAGGACATGAGGTATTTGGACATGTGAGCGAGGAAGATATTATAGTTGCGAACAAGAGAGAAAGCGAAGCAGATCTCAACTTAAAGAGTCGCATCGGAGGACAAGTATCAGAGAACGCAGCATTCAATATTATAGATGATGGTCACTTCAAGATACAACTAGGCAAGAAAGAAATAACCCATTGTTTTGGTGCTTTGTTAGTAGATGAAAATGGATCTCCAGTTCAGCGCACGTCTCTTGTTTCAAACGGTATCCAAACACACACATTAAATTCTGCAGAGACTTTTAATGAAATAATCGATAGCTTGCCAGATAATATCAGAGAAGGAATTGAAGAGCACGGTCTATCTGGAAATGTTAGAAATGAGCGCTACGATAAGAGACCGGTTATTCGTATGACAAATACATTTATATTACCAGACGATAAAAACAATAAGGATCTTAATGATCTTGCAGCAATGATTCCAAAGACTAAAAAAGGTGTATATCTTGTAACAGTAAAGGGCGGCTGGGTAATACCTGATACGGGCCAGTTCGAGGTCACAGGTCACCTAGGATATCTTATTGAAAATGGAATCATCACTGACAAGCCAGTAAAAGATGTAGTAGTCAGAGGTAATATTACAAAATTCGGTAGCAAGATCAAAGCTATTGGGTCTTCTGATACGATTGTGACCAGCTCAGGTTACTGCGGCAAAGATTCTCAGTGGGTACCAGTAGAGACTGGCGGCCCGGCGCTATTAATAGAAGACGCTCCAGTAGGAGAAGATACTCCTAGTTGGATGTGGGAAGAATCATTCAAAGAATATAAGAAGCAAATGCTTGAAGTTGCTTGTAGTAAAAGAAAGAAATCTGAGGTGTACCTTAAGTTCATTGATGATGCTACAGAAGGGGAAGTAAAGAAACATTCATCTATCTGTATGCTAAATAACTATATATCTGTTAGTGATGAGGTAGAGCTATTTCTTGGTAAAAGTGCTAATATAGCAGGATACATACTAAGAGACGATGGTAAGTTAGAGGAGAAATAAATGAACGTTTCTTCTGAACCAGAAAGCTATCGTAGTGTAATGGAGCTTGAATCAAAACGTTATTCTTCTGCGATGGAAGAGTCATCAGAGTCTATCATGCATAACTCTATCTCGCCCGAAAACGAAGAAGATAACACATTGCACGCAGATCATTTGGATAGAACGAGCCCAATACATATACTCGTAAAAATAATGTCTTCGATATTCTGGACAGACTATCTACTAAATGGTCTTGGAGAGATGCTTACTTTATATGATGTAGATGACTATACCCATAAACTGCTAGCAAAACCAATTAGTAATAGATCTCAACTTGAAAAATACTCAGCATCATTGCGCTCATTCTTGAAAAACTCTGCAGTATCATTTCTTACGAAAACTCTTTTGTCCAATTATGGACTTGGAGAAGTACAGGCAAGTATTAATATACTTGTTGAGCAATTGAATTCAGTATTAAAATATTCAGAACTTACATTTTCTATGCTGGAAAAGTATCTGACTTATATAGAACATGGAGCTAAACTTGCGGCGGCATATATTAATGCCGATTCAGATGAAAACGAGCAATCTGCTTCGCCATCTGATTTATATGACGATATTAGAGTAAGAGCTTATGCGTATCTAAGAGTATCGGATCTAGACCCGAGTAAGATGGCTAAATATATAGAAGATATTAGCAATCTGGTAGTAAACATGAATGGTATGATTGATATAGTACATCACCTGTATACAAACATTACTCCAGCGTCATTTGAGAACATTTTTAATGCACTCACATCTAAGAAAACACCGGCTCCTCCAAGCTATGACGGTACAAAGTTTGAAAATATCCATGAAATAAACGAATATATTAGGCAACATATGGAAGAGTCACTCAACGAGCCACAAGGTTTTATGTATACAGTAAACGAATTGTTAGAAGAAGCACGTATGTCATATATAGATAAACTGGCAACAGAGATAACCGAGATATTGGCTTTTATTCCAACTAAAAAAGACCAAGAAAGGTTTATTGGTCAATTTGAATCGGGGAAGATATGGCTAAGCGAAAACCATGGCGAGTAGAAATTGTATTCCCTGGAGATCCTAGGACAAAATCTAATAGTCATTTCTTCTCTGGAGGCAGAGTATATATACCAAAGGAAATAAAAGCATATGAGGCTGCATTAAAAGATTTTGGTTTTAAGGTAATGAAAACAAACAAGAGAAAGCCGACTGCTAAATTGGTAAGATTCACGGCTACATACTATTATGGTACCAAGAGAACAAAAGATCTTCTAAATCTTCCTAAGAGTTCGGCGGATGCAATGAACGAAGTAGTATATAAAGACGACTTTCAAATACATGAGGCTCATTTATACAGACACTTGGATCGAAAGAATCCAAGGGTACACATCATAATAGAAGAAATGAGTGATAAAGAGTGGGAACAAGGCTAGATCGTCTATACCCTACAGACGAAAAACAAAAGAGATTAAATTACAAGGAGATAGACAAGATAGTAAAGAAGTACAAAGAAGCTACTGATGAAGATGACAGATCAGAGCACAGAGAAGCTTTACTTAAAGCATTCCATAAGTACTTTATGAAGTACGTGTCGCTGCTTAAGGGCACCATAGGAAATATAGACAATAGCGACACTACGTCTTTCCTGGCGTTATTCCTTGCTGGCAAGAATAAAACTTCTTATAACTATCTTAATATATATAGATATGTAATCCATGTATGCAAACAAGTAGAAGATGTAGATGTGTATAATGAACTAGTGTTGATTTTTATCTCACTTCTTGATAAGTTCAAATTCTATCCAGAAGTAAGTTTTTCTAGATATATAACCAAATATATGAGATGGTCAATAAAGGCGTGGATTATGGAAATGGCAAAGAACCCACTTAATAGAACGCCACTTGAATATGAATCATATTTAGAAGATAATGATGTAGAGGTTAATAGTAACTCTGTTAATATAGAACTGCCAAATATGGACCTAGCATGGGTGTCAAATGCATCAGGATCTTTATTTTCAGTATTATCTACATATGAGCGGTTCCTATTATATTTGAATTTCAAGGAACAATTAGGCATAAGACAGATAAGCGAAAGATTAGGTAGAGCAAAAGATACTATACATACACATTTACAACAAGCAATTCAAAAGCTTAGAGATCAATCTAAGAAAGGAGAACAGTAATTATGGGATTTAGCGCAAAAAGGAAGGCTTCACCGATGGCTAAGACACAGGATGATGTAGTGGCCGAGCGCACTGAAGCCAAACCAGATCTACTAGAAGAGGAAGTAAATTATCCAGGTCTACCACAAGTTCATCTAATGGGTGAAGGAGACCTAGTAGATTTCTTTACTATGGTATTAAAATCAAGAATATTCATTCGTGAAGTAGACTTAACCCTCGGTAAAGCTTATAATTGCACCGAGAAACAGATAACTCTTCCGAAGTCGAGTATTTTGCATACTCTTGAATTTGCGGAAGCCGCTCGCGTGTTTGTAATGGCTCTCGCTGCTGGCGGAGATAACTGTCTAGGATTCAGAGCAGTAATAGTTCCAGACCAGGAAGGCAACGTCACTAGCAAGTTATATCTCAAAACAGCAGATAAGCCAGTAGTGGGTCCTACTTACGATAATGATGGCGCCATGGACACCATGGGTGACGAGGAATTCAAGCCAGTTCTGAAGCTAGTCTCGAAGCCATATTAAGCCCCAGGATGCCTTTGGAACCAGTAAAGCATACCAAGTGTCGTGTGATAGACATCGATGGCACTGTGGTTAAGAAGAAGGCTTCTCAGGCATACTTTACAACTCCTACGGAAGCACTTCCAGGGGCTGTTGATAAAGTTAATGCCTGGTTTGATGCAGGTGACTATATCATATTTTGGACGGCACGC
>Ga0315535_1002048_pt1 | contig 13178 bp, 12 predicted proteins | sample SalMarSW160220MG_2_FD_203092 | JGI IMG/M metagenome (GOLD analysis project Ga0315535, IMG submission 203092) | Salt marsh sediment microbial communities from the Plum Island Ecosystem LTER, Massachusetts, United States - Salt Marsh Sediment SW1602-20 ...
CCCAATGCAATGGCAACAGGTGGAACAGTTGATCCGTCAGGACTGGAGCCCGGAACAAATCTCCGGCTGGTTGGCCAGATGGGGCGAACTGCGGATCAGCCACGAATGGATCTACCAGCATATCCTGGCCAACAAACAGTGTGGAGGCGACCTGTACAAACACTTGCGCTGCCAAAAGAAACGTCGCAAACGCTATGGCAGCTATGATCGTCGGGGCAGGCTGCCTGGCAGGGTCGGCATCGAGCAGCGTCCAGGCATCGTGACCCAACGCCAACGCTTGGGTGACTGGGAAGTCGACACACTTCTGGGAAAAGGTCGGCGCTCTGCCCTGGTAACCCTCACGGAACGACGTTCGCGGCTGGCGCGCCTGGTCAAGGTGGCGGGCAAGACTGCTCCCGAGGTCTGTGCGGCCATCACGCAAAGCCTGGAGCCGCTCAAGGCACAGGTGCACACCCTGACCAGTGACAATGGTAAAGAGTTTGCTGAACATGCTGCTATTGCCAGAAAACTGCAGGCCGACTTCTATTTCGCACATCCCCAAGCAGCCTGGGAAAGAGGCAGCAATGAGAACATGAACGGTTTACTACGCCAGTACTTTCCGAAAGCAAGAGACTTTTCTACCCTTTCCCAAGAGGAATTGGAGTTCGCCATGCAGCGCTTGAACAATCGCCCACGAAAATGCCTTGATTTCAAAACACCTATTGATGTATTCTTAGAGCAGACTGTTGCACTTATCACTTGAATTCACATTCCATAAAGTAATTAGTTTTCAATATAATGGAAAAACCATAACAGATGGAGCTTGTGCTTGTGGCGTCCCGGATGTAGTTACTGTTTCTAGGCTTGCAAGGAAGGGCGATGTTCGGACTGATCAAATGGCGCAAGATATTAATCGCAACAACATAGTTCATGAACTAGGACATATGTTTGCGAATAATTGGAAGCGAGATATTATCGTAGACAATAAAGATGTGCCGAATCCGGATCATCCGTATAACATGTATTCATCTGCACTTCTCACCGAAAATGGATGGCCTGATCCTATCCCTGGAGCAAGTCTAATGTGGAGACAGCATCCGAGTCGGATGGACAACAACACATTTGACCGAGGGGAGGTTTTTGCTGATATGTTTTTAGGGTGGGTATTTAATGAATTTGCCAATGATCCTGCGGGAGTGGGAGCGTTACGTCGAGTTGAAATGGACAGAATAATGAACACAAAATTACAGGAATTACTACCCTAATTATGGGAGGCGACAAATGAAACATAAGGATTTTATTTGTATCATTTTGAATTGTGCACTTCTGGCTGGGTGTTCTTGGATTTTGAATCCGCAGGTGTACCCATCCGAAACTTCTTCTATAGAAGCTTCAACTCCTTTGGGTTTAAGTAGCACAACTGCCACCGGTATGTCTAACATTAATATAACTGCAACGCCTGATGAGATATCGCTCCCTATTTTGTCACAGGATAATGCTAAGGAAGTCCTTACACTTTTTGTCAAAAATAATGGAGGCTGCAAGCTTCCTTGCTTAATGGGATTAACACCAGGTGAAAACGATAAAGCAGTTTATGCATTTGGGACTTATTTCCAAAAACACTCTCAGACGTCGAAAAATCAAATAAATGGAATAGATATTGTGGGCCATTTAGACGAAAATAGTGGCGGAACGCTACTTGTATTTTGGGAAAATCGAATTAGAGTTCAAATTGGTATTGGTGCTGCTCTAGTAGATGGGAGTGGCAAAATTGATCATATGAACATGACAGGAAGTGTGTATCAACATCATGATGATATTCATGGGAATGAGATTGCAACATTGTTGTATCAGCACCCTTATTTTGAAAATATACTGGGGAGTTTTTCATTAGCAAATATCCTTGCTGTTTATGGAGAACCGTCCGAAATATGGATTATGCCCTTTCCTCTGGACAATGGATATTCTTATGATTCGAGTAAATATCCCTTTGATTTTGTCTTGCTATATCAAAATAAGGGTTTTGCCATCGAATACATAACTCGTGTAATAGAAGAAGATGGTTACTTAACAGGCTGTCCGGATGTTGACTATGTTCAACTATCAACGTGGAATCCGGATGAGGATAAAAATTTTGACGATGTCGCTCAGTACTTTTCTGGGACTGATAGTTTATCTGGAGCAAATGCTGATTTCTTTAAACCCTTACAAGAAGTAACCGCTCTCTCTGTAAAAGATTTTTATAAATATTTTATTGTCCCCGGCAACGATCGAAGTATACGTACACCAAAAAATAAATGGCCGTAAGATTTAACGATCATTTAAAGGACAGTGATTACATGGCGAGTTCCGGCTTTGGCAATTCCGAAAATGATAAGTGAAATCTTTGATCAGGCATAAAGAAAAGACATGATTCGGCAGCGCTAAATATACAGCTACAACGCCGCCGGTTTCCTGGTGGCGGTCGAAGCGCATGACGGCAGCAGTTGGACCCCGCAGGCCCAGATGGCCTACGACGGCCTGGGGCAGCGCCTGTCGATGACCGGCTTTGCCGACGGCCAGAGCGTAACGACTCAGTATGCGCTGGCCGGTTCGCGGGTCCTGAGCGCCGATGCAAGTGATAATGTAACCACTTACCTGTATGGCCTCGGTCCGATTGGCCAGTTGACCGACGTTTGGGCCTACGGCCTGCCGGACGGGACGGGCACCCAGCGCCAACTGGTGGACCCGCAGGGCGAGATCACGCTGGCCGCCAGCTTACACCCCGTGGGGTGACACGCTAGCGGTTAGCGGCACGGGGAGCTTCACCTATGGCTATTTTGGCGGCATTATGGACACTGCCACCGGACTGCTGTATGTGGGCAATGGGCAATACTTCGACCCCTCCACCGGACGTTTCCTCAACCTCAGCCTCAATCCGGGCAGTACTAATCCGTATGTACCCTGGGGTGGGGAACCAATCGGAGCGCTGATCGGGCCGCTGGTGCTGCTGGCGATGCTCTACAGCCGCAAGAAGCGACGCGGCAAGCTGGATAATATCGTCATATTGCTGGTGTTAGTGGTTTCGCTTAGTTTGAGCCTGGCGGCATGTGTTGGAACCCCGGCACCCGGATCGCTGCCACAACCATCGAACCAAAATGAAAGTCCACCCACACCCATTCACATCAAGCTGACAACGACTTCCGAAGGGGGGGCAATTATTGAATACGAATCTAATGGAAAGATTCTTGGTACAACGCCGGTAGCTGCTGGAACTCCTCTGGCGAAAATCATTGGAACAGCTTGCGCAACCCCACCACCAACACCGACGCCGACTTCAATACCGGAGTTTTCTTGGTGGAGTGAACTATGGAACTACATTGAATTCATTAATGTACCAGATGAGGCAAAGCCTTTCTTTATTGAAGCTGTTACACAGGTAGCTAATGCGTTTGGATCAACCCTTGGAAGAGAACCAGCAAAGGCTTTCATTGACGTATTTAGACTTAGTCCAGCACAGAAGTTCAAGTTTGAGATAGGACCATGCTCTGCTTGTGCCGGAGCCGGTGGTTATACTCACAATGCTCGATGGATCGAATTCGCTGAACAAAATCCTTTTTACGATGCCACCATGTCAAAGAATGGTGAGTGGAATCGCAGTCCGGAAATGGCCTACGACATGAATGTCCATAATGTGGTACATGAGCTCGGTCATGCCTTTGCAAACCTTTGGGCTTTTAGAAACAATAAAGGCGAAATCGAATACGTTGATGCAAGCCCTTATCGTTTGTCCTTCCCTGATAGCAGATTTCTTACAAACGAAGGTTTTGTTTACCCCGGTCCAGATTATCAGACTACTTTATGGAGAATGCATCCTGATGTTGGCGAGGATGATATTATTAGACAACACGAGGCTTTCGCTGATATGTTTCTCGGTTGGACTTACGGTGGAGTTGGTTTTATAGGTGACTTGGGAACGAAACGTCTTAACCTCATGAATCAGAATATGCCAAATTGGTTAATGGGTAATCCCGCTTTTCCGTAATATGTACCTGAAAACTTGGAGATAATGACATGAATAAATTCAGGAATCCTAATTATTTTCATGTGTTGCCAGTATTGTTTCTTATATTCTTTATAACAGGATGCCTAAACACAACGAATTTACCCACCGAAGTGCCGCTAATAGTATCTTCAACACCTGTAATACTACCAGAGCAATCTCCTAAGCCAACACCGTCGTCACCGATAACTGCTGTACCGACAACTATAGTACCAACACTATCGGCAGGCAATCTAAACTCATATCTGGCTGTAATCTCGAAAAATAATGGTAATTGCAGATTTCCATGTGTTTGGGGTTTTAGTCCACAGATGAACACTATGAATGATTTAAAAATCTTTATGCGTAACTTTGGAGATGTTGATGTACTAAATGAGTACTATATTCATAGCGATATTTCTAAAGATCATGCCTCGATAAATTTCGGGGTTTGGGAGAACGGCATTGAAACAGATGTTTCTTTTAGGAGTATGGGAAACAACGAGATCCTATATCTTTTCCTAACAGTAATAGTACCGAAGACAAAACAAGCTGACTATTGGAAAATCAATCAAACGTCGCCTTTTCATGTTTATTATTCTAATTATCTATTATCAAGGATTCTAACAATATATGGGGAACCAACGAAAATTTTTATTGGTCCTGAACCTGAAGATGATGTTCCAACAAGGCAAACCCCATGGATACCATTTGGCATCGTTATTTTCTATCCCGACCAAGGATTTTTAGTGCACTATATTATGCCAAAGCAGATCGAGGGGGATTTTTTCAGAGGATGTATCAAAGAAGTTAACGAATTCACAATCATCGCATGGAATCCCAACCTGCGAAAAGAAATATCAGATATTATAAGAGATGTTCGCCCTGAATACTGGTCATGGATGTCTGAAGAACGTCTTGATGAATTCTACAAACCAATTGAGGAAATTATGCCAATAGAGAAGTTTTATGAGATTTCTAAGGATCCTAATCATCAAGATTGTATAAATGTTCCTATGAGTCTATGGCCGTATAAATAGGGCGGTTACATAAGTATTACACAAACTTTTCGTGAAATTCGTTGTTTATTGAAGAATTAGAGTAAGCTTTTACTAACACGCAGGCCCAGATGGCCTACGACGGCCTGGGACAGCGCCTATCGATGACCGGCTTTGCCGACGGTAAGAGTCTCACAACGCAGTATGTGCTGGATGGTTCGCGGGTCTTGAGCGCCGATGCGGATGGCAACGTAACCACCTATCTGTATGGCCTCGGTTCGATCGGCCAGCTGACCGATACCTGGGCCTACGGCCTGCCGGACGGCACGGGCACCCAGCGCCAGTTGGTGGACCCGGATGGCGAGATCACGATGGCCGCCAGCTACACCCCCAGCCCTTACAGGGTGCTTCGCGAGGGAGATGCTTTGTCTGTGAGTGGTGAGGGTAACTTCACTTACGGTTATTTCGGTGGGGTGATGGATACTGCTACGGGCTTGCTCTATGTGGGCAACGGTCAGTATTATGACCCGTCGACCGGCAGGTTCCTCAACCGCAGCGTCAATCCGGACAGCGCCAACCCCTATGTACCATGGAGTGGCGAGCCGACCGGCGCGCTGATCGGGCCGCTGGTGCTGCTGGCCATGGTATACAGCCGCAAGAAGCGACGCGGCAAGCTGGATACGTTGATCGTCTTGCTTGTATTATGTGTAGGTATCGGTATGAGTTTGACGGCATGTGGACCTGGAACACCACCCCCCCCAAGTAGTCAAAGTCACAATTACACGCGTTGAAACCCCAACTTCAGCATTCGTGGTCCAAGCAACTAGCGATGGTAACAAGGATTGGGGAAAAATTGCAGTGGCAACCGGAACCCCAGAGGAATTAGCTACACCCTGCCCTACAGTTACGATGACATTTACTTTACCCGAGCCAGGAACGACTCCTGTGCCAAATGATGAAAATCGTCTTTCTTATGGCATCGGTTCATTCTTCTACCAAATATTCGATCAGACTCCTGGAGGTTGGTGGGATGGCTATCGTGACCCTAATGGTGCGGGTTTGTGGCCAATATTATTTTCGATGGTTTTTTATTGGGAAACATATACGCTCAATGATCCGAATTTTAAAATTGCGATGAAAGAAGCTTTCTCTAGAAAGCTGTGGGACTCGTATAACAGCTATGGTGTTAATGGTTGGAGTTTCTATATGGGTGGAAGAGATCCTGCACGTATTAGGTACACTAGGCTAAAAGCATTTAAGGGAAATACAACAGCCCTTACTGATGAATTAAAAAATATAGATGGAATGATTGAGGTAATAGCATCACAAACGTATAATACTTATGTAAAAGATATATGGAATAATGCAGATTGGCGAACTGGACGCGAATTTAATAGGCCATGGGAATTTGGCAACCCTACAGAATTGAGTCCCACGAGATTAATTAGTGCGTTAAGTGGTGAGTTACCCTCTTGTAATGGGCACTGTACGGATGAAAATTTGGTTTATTATCGTAGTGGAAAACTAAACAAGAACGATTTCCATTTCCAAGATGGGCTAAAAGTCTATAACCTTGATTTTGTCATAACTCCTGCTCAAAGTGTTGAACTTTGCTCGATCAATGGTGTGGAACACAGTTGCGTTAAACCATAATCCGCCTTTCGCGAGGATAGAAACCCATGAAACAAGCAATGTTAAAGATAAAATTTCTGCTAATAATTTGTTCAATCTTGATGCTCATGTTTTGGGGTTGTAGAAGTTATCTTCCCAAAACGGATTTGTCGAATAATGGAACAACTGTTACAGAGTCTTCTTTAAGTACAGCTTATCCAACCAATGTACCCCAAGTTACGCTCCCATCCAGCACAACCAGCCAAATCATAGTTACAGATATACAGAAGCAGTGCGCTAATCCCCAACCATTGCTCAACAATTTGATTAAACCCAGCAGCGTATTTTTTATTTCGACCTACAAGGAAGATTCGGATTATTTCTGGGATTTTGAAAAGAAGATATCTATCCCCGCACCATTCTCAAAATCTGGATATAAAGCTTGGGGTACAAGAATTTCACCAAACGGACAATGGATTGCTTCTGAGGTAGACAAAGATAGTAGTGATAATAATGTGATAGTGAGGAGTCTAAATATATACGATGCATCTGGCAAGGAAAAATCCAGTCTTCCTTGGGGTGAAAATTGGGGGGTACTTCGCTCATGGTTGGATAATGAGCGGCTTTTTATTGACGGCATGGGGCAAGATTCAAATGCTACTTTTATAGTTTACCCGTTTAAGGACAAGATAGAAAAACTTTCTTCATTTTTATCAAACGCTTATAAGGGCGATTCGTCGACATATTGGTCTGTGTCCCCCGACTCAAAATTATCTCTAGAGTTGTACCTTACTGGTCTGACACTTAAGGAAGGAATTGGCTATAGCCTGTGGGATATAAAGAAAAATAAAGAGATATGGCATCTCGACTCAAGGGTTGCCCCACAAGTTCCGCCATTGTGGTCGTCAGATTATTCAAAATTTGTTGTGCTCAAAGAACAAAGTGCTATTGAAAATCGGGCTGACATTCTAGTACTTGATAATACTGGACGGACGATTTTCCAAACCGACTTCGCTTCCAATTATTCGTATTCATTCGTAAGTCGCTATATGAGTTTGTCCCCTAATGGACGTTATCTAGTTACTTGGATAAGTTTAGGTAATGATGCGAATATACCAGATCGTCCAAGCATCGTCTTGCTGGACTTAAAAACAGGTATAGCCACTAACTTATGCATGACAAGCTACGGAATCGGCAGTGATTTAATATGGTCGCCAGATAGTAATTGGTTGATAACAAGACCGGATAGTGTCGATGTTAATGTGCTTATTAATATATACACGAATAAGATTTATTCGATTTCACTCCCTCTGGATGGTTCTATTATTGGTTGGATGAATAGACCATAAAGATCGGAATCGCTGATTTCCTAAAAAGCGTTGACAGCCTTGGAGTGAGTTGGACCCCGCAGGCCCAGATGGCCTACGACGGCCTGGGACAGCGCCTGTCGATGATCGGCTTTGCCGGCGGCCAGAGCCTCACCACGCAGTATGTGATGGACGGTTCGCGGGTCTTGAGCGCCGATGCAAGTGGTAATGTAACCACTTACCTGTATGGCCTCGGTCCCATCGGCCAGTTGACCGACGTTTGGGCCTACGGCCTGCCGGACGGCAGTGGCACCCAGCGCCAGTTGGTGGACCCGGCTGGCGAGATCACGCTGGCCGCCAGCTACACCCCGTGGGGAGATGCTTTGTCTGTGAGTGGTGAGGGTAACTTCACTTACGGTTATTTCGGTGGGGTGATGGATACTGCTACGGGCTTGCTCTATGTGGGCAACGGTCAGTATTATGACCCGTCGACGGGCAGGTTCCTCAACCGCAACGTTAATCCTAACAGCGCCAATCCCTATGTGCCCTGGAGTGGGGAGCCAACCGGCGCCCTGATCGCACCGCTGGTGCTGCTGGCCATGGTATACAGCCGCAAGAAGCGGCGCGGCAAGCTGGATATGTTGGTCCTCTTGCTGGTGTTGGGTGCAGCCCTTGGTTTGAGCTTGTCAGCTTGCGGAGGACCGACACCACCTCCGCCAACTGTTGTTGTTAATATTGCCACTACCCCGCCAGCACCAGGTTCAGTAGTGGGATCAGCAACTATAACGGCTACCGGAATCCCCGGTGTGATAAGTACTCCGGTAGTGCTAGCTACGCCATGTCCAGATATTACGATAACGCTTACACTGGGTACGCCTACACCAGAGCCGACAGCGGGAAACTGGTACACTTTTGAGGATTATTGGATTATCTCTCATTACGTTACTGCACTCGAATGGGATCCTTATTTTGACTCCACGGGACCATGGGCTGCAGGGGTGAAGGGGTACATCCCAGGGCTTGATCAAAATAAAACTTACAATCTAAATTGGGTCTATGGAGATAGAGGAGTAATCTTCCAAGGACAAGGTCTTTCTTCTCATGGTGAATACATCTCGGAGGATTATGCTACAACGAACGCAAAGAATGATGGGAATATTTATTTCAGATATGGAAAAGGTGGACAGTGGGGACCCCCTAGAGCATGGCAAACGGTAGCTACCGGGAGTCAACGGCTCAATCGTCATGATTGGGTAAAGATTGCTATCTATCCAGACAAAGGCCCATTTGAAGTGCTGGACACGGGCGAACAAGTAGGAGAGAGCCACCTTGATGTGTTCATCGGAGACGAATTTATTTCTACCGCCGATGCATTGGATTCTCCTACTAGTAAAGTTTCTGTTCTCCTGAAAAAGTAGGATACGTTTGATGTGATGGGGAATGTCTTTTCAAGAACGGCTGTGGTAACTCTATCCTGAAGGCATTCCCTCTTTTCGTCAACGAATTTTCGATTTCACATCCAACGTAAGATAGATTGCAGGCAATAAGAAATTTGAGGAATCAGAAATTAAATGCTATTTCTAGCGGATGGAGGATTGGATGAACAAGAATCCACAAATAGTTATTGCACTCGGTCTGTGCCTTGTATTATTCGTATATGGATGCAACAACAAGACAGAAGTGAGCCCTTCACCAACTCGGACTGTAGGAAGTTTATCAACCCCTTCATACTTAGAGATTTATAGATGGCCTTGGATAACGGCTACACCTATAGCTCTTAACAATACACAAGACCTCGCCGAATTACTTAAGCAATACTATTCGTTGAATGATTGCAAGAGTGCACCTACACAATCTCAAATCAAGGTAACGACTCCTCAGTTTATCAAGATCGACTCTCCCTTTAATTATTATGAATATAACATTTGGCAAATTGCTGATGATTCAGATGCGAGTTACCGGGCATATCTAGCCAATGAAGAATATCCCTGCCCGGGATTACCGTATACTTGTTCTTTATCCAGAGTTTATATCGTTGAACAAGCTTCGGGTAGAGCATATAAATTAAATTGGGGTGACGATTTCCTTGTGTCTCGACCGATTGTTATGATGGTATGGGTTGGGAATAATATTTTAACGCTTCTACTATCGCCTGCTCCTCATGCCGCGCTACTTGTCGGGATCGGAATAAGAGAGCAGGATCTCTTATATTATTCAACTTTCATATGTCCATAGAATTGCACAACTACATGCTGCAGTTATCCTAAAATTGCAAACAAATCGCCTTGAGCGCCCCATAGAGCAAGCTGTATCTTAGTGATTCACCACTAAGTACTGCTTTTCATAAGACTGTTCCGAGTTTTGCTTCCAGCTTCTGAACGGTGTACGCCCACCGGATTGGTTTTGGTGAAAGATTCTCGCACCTTATAAACTCCATAATTGAATGCGCCAGCTCGGTAGCGCTGTTGAAGTGATTTGGCGTCAGTAGTTTGCGCTGCAAGACGCTGAACCAGACTTCAATCTAGTCCAGCTACGTGCCATGCCCCCTACGGGGATGCTTCGCGAGAGCAGGGGGCCAGCCGGCGCCCTGATCGCACCGCTGGTGCTGCTGGCCATGCTTTACAACCGCAAGAAGCGCCGCGGCAAGCTGGATACGTTGTCATCCTGTTTGTGCTATGCTTGAGTGTCGGTATGACCCTGATGGCGTGTGGACCTGACGCGTCTCAAGGAGAATCGTCCCCAATATCTGAGCCACGGTCGACACAATCCAATCAGGATAATAATGCCCCCACGCAGTCGCCGGCTACAGGAACTCCAGGCGGAGAGACTGATAAGGGTAGTAACCCTGATAACCCTGGGTCAGGCAATAACGATCCATCCGCAGATTCAACCGTCGAGTGTTATGGGACCCCGACGCCAAGTCCGACGCCGGAATCCCCAACCTATACTGGCGAAGTGATTACCGATTGGGGATGTCCGCCAAATGATGATGATTGTCGACAAGATAGAGCAAAGCAGGTTTGGGATTGGATTAAAAATTCCGATACTTGGTGGGGGAATCATAAATCACCTGACCCAAAGGATTTGGCTACCTGGTTACTAGAACATGAAGGAGGATCACTACGTAATGATCAAACTAAGACTTATGAACAAAATGGCGATAAATGGCTGCTAGGCATTCATGTCATGGTTGGTGTTTTTTCGCACTTGTTTGGCGACGGCGATATATCCCCGAAAGACCTTTCAACATTCACTGCATTTTTCAATCCCAATCGTGGCAACACATTTGATAGCAATGACTGGCGCCAGATTACCACACAACCTCCATCCTTTTGGCGCAATGACGTTAATAAATATTGGGATGGTGGACTGGTTCAAGATGGCCAGGGACATGCCATTGATCGCTGATGGGATAATAAAGCAGACGTACCGAGTGGGTATTGTTCAACCGGTTGTCAAGCCGTATTTTCCGTATATATACCAATAGAGGATAAGACTTTGTATTTTGGGTATAGATAAATAGAGGAAACAATGAGCAAAATAAGGATTGCAACTGCCTTGTGTACGCTATCCATTTTGATTAATTCTTGTTTGGGTTCAAGAGATCTGAAGATGGTTTCAACCCGATCAGAGACAGCAACACAGAATGTTGTTACTTCTGAAGACTTACCGATACCTACCGCCACTAAATCGCAAGAGTCTGTTGTTGGAGTGAAGATAGTTGATATCTGTCCATCAACCCGTATTGTTCCTCTTGAGAAACTGAATATACCCGCACAATTTCGCCTTGTAACATTATTGCCAACGCTAGATAAACATGGCGATTATGAGGCAGGATATTATTTAATTTCACCCAACGACGTAACAAACCATACAGCAATCGACATTATCCCGCCAACCGGAATGATTAACCATAATTATGAGGTTAGTCCAGATGGACGATGGGTATCTTTCCTTCGCTGGCCCAAGAACGACCCAACAACCAGAACCTTGTGGATTAGTTCTTTAGATGGGGAAAAACAGTGGCCAGTGACACAATTTACTAATCAATATATTCATGGCGATTGGATTTCTACGAATGAACTCGTCATAATGGGGCCTCGAGGAACGAACAACCTCCAAGCATTTCCACCATCCTACTATTACATACCGCTTACGGTCATAAACCCCTTTACACGTGATGAGAAAATCCTTCCTCCTTTACCACAGGAGTACATCGACAGGAAACAAGACCAAATGTACGTTTTTAAAAACATGAATGTCTACGACCTGTTTCGATTAATAGACAACGGGAGTTATATTCTATTCAATTATGGAGATAATAAGTTTAAAACCGTTTTCACTTGGCTAAATGGTGTTGATAGTGAGACAGTCAGAATTTTTCATAAAGATGCATCTTTTTTAGTTTTCGTGAAAAAACCTTATGGGTTTGACTTGTCACCCGAATTGAATGTGCCAGAAATCATGCAACAAGCGGAATATACAAAGATAATGAGCAAAATTGCACTACCAGCAAAAATTATACCGATTGAGGTTTCAAGTTTGCTACCTCACACTAGTTCATTGAGTCTATATCAACACACAGACATATTCGGTCCTACAAAGTGGTTCACTTTCGACAATGAAAGGACGGAAATAAAGGATTATTGCTTTGAAGTTTCTTGGGATGCAAGTCCATACTCATCTCCCGATGGCAATTTTATTGCATTTTCCCGTGGTTATCCTGAATATCCTGCAGGTGAGATTATTATTCTGAATTTAAGTACTGGATATATTTCAACTCTTGAAGGATATCAGCTAATAGGGTGGGGAATTCAACAATAAAAGTCGTGTGTACAATCCTGGCCAACTGCCGCAGGACACCTACCGCTTCCGCGCCGATTACGATGGCACGCAGTTCTGGAGCGGGGCCCAGAATCACTGCAGCCTGCCCGGTTGTACCGCAGCCACCATCATAGTCACGGTTCCCGTTACCGTGACCGTCCAGGACACGGACGGTGCGCCCAAGGCGGGGCTGCCGATCTACGCCTTCACCCTTTCGGGTACAGGCAGCGGCGCAGCCTATACCGGCTATCACGGCACGACGGACGCGGACGGCCTGGCTGTCTTCACGCTGCCTCAGGGCGATTACCGCTTCCGGGCGGACCTGAACGGCACTCAGTTCTGGAGCAGCGCCGGGGATGACTGCAGCCTGCCGGTCTGCACCAGCAGGGAATAGCTGCAGCCTGCCTGGCTGCACGCAGGATACCGTCAGGCTGCCCG
>Ga0315535_1002049_pt1 | contig 13175 bp, 10 predicted proteins | sample SalMarSW160220MG_2_FD_203092 | JGI IMG/M metagenome (GOLD analysis project Ga0315535, IMG submission 203092) | Salt marsh sediment microbial communities from the Plum Island Ecosystem LTER, Massachusetts, United States - Salt Marsh Sediment SW1602-20 ...
TGGACGTCAGGCGGATAATCAGAATGATCATGATGTTAATGCCTAGTTTCTTGAAATCTATGATCGGCAAATAGCCCTTGATGATACCACAGTTCTCTAATTTGCTCCTTATCTTAAATATTGCCTGAGGAGAAAGGTTCATGGATTTAGCGATGTCACTATCTGCGATCTTTTTCGAGTCCAGTATCTTCTTGAGAACAACTTTGTCATTCTCAGTAAGTTTTGGCAAATCAATGTTCATTTTTTCCATGATATTTAAACTCATCAATCCTGACTTTTTTATATACCTATATATGTCAACAGAGTATTTAAGATTTGCTCATTTTTCAGTCTTTTACCCGGTTAGCAGATACTATTTCGAACTTAAAAACAGGATCAGACTAACTTAATATAATTCAAGAAAGCTTTGTGAGATAACAAAAAATTCCCAGAATGAGTAAATCTCGTTTTTTGGGGGAAGAGATTATATACGAGTTTGACGATCTTAATAAATGTGGATGAGTAAGTTTCGTTTAACGGTTTACTCATCTGAAAATTTGCGGCTCATTTCGGATTTTGGCGTTACAGGCTCCCAGAGTGGATGAGTAAGCTCGTCTTTCAGCGATTATGTTCAATCTTCTGATTACCTGATTTTGGAAGAAGGGCAGGGCTTTGTCCAAAGGACAAAGGGGCTTCTTTTAAACAGCTTTATAAATACTGAATCATCATTCATTAAATATGATTGATAAACTAAATAAAGGCAATACAAAATGGACATAAATTCACTAATCCCATTCTTCTCGAATTATGGCATATTTATATTATTATTAAGCGGGATTCTTGGTGGAGAAGAAGTAATAATCAGTCTTGTATTCCTTTCGGCAATGGGATTGTTTCCCCTGTGGTGGATTTTAGTCTTTGTTACTTTAGGAGAATTCATTTCTGACTTTACAATCTTCTCTTTAGGCAGATTAAACCTCTTTCATAAGTTTAAGAAAATAGAGAGATTTACAAGATTATATGAAAAGGCCGATAGGTTCATCATTAAAGTCAGTAAAGAAAGTACTTTTTTAACACTTTTATATTCAAAGTTTATTTATGGAACAAGAATATTCACTCTGGTATACTTATCTTCAAAGAAAACCCAATGGAGAAAGTTTATTATTTCCGAATCATTAGTTTTGATTGTATGGATGTCTATTACAGTTGCAGTTGGTTGGTTTGCAGGGGCAAGTGTTAAGCAATTAAGTTTAACCTTTAAAAAGGTGGAATTTACTTTATTATTGCTGTTAATATTTATCATATTTATTGTCATGGTTAAAAAATGGATACAAACAAAGTTGCTAAAGAAGCAGAAACGATTGAATTAAAATCATCGAGTAAGAATGTTTTTTTTCTTATTCATGGCTACACAGGCAGCCCCACAGATTTTAATGGATTAGGGGATTATTTGCATGAACGATTTAATGCTAATGTAAAGATTCCAAGAATCATAGGACATGGCACTATAATAAGTGATTTGGACAAACTGAATTATGAAGATTTTTTGAAAGATATTGAAAAAGAATTAAGAAAAGAGATCGATAAAGGCAATAACATAATCATCGGCGGTATTTCATTGGGAGGGCTATTGGCAATTGATTTAGCATCAAAATATCGGATTAAGGGGATCTTGAATGTTTCAACATCTTATGATTTCAAATTTCCAGTTAACATTATCAGGTACATCATCCCTTTACTTCATCTTAAATACATAAAAAAACCAGATTATAATCTTAAAAAAAGGATTAAGTTAGGCGCTTATACGTATCCACTCACCCATCTTAGAGGGTTCAAAGTTGTTTCTCAGGCTAAAAAAAAGATTGACAAGATTATGAAAAAGGTGACTGCCCCATGTTTATTTTTGCATTATAAGAATGACAACGTGACTGATTATAGAGGGGACAAGATCATCTTGAGTAAGCTCTCCTCCAAAATTAAGAAGAGCATAGTTTTTCCGTCAAATGGTGAGAAAGAACACAATATTTTTTATTCCGCATATCACCAGAGGATTTACAGGATCTTAGGGGATTTTGTAGAGAAAAACAGATTATTCGGATAAAGATGGACAGGAACAGAAGACTTATATTGACCTTATTTTTTATGATCATTGTAGTTTTTACGCTGATTAAAGTCTATGTTTTTCTCTTTGAGACGAACTTTCAAGATTTAAATATCAAAAATATCAAACTCATCCAGGATACATTGAATGAGAAAGAAAGTTTTTCATTTGCTATTGTCGGGAATGTTGAGAATTCAATTGATGTTTTTGATAAGAAGATATTGCCTTCGATAAATAAGGACAAGGACATTGATTTCGTGATCTTTGTTGGTGACTCGCTAATAGATAGCGGTGAAGACAAATTCGGTGCTTTTTATAAAACACTGGAGAAATTGGACATTCCTGCAATCGTAACTGCAGGGGATAATGAGATTTCTGGTAATGGGGCTAAAAGATTTCATGAACATTTTGGGCCTTATTATTTTTCATTTAGTATCGACGACTCTTCTTTTACATTTTTAGATACGACCGGAGAGACATCAAAAGAATGGCAGGAAGACTGGTTGATCAACGAACTCAAGAACTCCGAAGAACACAAGAATAAATTTGTGATTTCAAACAGGCCTTTGACAACAGAAAGTGCAATAAGCTTGCTTCTGTCAGATTATGACTATACGTTAAGCGAAGACCATCTTGATTCTTTGAGACAGATATTTGCAGAATATAATGTGACTGCAGTCTTTTCGGCAAATGATGTCGGGTTCAATAGCACAGAGATATATGGGATCAGGTATCTTTCTACCGGGGGCGGTGGAGGACTGGTATTCACCACAAAACCGGGTAATTATAATTTCATCAAAGTGGTGGTTACACCGCAAAACCTGGGATATAAGCTGGTCCGTATGGATAACAACGATGTTTCTTTATTTACTAAGCTTTGGAAAAGTCTCTGGTTCAGGTTACATTCCTGGTTTTATATAGGTTACATTAACTTTATTTTGGTCATATCAATAACATTCTTTCTCGTTTATCTGGTTTATTCTAAACTTATTGAAACGCCCGATTTCTATCCAAGATATGGCTCTAAAAAGAAAATAAAAAGAAAATTGATCATTGCCATGTTTACAAATAATTATCTCCCATATATCGGCGGGGTTCCAATATCTATCTTTAGACTCAAAAGAGGGCTGGAAAAACAAGGGCACACAGTTTATGTTTTCGCACCAAAATATCCTGACAAGACTGATGAGAACAATATCATCCATTGTAAACCTTTGTTTCACTATAAGAAAGGAAATCTTATTGTCCCGATAACCAATATTCTTTCAACTAAAATAACCAAAGAATTTCTTAAGATCAGACCAGATGTTGTACACATCCATCATCCTTATTGGCTTGGGTCTGTAGGTCTTAAATTGGCAAGAAAAAATGATATCCCCGTGGTTTATACATATCATACAAGAATAGAACAATATAACCATTACGTCCCTTTATTTAAGAAATTGGCGGGTGGCAGGATACCCCACATATTGGTCAAAAAATTTGCTAATTCATGCGATGCCATCATTGCTCCGACTAAATCGACAAAAGAATACCTGAGGAACTTGGGGGTTGGTAAGATCATAGAGGTCCTGCCGACGGGAGTGGATATGGCAGATTTTGGGATGGATGATAAGAGTGGAAGATTGGATGAACTTAAGAAAAGATTCAAGAAGGATGGTGATATCATATTATTTTCGGTATTCAGGTTGTCCAAAGAGAAGAATCCTTACTTTATGCTTGAGGGCATTAAAAAAATCAAAGAGAGCACAAACATGAAGTTCAGATGTTTGATTGCAGGGACAGGGCCGGAAGAGGATAACATGGAGAGATTCATTGAAAAGAATGATCTGGGTGATGTTGTCTCCTTGCTGGGAAAGATTGAACCAAAAGATATCCCTGTGTATTATCAATTGGCAGACATATTCATCTTTTCGTCTAAGTCGGAAACACAGGGTATGGTCTTATTAGAGGCTATGGCCGGGTTTTGTCCTGTTGTCGCCATAAAATCCAGCGGGACGGATGATATCATCATCGATGGAAAGAATGGGTTTAAGACAAAAGATGATATGAAAAGCTGGTGTCAGAGAATAGTTTATCTGATGCAGAACAAGGATTCATTAGATAAGATGTCTAAAGAAGCGCGTGAGTTCTCGAAAAGATATTCTATAGAGAATATTGCTGAGAAAGCCACGAGATTGTATGCGAGAATACTGTCAAAAAAGTAAGATATGTCGTCTATTAGATGTCCCTAAATTTTATTCTCAGAAAAGAACCAAAAACCGCCTCTCTCTCGTCCTTCAGACATTTAAACTCGACTTCGGCTCAAGACTCAAAACCCTTAATCCCAGAGCAAGCTGGGTTAAGGCTTCTGCCCCTGCAAGCGTTCAGGGTCGCCTAACATCATTAGACTGCGGGAAATATAAAAGACAGTATACTAACTCGCTCGAGCACCAGAAATAGACTGACAGTAACCTATCCTTTCTTTACCGTTATGCCTATCTGCTTGTGGCATAGCTCGTGCTCCTTGTCCATCTTGTCGCCGTATTCCGGATTCTTCTTGTGCCACGCGTCATGCTCTTTCTGGGTTATGGTCATATTCTTCTTGAGCTTCTTTTCCATAAGGTATCACATAAGCTCTCAGGTTTATAAACATTATTCACTACACGCCCAGTGAGCGATGAAAGGAAGAGTAAGGCAGGGAAGATTGGAATATCATATCTCCATCTTAGAGAAGAGATAACTGCCTATGAATGTTATGACCAGTGCTATTACTATCATGACAGAAAGGTCGACGAGTATCCCCAGGTGGGTGACCCCTGTCAGGGATGCCCTGATGCCATCTACCCCATAAGAGAGGGGGTTCATCTTGATGACCAAGCTCAATGCAGAGGGCAGGTTGTCCAACGGGAACAATGCTCCGGACAGGAAGAAGAGGGGCATTATTATGAAGTTCATTATCAGCTGGAACCCCTGCATGTCGCTGAGCCTTGACGCTATTGCTGTCCCGAAGGCCGTAAAGATTATCGCTATCAGGAACATGAATACGAATGACAGCAGGATCATGGGCACATTTGTCGGCCTGAACCCGACAAAGATGGATAGTATGAACACTATGAATCCCTGGATCAGCGCGACTGTTGCGCCTCCGAGGGTCCTCCCTATCATTATCTTGAACCTTGAGATAGGGGCGACCAGGGTCTCCTTCAGGAAGCCGAACTGCCTGTCCCATATGATCTCTATCCCGTTGAACATGGCGGTGAACAGGATGCTCATCGCGATTATCCCAGGAGCCAGGAACTCGATGTAGTTCCCTCCGCCTGCTTTCTGGAATATCGGGCCGAAGCCGAAACCGAGCGCGACAAGGAACAGCAGGGGCTGGGCCAGGCTCCCGACTATGCGGGGCTTGCTTCTCCAGTACCTCTTGAGCTGCCGTAACCACATTATATAGACTGGAGAGTTCATCTTCTGCCCCCTCCCCAAAGCCTGCGTCTCATCCTCAGGTGGTCGAGGGAACCGGCAGACTCTTCACGGATATTGCGACCTGTCAGTTTCAGGAAAGCTTCCTCGAGAGAAACTGAGCTAGTTTGCTTCTTTATTTCGTCGGGAGTGCCTATCTGCATTATCTTCCCTTTGTCGATGATTGCGATCTTGTCTGATATCTTATCTGCCTCCTCCATGTAATGTGTCGTCAGGAAGACTGTCATCTTTTCCTTCTTGTTCATCTCCTTGATGTATCCCCAGAGGAAATTCCGTGTCTGGGGGTCCAGTCCCAGGGTAGGCTCGTCCAGGAACAGGATCTTAGGATGGTGGATAAGGCCTCTTGCGATCTCAAGCCTCCGTTTCATGCCGCCTGAGAAGGTCTTGACCTGCTCGTCCCTCCTGTTCCAAAGCTCGACGAGCTTGAGCAGGCTGGTGATCCTCTTCGCCCTTAACTCCTTCTTGACTCCATAAAGGACAGCGTGGAATTCCATATTCTCATAAGCGGTGAGTTCGTCATCAAGGCTCGGGTCCTGAAAGACTATCCCGAATGAATGTCGTGCGCCATCAGTCTGTTTGACCGGGGAGAAGCCGTTGATGCGCATTTCCCCGGAAGTGGGGCGTAGAAGGGTCGTCAGCATCTTTATGGTTGTGGTCTTGCCCGCGCCGTTAGGCCCGAGAAAAGAGAATATCTCGCCTTTCTTGACGGTGAAACTGATATTATCTACAGCAGTGAAACTCCCGAATTTTTTGACTAGATTCTTGACACTGATTACATCTTCCATGCCTGTTGAAAGAAGTGGGTGATTTATAAATTTTATGAATAGAATTCAGGGGATCACTTCCCCTTCAGCTCAGCCTTCTTCACCACGAACCTTGCCACATTCTCAGACTCAGAGACAATCTCAGAATCCAATATCTCTATCCGTTTCCTGAACATCGGCCCATCCAACACCAACGACTCGAACTCCCCTCCCTCACCAGCGACATGAAAACCTATCTTCTTATGGAGCGCGACAAGCTTTTCGATGTCCTTGTCTGTCAGCTTCCTTCCGATCCAGCTCTTGTCCAGCCCCTCAGCCGCAATGCTGCTAAGAATGACCTCGAACCCTTCCTTGACCAGCTGCCTCATCTCCTTTTCCTGGTCCATGTGCCACAATGGCGAGAATATCTTTAATCCAAGAGAGTCGCATATCTTCTCTATCCTCTCGCGCTGGTAGTTGGAATACAGCGCTCCTGTCACAACACCCTCGATGCCGTACTCTTTCTTCGCTCTCTCAATGGCATTCTTAAGATCAGCCAGCTCTTTCTCCTTCTCGCCGGCAGTCTCCTGCACTATGATAGGTATGTTCATGGCCTTTGCCTGCAGTCCAGCCAGGTCAATATTTGGCGTGTGGAACATATACGAGTCAGGGTTCCTGCTCTTCAGTGTTATCAGGCACCGTATAGGATAGTTCTGTTTGTGCATCACCCATGCAGCATACGCCGAGTCCTTTCCTGAACTGAACAGGACACCCAGCACAGGATTTCCCGAATAGAACCTGTCAAGATATGCTGACTTAGACTTCATCCCGCTGTGCTTTGCCAGCTTTTCCAATGCCTTGTCGAACCTGCTGCCGTACTGCGCTGCCCTTTTCCTTCGCTGCGCGAACTCTCTTGGGACACCAAGGTCTTCTGCGACCTCTCGTATGATCTTCTTGTTCTGCTTCTCATCAAGCTTGTACTTCGCAGGTATCCTGAGTGAGTAGGCCGCCAGCTTCTTGTCGAGGAAAGGCAACCTGAGCTCGAGGTTGTTGTTCATGGTGATGACATCATCCCTGTAAGTGTCGCGCTCGTACATCTTCAATAATCCAGAAACGCACTCATCATTGACGTCATAGGAGTTCTTATGCCGTTCATACCCTGCGAACAATTCCTCTGACCCGAGCCCTGAGAATATTACTTTTATCCTGTCCTTGCGTGCCATCTCGCACGCCACATAGAAGGTAAGCCCGACTCCGACCTTGACCACGTTGTTGTCCTCGATGAGCGGGACGACCTTCTTGAGATATTTTTCAACCTCATCGAGCTTTATCGTCTTCCATTTGATCTTCAGCCCCATCTTCTTTGCCGCTTTCTTCGCTTCTTCAAGGTCCTCTGCCTGCTTGCCCCCTTTTTCTGGCTCAAGCGCAGCAGTATAGCATGTGAAATCGACCCCTAGCTCCTTGCACACCTGCGCTATCAGCGTCGAGTCGACGCCTCCTGAAAAAAGTATGCCGAATTTCTGGTCAGGTATCCGTTTTGCTACAGCATCCACCATGAGCCCGGCGAGCTCGCGGCGTATCGCTTCCTTGCTATTCTTGAGGACCGGCTTTGTCTTGAAGAAATCCCTCTTGGACAGCTCTATCTTCCTTGTCCGTAGGTCATAGACGAGTACCTCGCGAGGGTTCAGTTCCTTTAGACCAGACAACCCTGCTTTCTCCAATGCCTTCCTCTCCGAGCAGAAGCCATGATCGTTGTACCACACAGGCTTGACGCCTATGATGTCCCTGCAGACATACACCTTGTCTCCTCTCCAGTAGGCGAATGCATAGACTCCGTCGAGCTCTGCGAGGACCTTCTTAAGCTTTCCTACACCCCATCGGTCAAGCAGCTTCAGCACCACATCTGAATCATTGACAGCACCGAGCTTGTGCTTCGCATCAAGCTCTTTCCAGTTGTATATCTCGCAGTTCGCTACCAGCACGCCTTTGCCACGCAGAGGCTGCGGCACAGAACCAACAACAGAATGTAGGCAATGCCCGATGCAGTCCTTGGCCCTGGCCGACTTCACCGAGCTTCCAAGCGACGAAAGGCGCTTCGTCCTTATGGTCTCATTGCCGAAAGCGAGACCATAGCCGTCCTTCCCTCTGTTGTAGATTATCTTAAGCCCTTTAACTGTCTTTACCACAGCTTCATTATCGTCAAATACCCCTATTATCCCGCACATGACAGTCTAGAATGAGGTTTTGTTTAAAAAGATTGTCAAAAGAAAAACAATTATGCACAATTAAGCCAGGTGCGCCAGTTCTATATCGGTCTTCAGCTCAAGTATCGCGTAATAGACCCGTTTCTTGTCTGCTGGTATGACATCGAGCTGCTCGTAGAAGCTTCCTATCTTTGCGTATATCGACCTTGCCTCGTTCAACCGTCCCATGTTGACGAGCTCTCGCGCTTCCTCTATCATGCCGTAGATGTCTGACGCGTCCTCGAGCTTGGGCACCTGCGGCTTCTCGTACTTGAGCATCTCGTGCTCGACATAGTCCTTGAACTCGCCTGTCTCGGTCTCTGCTTCCTCAAGCAGCAGCTCTTTCTCGCGGGCCTCGATCTCCTTCTCACGAGCCTCAAGATCCTCTTCCATCTTCTTTGTCTTGACTATTATCTGGTTGTCTTCTGCAAGCTCGCTCTGCTTGATCGTGATCTGGTTGTCGAGCTTCCTGAGCTTGTTCTCGAGCTGGGTTATGCTTGCCCGCAGCTCCTTGACAGCGGATATCTTGGCTTCCTTCTTCTCGAGCCTTTCGATGGTCCTCTCCATCTTGCTCTCTACCTTGTCGACTTCCTTGAGCCGCTTCTGGTAGTCCTTCTCGAGCTGCTTCTCCTTTTCCATGAGCGCCTTCTCGTATGCATCGAGCTCCTCGCGCATCTTCTTCATCTCCGCTTCCCTGACGGGCACGGTCGATTGCAGCTCCTCAAGCAATGTTACCTTCTCGAGTATCTCGTTCTCCTTCTGCTCTATCGTGACCTTGTCCTGCTCTATCCTCCTGAGCGTCTTGGCAATCTCGTCCTCTTTCTTGTCGAGCAGCTCCTTGTCCAGCTCGAGGTCCTTTATGGTCTGGAGCAGATCTGTCTCCTTCTCCTTGAGCAACTTATCGCTCTCGTCGAGCTCCCTCTGCCTAAGGTCCCTCATTCTTGTCAGGTCTGACAGCTCCTTCTGCCTTGTCTTGATCTCCTCGTAGATCAGGCGCCTGTTGGCCTCTGCCTTCTGCAGCTCGTACTCTACTGTCTCGCGTCTCTTGACGAGCTCATTCTCCTTCTGCTCGAGCAGCTGCTGCTTCTTTGCGAGCAGCGCGTCTATCTTCTTGAGATCATCTTCCTTCTTGGAGAGTATGTCCTTTGTGATTCTGACGTCCGCGACGACCTTCTCCTTCAGCTGGAGATCGCGCTCCCTCTTTGCGAAGCCGGCCATCTCGGCCTCCCTCGCCCTGACCAGGTTCCTCAGGTCCTCGAGGCTCTGGGTCGCTTTCGATATCTGGTCGTCGAGCATCGCCTTCTCTGACTTGAGCGACGCAACCTTTGACGTAACGTCGCCGAAGCTCTTCTGCAGTGACTTATGCTCAGATTCATGCTGGCCGCGCAGGTCCTCGAAGCTCTTCTCCCGCGCCCTGAACTCTTTCTCCCTTCCATCAAGCTCCGCCTGCTTTGAGGACAATGCCTCTTCCTGCTCGTGCAGCTTCAGCTTGTTCTCATCGAAGCGCTTGTTCAACTCTGCTATCTTCTTCTGCATCTGCTCGAACTCCTTCTTCTTGGAATCTACGCTGAACTCCTTCTCTTTCATCGCGACGAGGCGCTTGGTCTCCTCGAGCTTCTGGGAGGCCTCTTTGACGTTCGCGTCAAGGTCTTTCTTCTTCTGCGTGAGCGAGTCTATCTCTTTCAGCAGCGCTATCTTCTCCTTGCCGAGCGAGGCGGACCTCTTCTCGAAGTCTTTCATGCCAAGTCCTACGCTCTTCTCCTTGCCGAACAGCTCCTTCTCCTTGGCGTCGAGGAGCGTCTTCTTTGCCGCGAGCGCTGATTCGAGGTTGCCCATCACGGTCTTCTTCCTGTCGAGCTCTGCGTTGAGCTTGTCGAGCATCTTGAACTTCTTGTCCATGCTGCCGTATTCCTTGTCCTTATGCTTTATCTTCGATTCTATCTCGGCGAGCCGCTTCTCGCTCTCCTTCATCCTGTCATCAATCGAGTATTTCCTGTTCTCGAGGGCAGTGACTTCCTTGACGAGAGCCTTCTTGTCAGAGCTTAAGCCTGATGTCTTCTTGGTGATGTCAGACAGCTGTGCCTTGATGGACTTCTCCTTGGCGGCCAGCTCGTTCTTTAGCAACCCAAGCTTCTCTTTCTCCTGCAGGAGCAGGTGCTCTTCGTCTGCCATCCTTGTCCTCTTCCTCTCAAGGGCCTTATCGAGCTTGTCGAGCAGCTTATGCTTCTGCGCCAGAGCCTTCTGCGTGGACTTTATCTCATTTGATGTCGCAGGCACCGGCGCTGCACTGTCAAGGGTCTTCTCCGCGAGAGCATTGATGCTCTTTTTCTTCTTCTCAAGATCCTTCTCTTCTTTTTCCATGCTCTTCTTCTTTGCATCGAGCAGTTGTACCAGCTCGTTGAGTATCTTCTCTTTCTTCGCAAGGGTCTGCTCACGATCATCAAGATAATCGCCTGCCGCTTTCTTCTTGGCAGCCTTTGCCTTCTTCTCTTTCTTGGGGAGTTCGAAATCAGGGGCAGAAGGCATCTCATGCCCCTTGGTCACCGGAGCTTCCGCTGTATCTTCAGCTTTCTTCTTGTGGAACAGCCTTGAGAAAAGTCCTTTCTTGTCAGCCTTCTCCTCTTTCGGAGCTTCAGGCTTTACAGTCTCTGCCGCTGCTGCAGGCTGAGGCTGCGCCTTTTTCGGCTTGTCCGATTTTAGAAGCTGGTCCATCTCCTGCGCCAATTCATTAAAACTCATCGTAAACCCCCCTTTTTTGGAAACATGATGCCATGATTATGTTGTAGAATCGCAGCACTAGTCACGTACTACTTACTACCCCCAAATTACCATTTCTGAAATGAAATGTGTTTATAAAGTTTTATGACCACTGAAAAATAGGAATGTATTTAAAGAATCTTTAAAAACGCCTTTCCAGGCCATCTAAACGGTAACTTTATAAAGAACCTGTTTACTTTTCCAGACACTTTGGAGGGACTTAAAATGGAAGAAGTCGTTTGCTCATCATGCAGGAAGAAGATAACCAATATCAAAGGCACCACCAAGTTCATGTGCCCTAAGTGCGGCAAGAGGGAGATAATCCGATGCGGGCACTGCAGGGAGATAGTCGCTAAGTACAGGTGCCCTGAGTGCGGCTTTGAAGGCCCTAACTGAAGAGGTGAGTTTAGATGGGAACCGCTGTCGTTACCGTAAGAGTCATGCCTGAAGCTCCTGAGACCGATCTGGAGAAGATCAAGGATGAAGTGACTAAGATAGTCAAGGAGTTCGCAGGCGATCGCGACACCAAAGCCACTATCGAGCCTATGGCATTCGGCCTCAAGTGCCTGAACTACATCTTCGTGATGGACGAGGACCTCGGATCACCGGACGTTGTCGCAGAGAAGGTGCAGGAGCTCGAAGGCGTCCAGAGCGCAGAAGTGAGTGACGTGCGAAGGGCTATTGGTTAAGAACATCATCAAATAATTTATTTTTCTATCATTCCTTTGACTTTTGCATTCACAAGACAGAGCGCTGTTTCTTCTACAGAACAAAGCACCACAAAAGTCAGCTAAATTTCTGCAGAAGTGTATCCGCCAAGCAAAGTTATTTGGAAGTTGCCAATGAAAAATGGATCAGAAAAATAAGTGGCAAGGCGCTGCCCCCCACCCCCGTTAAGAGCAGCCCTTGCCGTGGTCTCCAAAATGGACCATGATATATCGATGGATGAAAATCATATAGAGTCCCGGATCACCTTCCTGAGCTTCTTCCGTGTCGCGCCGTCTATCTCTAGCGATATGGTCCTGCTTTTCTTCCGCAGGTTGCGCAGCCATGTGACTTCTGACCTTATCAGCCCGAGCTCTGAGAAATGCACGAGGAATGTGCGTACGCTCCTGACAGACAGGGGCTGCACGTTCTGCTTCTCGCACACCTCTGTGTACATCTTGAACACCTTTCCGCCGTCAAGATCTGCCTTGCTGGACTGCACCATCGCGAGGAAGAGTAGCTTCTGGTGCTTTGTCAGCGTTGTTACCATGTTGAATATGGTATCCTTCTCGAGGTTCTTGTCTGCCTCGTCCACATAGTCAAGAGTGACCTTGCTACCGCCTTTCGATATCGCGATCTTTGCGCAGCTGTCAATCAATTCCAGGGCCTTGCGCGCGTCGCCTCCCCGTGAGGCCTCTATCTCCGCGACCTTCTTGATGACCGCATCTGAGACCGATTCCTTGTTGAACGCGTTCTTTACCCTGTCCTTAATTATATCATAGAGCTCTTCAGAATTGTATGGTGCAAAAACGACCCTGACCCGTCCCAAAGTCGACTGCGTCTTCGGCTTGATGTAGTCAGCGACCCTGACATCATTGGATATCAGTATAGTAGAAACTTTAGAGGCAAGCTTCTCATTCACCCTGCTGAGTCTGTAGAGTATGTCATCGCCTGACTCCTTCAGGGCATAATCGACCTCGTCCATCACGACTATGATGTTGGTCTTTAGATCGTTCGTAACCTTCTTGAACTCGCTCACTGCCTTGGCCCGCGTCCACCCGACTCTTGGATATGTATTGCCAGGCTTCACCTGGCTCAGGATGTCGATCAGGATGGTTGTCTCTGTCCTGTTCTCAGAACAGTTGACATATGCTTTCAGCAGCTTAACCTTGCGCTTCTTCGCCTCAT
>Ga0315535_1002052_pt1 | contig 13147 bp, 8 predicted proteins | sample SalMarSW160220MG_2_FD_203092 | JGI IMG/M metagenome (GOLD analysis project Ga0315535, IMG submission 203092) | Salt marsh sediment microbial communities from the Plum Island Ecosystem LTER, Massachusetts, United States - Salt Marsh Sediment SW1602-20 ...
ATTTCGTTGTCTCGTCCTCCTCTGTCAGTCGCGAGATGCTCGAGAAGATCTATGCGACGATGCTGACGAGCAGCACCGATTCCACGGGTCTGCCGGATCTCTCCGAAGAACGAATGCTGCAGGAGATTAAATGGTGGGTTCTCGATCTTGATTTTCCGGAATACTACTTCAAGACCACCCCTCCCGAAGAGATAGCTCACCAAATCCTCGTCAATCGGTTCCACGAGATTCAGGGGCGCGATTCCGAGTCCTATCGCAACATGAAGATCTCCTACACTTCACCCTCCGGGACGGTCATCCACTGGGTACACAGTCAGGCGAAGTTCGTCGAGGTCGAGCAGGAGATCGAGCAAGACTACTACCGGAGCGGGCTCGCCCACGATGTGGCAGTCTATGCCCACGGAGGCCTCTATCTCTACATCGTCCAGGAAAGCGAGACGGAACCACAATCTGACGACTTTGCGGCGTCTGCCCCGAAATCCTTCTTTCAGAGAAACAGCAACGAACGGCTGGCTCGGTATCGGAACGCATGGGAGGCGATTCGGAGGAGCGGGAGCTTCCACATCGAACACACGCGCAAGACGGAGACCGGCGAGTACCGAGTAATGGTCGGATTCCCGGCTCGGGTAATCAACCATTTCATGGCGAATCTTTCGCGTGTCATGACCCGGGCAGGAATTAAGGTCCGTCGAAAGTACACGGTGGCTTTCTCCGGGGCATACCCGATGATCATTTCTTCATTTTACGCTCGCGAGCCTTTCCCCGAAGACCTACTCTCTCGGATCGTGGAGATCGGGTTGTATCCCGACACTCGCCTTGCCCGCCTCACCGAGGCAGGGGTCATCACCCCGGCCGAAACCAATTTCGTGCACGCGGTCATCGGCTACGTGCACACCTTCATAGCCGCGAACGACCCCAACATCGCCTATCTCGAGGAACGTTTCCCCGACCACAGCGGCCTTCGAGATCTCTTCGTCTCGGTCAAACGCCGGATGGCCAAGGATCTCTACACTGTCGACAAGATCGCCGAGACCTTCAACGAGAATCCGGGGATTGCCAAGAGACTCTATGCGCTGTTCCGAATGAAGCTCGATCCGGCAAGCACCGATTCGGAGGACAAGCTCGGGCGGGCGATGAACGCGTTCGAACAAGAGCTCGAGTCACTTGTGCTTTCTCACGACAGCATCGATATCGTGGAATGTGCGCTCACGTTCGTTCGAAACACCATCCGCACGAACTTCTTCCTGCCCGTCAAAACCGCACTGGTGTTTCGTCTGGATCCGGGCTTTCTCGCCAGAACCGATTTTGGACGGGCACCCTACGGTGTGTTCTACGTGAGAGGCAGGGACTTCACCGGTTTTCAAGTTCGCTTCGGCGACATCGCCCGCGGCGGAATTCGAATACTCCGATCGGCGAACTTCGATTCCTATCGGGCCAACGCAAACTCGTTGTTCGAGGAGTGCTACAATCTCGCTGCAACGCAGGACAATAAGAACAAGGACATTCCCGAAAAGGGAGCCAAGGGGGTCATCCTTCCCGACTTCGGCAAGGACGACGAAGAGGGCCGTGCCGATGCGTTTCGAAAATACATCGACGCATTGTTGGATGTTCTCCTTCCGAGCAACAGGGACTTCATTCGAGGCTACGAGGAGGAAATTCTGTTTCTTGGTCCCGATGAAGGCACCGCCGAGTTGATGAGCTGGGCCTGCGAGCGCTCTCGCGACCGGGGCTATCGATACTGGAAGGCCTTTACCACTGGAAAGCACTCCCGTCTCGGAGGAATATCGCACGTCGACTACGCCATGACTACGAACGGCGTCCACCGCTACGTCCTTGGCATTCTCGCTTCGCTCGATGCTCGAGAGGATTCGATTACGAAGCTTCAAACCGGCGGTCCGGACGGGGACCTCGGCGGTAACGAAATCCTCGTCTCGTGCGACAAGACCGTGTGCGTGGTCGATGGAGGCGGCGTTGCCTACGATCCCGCCGGTCTCGACCGCAACGAGCTCGAATCGCTTGCCCGGCGACGCGTGGATATTTCACACTTCGACCCGCGGCGTCTCGGCAGGAACGGCTTCCTGGTCAAGGTGGACGACCGCGACGTCGAGCTCCCTGACGGGACCGTCGTTCAGTCGGGGTTGACCTTCAGAAACGGCTTTCACCTTTCCAAGTGGATGAAAGCGGACCTCTTCGTGCCGTGCGGGGGCCGGCCGAAATCGATAAACAGCACCAACTGGGAGCATTTGCTCGACGAGAAAGGGGTGCCGCGAATACGCTGGATCGTCGAAGGGGCAAATCTCTTCATCACTCAGGAAGCCAGGCTCAAGCTCGAGGAGAAGGGGGTAATCCTCTTCAAGGACTCCAGTACGAACAAGGGGGGTGTCACCTCATCCTCCTACGAGGTGCTTGCCGGCCTCGCTCTGTCCGACGATCAGTTCGTTCGAGATATGTGCGCCGGCCCCGATTCATCTGAGCCCAAAAACGGCGAGCCACCATTCAGAGAACGTTACATTCGAGACATCGTGGAGCGCATCAAAGAGAACGCGGACGCGGAGTTTTCCATTCTCTGGAAGACGAGCCGAGAGAACGGCCGACCGCTGTCCGGGCTCTCGGATGAATTGAGCGCCCGAATTCTCGAGGTCACGGCCGGTGTCGAGGCGTCGAGCCTTTTCGACGACACCACGCTCGTGTCGAACGTCATACCTCTGCATGTTCCGAGCGCCCTGATAGGAGCGGTCGGTGGAATCGAACGACTCCTCGATCATCTGCCGCGACCATACCTAAAGGCGATATTTGCGAGGACAATTGCGCGTCGCTTTGTCTATGAATACGGCGTCGAGCCGAGCTATGAGGACTACCGGCTCTTTGTCGATCGGCTGCGGTCGGCCCCACCTGACCGAAGTATTGCAGGAGATCGGGTCCGGCCGACCTGACAGCTATTGCGAGCCGACCGCCTTCGCAGCAGCCATCAAGACAAGCGACTTTGTGATCGTCCCGCCGGAGATTGCGTCCGGCCTCAGGGTCTGTTCGTCGACGATGATTTGGGCGAACCGAGTCATGCCCGCGGCGATCGGGGGCGGCGCTGTAACCTCGACGGCCTCATATCGATGGTTTCGCACCGTGACCCGGACCGTTGCGGTCGTATTTGCGGCGGCCGTCCCAGGAGGCATCTTCAGGCTTACGGTGCCTTCGTAGACGCCGTCGGCGACATCTGTAAGGTTCGGCTCGGGCCAAGTGAGCGTACGTGCCCATGTGCTCGTCGAGCGGACGAAGTACGCCACGGTGAGGAATCCGCCTGCGAGCACCACTACCACGATTAAAAGGACGATCATCCAACGTTTCATTGAAACCTCCGAAGCGAAGTCTCGCCCGGATCACGCAACGGCAGGATCATACTTCACCGTGTCCGCAGGTCGTCGTGGTTGAGGCGAGAGGAGAAGTCACATTGTGTGGATGAGTCATTATAGCAGACGCGCGGCGGTTCATGTCACCGGCGCGAACACCCGCGAGAGTTCTCGTTGTTATACTTTGCCGCCGCCCGCAGCCCCGGGCGGTGAATTGCTCGGATCGCCTCGCTTCTTCGAACGCCTCGGTCGGCCGTACCGGCGATCTCTGCCTGCGATGTCGGCTCGTGTTGCAACCTGGTGGTTAACCCACTCGATGACTGCAGCGTAGCCCTGGCTCGGCGGGTCGACCGCGCTGTCGAGGTAGCCTTTGACCACCGAGATGACACGAAAGCCCTGTCGCAGTTGGAAAGTGAGGGTTGGGTCGTAGAGTTCACGCCGGATGACTGCAAGAACGTACTCCTCTGCACTTATTTTCTCAGCATAACGTCCGTAGCCGCGAAGTCGCGCACCGGCTCTGATCCGGCGCAATCGAAGATCCCGACAGAGGTTTCGCCGAGCGGCATAGATCTTCTTGCCGATGCCCCTTCCCTGCATGGAGGGCTCGACCATGATCTCGGCCCCGTAGAGTGTTCTCCCGTTTTCGGGGTCATGGTTGGTGAAATAACCGTTATCGGTGAAGCGGAACCAGTTGCCCGTTACCTTGTACTCGTCCCATCGAATGATCAAGCTGGCCGCCATCCCGACGATTCGGCCAGAAGCGACCTCCTCGGCGACGAACTGGCCCGCCGGGAAGACGTAGAGATGCGACTGAAGATGTTCGGTCAACCAGGGATCATCGTGGGGATAAATACGCTCGCTCAGGCGTATGATCTCCGGAAAGTCGGACGGTTGGGTGTTGCGCACGACAACGCCGGAAGAACGGTCGTTGCTACGAGCCATGGATGATTCTCATTCTCTGTACCTATATGCGAGTGGTCTGGAGGTTCGCTGTGATTTCGTCGGTCGTTACGCTGTCGTTGAGCGGCAGAACAGTCCCCTGTTCACGTGCCTCCCTGATCGTGTCGAGATTGAGATCGCCGATGACCATCATTTCTTGGTTCGGATTCCCTTCAGCGAGGATGCCGTCCCGTGCGAACAGGAAATCGCTGGGGGTGAGGATCGATGCCTGACCGTAGTTGAGCGAGACCGCAGGGACCTGCGGCAACGATCCTACCGTGCAGGAGTGGATCACGTACATTTGATTCTCGATGGCGCGGGCCTGCGCGCAGTAGCGAACCCGAAGGAATCCCTGCCGGTCGTCGGTGCAGCTCGGCACCACCAGAATATAGGCGCCCTGCCTCGCCGCTGCGCGGGCAAGTTCGGGGAACTCCACATCGTAGCAGATTGTAACCGCGATCTTGCCGAACTCCGTCTCGAAAATTTTCAGCTCGTTGTGAGGTGACATCACCCATTCTTCCTTTTCGAAGCGGGTCATGTGGAGCTTGCCCTGAATGTCCCACTCACCTCCGGGGCCGAAGACATAGCTCTCGTTGTAGACGGTTTCGGTATCGGGAGGATCCATCGCAGGAACGGTTCCGCCAACAATATAGAGCCCGCTCTCGCGGGCGAGCCGGCTCAGAAGGCCTACAACTCGCTCTTCGAGACGTGCGAGCTGTCGTATCTGTTCCTTGATCGGTCTGCGAAGGCTGTTGAGCGTCAGGAGCTGACAGGTGAAGTACTCTGGAAACACGAGCAGCCGCGCCTTGTAGTCCGCGGCCGTCCAAACGAGCGCCTCTACCTGATCCGCAAACTCCTCGAACCGCTGAACCGGACGAATGAAGTATTGAAGCGTGGCAACACGTACTCTGCTGGACAATGGTCTCTCCCTCGGTCTCGAGTCTTGTCAAAACCCTAGATCGAGCGCCGGCAAATGTCAACGCAAGGGAGATAGGTCCTGCGAGCCGGAGCTCCTGCCCTCAGAGCTTCAGCGATCTCCACGGTACCGTACTCGTCGTCGATTGACCGACGAACAGCATATCGCCGCTGAAGGGGTCGATTGAGAAGCTGCTTATGTAGCGATTGCCCGAGATCACCCACTGGGCAACGAGGTTCTGGCTGGAATCGTAGGCGGCGATCGCAAAGGCGCTCCAGTTCTGATAGTCGCGGTCCCACACGAGGTAGGTGTACGCCCCCTGTGTGAATGCGAGGGTCACGGTTCGAATCCAGTAGTCGGGGCTCGGGGCAGTGGCGGGAAGCTGAGTCGGAGCCGGATAGCTTCCAGTGGCTATCGATGCCGGCACAGGCATATCCGCTGTCGTAAAGGTTGCACTTGGCACCGCGGCGCTGAGCGGGCCCGGATTGCCGGCAACGTCGACAGAGCGAACCTTGAAGTAGTTGATGCTGCCGGCCGCGAATGTACCAACAATCGCACCAGTGGCAGTGCCGCTCCAAGCGAGCATCGTGAAAGACCCAGTCGACGAAGTATCGGTGTAGACTTCATAGTGATCCGCGCCGCTCACCGGGCTCCACTTTGCATAGACTGCTTGGGTCGAAGCCGAAACGACAGTGAGACCGGAGGGGGAGGGCAGCAGCGGTGTAACCGTCACTATGGCGCTCGGGAGACTCTCGCCGTTGGTATTGACGGCGGTTACGATGAAGGCGTACTGGCTGCCGCCCGTGAGCCCGGCAACCGTGTGGGGGGAGGCTACGTTGTGTATCTGCGTTCCTGTCGATGTGCTGACGGTGGTTCCCTGTCGATAGTAGATGTTGTACGAGGTTGCCGTTGCGACCGGATTCCAGCTGAGTATCACCGAGCTGACACCGGAGGTGCCGGTGGAGAACTGTGGCTGGAACGGTGCAAATCGGTAGCTCGCGACAGCGACGGCCGACTGCGTCCCATCTGGCATGACTGCGACAGCCTGCAGCGTCGTGTCGGACGAGATGGTCAGCGTATAGGGCGAGGCCACCTGAAAGCCCATATCGGCTTCCGGAACCGGCGGTGAGCCGCTTGTGGTGTACCATATCACGCTGCCCGATGTCGGTGCCGTCATGGTCACTGAGATGCTCGTTTGGTAGGTTCCGCTCGGCACCGAAAAGGTCGGATCTTTCGTGTAGGAGATCGTCATGTCGAGGTTGGCAATCGAGCTCGGAAGCTTCAGCGACATGAACGCCACCGCCTTGATGAGGACATGGGTGGCGTCTCCGGTGACGAGGATCGGCTCGAAGGGCTTGTAGAGATGGGTAGACGGTTTGTAGGGATCCGGATCGGGAGGTTCCGGAACACCGACGGTGCCGATCGAGTAGGTGTAGAAGATGAGCGCACCCTCGGTCCCGCACTCGAGGGAGATCTTTTGGTTGCGATACTGCTCAACGGTTCCGGAAACCGGAACTGGCGTTCCGCCCTCCGTGGGGGCAGTCAAGAAGTTCGGCGTTTCCGTCGGCACGGCTGCGGCTGTTTCCGAGGTCTCAACCTGTTTGACGAGCTCGTTTCCCGCGCTGTAGTACCCGAATGGGCTTGGGCAGCCAGACAGAACAACGACAAGCGCCGCCGTCGATAGAATTGCGATCGGCCGAGAGAAAACCATACTTCGCTCCCTGAGGTGGAATTCAGGCGAGGCTATGGATGCAACTTGTCGTTCTTATATGTAGTGAGGATATCCCGTTCCGAGTCCGGATTCAAGGCTCAGGGCTCAAATGTCGCGAAACGGCAGGGCCCCGCCGGCACACCAGATCTCGTTGCAGTCCCGGCGAAAATAGGGTATAGTGGTCGCGGGTGTTTTGAAAAAGGGGATCGATGAGTATACGAGTCAAGATGGTGCTCGTGGTACTGCCGCTTCTTATCGTTGTTCTCATCATCGGCGGTGTCTCTTCCTACTTCATCGCCACAGGCAGCGTCACCCGGGTGACCCTAGAGTTTTTCAACTTCAAGACCTCTGAGCTGGAGAAGTACGCTAACAGCCAGTGGAAGCTCCTCGTCGACAACGAGCTCAGTGACCGACCGGAGATGGTCAAGGCAGCTCAAGCGGCCATCGAAGTCTTTGCGCGGAGCATTCTCAACAGCCCCTCAGAGCTCATCTTTGCAGTCGACCAGAATCAGAATGTCACCCTTTCGACGGGCGCAATAGAGCTCACACCGGAAGAGAAGGACCTCCTAGCAGCTAAGATGGCGGTGAGCGACCGGCAGCTCTTCAACGCCAAGCTGGGCGGTGTCGAGCGCGTCGCGATGGGAATTCCGTTTCAGCCCTTCAAGTGGTACTTTCTCCTCACCCAGGAGCGGAAGGCCTTCTACAGTGAGGTCAATCGTATCACCTACCAGACGCTGTATCTGATTGCAGGCGGCTCGATCCTTTCGATCGCGCTTCTGCTCATCTTTGTGCGTTTCATCAACAATCCGCTGTCCCGCGTCGTAACGGCCATGCAGTCGATCATCGAGACGAATGATCTGGCCGCCCGGGTGCCTGTCGCCTATCGGGACGAGATCGGGAAGATGTCTCACACCTTCAATATCATGATAGGCGAGCTGCAGACCGCCTACGATCGAATCAAAGGCTACGCCTTCGATGCCGTTGTCTCGCAGAAGAAAGAGGCCAAGATTCGCAACATATTCCAGAAGTACGTTCCGCAGGAGCTCATCGACCGTTTCTTCGCACATCCCGAGTCGATGCTTACCGGCGAAGATCGAGAGCTGGCGGTGCTGTTTTCCGACATTCGAAGCTTCACGACAATTTCTGAACATCTTACACCCGACGCCCTGGTCAATTCACTCAACAGATACTTCTCGGTCATGGTCGACATCATCATGAATCGCGATGGAATAGTGGACAAGTACATCGGCGACGCGATCATGGCCTTCTTCGGAGCTCCTGTCAAACATCCCGACGACGCGCTCCAGTCGGTGCTCGCCGGTATTTCGATGCTTCGCTCGCTTACCGAGTTCAACGAGCAGCAGGTGGCAAACGGCAAGCCGGAGTTCCGAATCGGGGTGGGTATCAACTACGGTGTGGTCACGGTTGGCAACATAGGTACCGAACGCAAGATGGACTACACGGTAATCGGAGACACGGTGAACGTTGCCTCTCGGCTCGAGGGATTGACGAAGATCTATCACCAGAATCTCCTGATTTCCGAGAGCGTCCACGCGGCGATTGACGGAAGTGTTTCCAGCCGCCTCGTCGACACAGTGGCGGTCAAGGGCAAGACGCAAGGGCTGCGCATTTATACAGTCGAAAGCGACCTGAGCAGTCAAGAGAAGGAAGATTGGGAGCAACACGACGAAGCGATGGAGTCCTACTACCGACGGGATTTTGCGAAAGCGGGCAAGGCGTTCAGGGAGCTGGCACGCAGGATGCCGGGGGATTATCTCGTGGGCCTTATGAAGGATCGCTGTGCCGCCTATGAGAAAAGCCCGCCCCCCGAGGATTGGAACGGCGTCGAAGTCATGCATGAAAAATGAGGACGACGGTGAAATATCGTGGATTAGCGGTCGGACTGCTTCTTTTCTTCGTTATGACGGGAGTGGCCGTCGCTCAGTCCACGCCTGCCCAAGCGGTGATCTACGTTCAAGACCTCACCCCGGGCGATCTTGGGAATCGAATCCGCGATATCCTCGTGACGCGGATTGCCGATAAGTTCGAGGCATTCAATCTGCGTGCGATCGGAGATCCGATCCTCGTCGACACGCCGGAGGCCGAGAGCGCTGATTTCCGGGTGCAGCCGCTGCTGGCCCAGAAGGTTCCCGCCGCGACTGATCTCGTGGTCGCCGCGATCTTCAGAATCCAGTCGAGCGCCGTAGACATTCAATTCATCCTGGTCGATCCAAAACAGAAGAACGTGCTTGGCGGTGTGCTCTCGCGAGCCAGAACGGGGCTGACGGTGTTCACGAGCGTGGACGCTGCTGTCAACGACCTCGATCCCGTACTCACCCAATACGTGACGAATCGATACCAGTACCAGCCACCGCAGGGGGTCGTAGAAACAATCACACTAGAGGGAGGGCGCGAGGGCGAAGAGGTGTTCTTTGCCGGCCGTGACGTCGGGAAAGTGTCCGGCGGCGTGCTCAAGGTCCCCTACACACCATTTCCGGTTGGGTCGAAGGTGCGCGTCGAGATTCGCAAACCGGGCTACCACCCGGAGGAAACAGTGGTTGAGCTTCCCTCGACGCAGGTGAAGGCTCCGATTCCCGCCCTCCAACGTGCTAACCGCTTTACTGCAGGAGTGGACTGGACCTTCGGCCAGGCGCTTGGGTTCGGTGTCGTCGGCCGGTTCTACGGGGTGCCAGACTGGACCTATCTTGAGCTGGCGGCTTATCGAGACCTCGTGCCGCAGACGCACGTTGGTTTCCACGATCTGCGTCACTACGATTTTGGAGTGACGGCCGGGCAGTATCTCTTTCTCTCCTACAGCTCTCTCGTACGGGTTACTGTCTCTCTCGGGGCGGGGGTCATCTACACCTCCCTGGAGGGCACTACGACTCCGGATTTCGTTGATCTCTACCTCAACCTTTTGAGCCCCACCGTGGAGCTTCGCTTCGCCGGCTGGCAGCTCTTCGTGCAGCCGCAGATGAAGTTCGCTCTTGGAGTGGGTGACAATCTCCTCGGGCGCACCTGGGTAACAACATCGCTCGGCATCCCACCGGTAACGATAGGAGTGCTGCGTTCATGGTGAGGGTGCGTTCAGTGAGAGCGATTCATACTGTCGTAGCCGCGGTCCTCATATTGTCAGCGGCCCTTCTTGCCGGCTGCTCTCTTTTTGCGGCTCACCCGTTTCCGGACTACATCGCCGGTATCGAGAAGAGAGTTAATATCTCCGAACGGATTGCCGCCGCGTTGAAGACCGCCGTGTCGGCACGTTACGAGATCGGAAACATCGCTACCCCGGCCGGTGATCGCGTCCTACTGCTGATCGATCCGGCCGTTGCAGAACCGAATCCGGACTCACCGACACCGTTGCTCCTCATCTTCAACCGCACTCTCGACTACCTCGGAAGTGTTGTGCCCCAGGGGCCTCTCGGCTACTTCGGACGACCGTTTGCCCTCGCCGCCGACGGGAATGTACTCTCGGGCGACACGGTTTTCGATCCGGCGACCGACACAGTTGTCCTCACATTGAGTCCGACCGGCCTGACCGGTTTCGGGTTCTCGGTCACCTCCGGAACGCCTGCCACCTACATCCTCTCGTTGCCTCCCGGCGAGACAGCGTCGACCCAGCTTGTTCTGAGCAGCTATGACAACATCTGGAGCGCGCCGGTGAATTACAATGTGGATATACTCCCGGCGGGTACCACAGGCGGCTCCACCTACGTCCTCGAGGGGGCTCGCCTCGAAAGTGACAACGATACGGTGACAATTACCATGCGTGACGCCGCCACCGATGTTCTGACCGTCGTTCATGCGTCCCTCGCTGCAGTAATCGCCGGCACTGCGCCGGCGTTGATCTCAGCAGGCTCCGGTGCCGCGACGATGGACGGCAGCGACTCGAAGGTGTACTACACGGCTAATGACATCGTTCTCAGACGAACCACGGGCAGCTTCGAGCGATACACCTCCGATGGGACCTCGATGACGGCCAAGATTACCTCTGATCGGCGTACAGGAATCGTCTACGGCTTCTCCCCCGACGGTGCCTACCTATATCGGCTCGATCCGGCCACTGGATCGTTTGCACTCATTCGGACGTGGTGGTAGCGATGCGTCTCTCGACTGCGGCATTCCTGATGTTTTGCATGATTTCTGCAGCAGCGTGGGGGCAGGCGGGAGATGCGCCGCAGGCCGCCTCCGGGGTCGTGCCCGGCTCGCAGGTTACCGGAGGCGACAATGTCGTCAAGTACGCGGAATTTGCTCGTCCGCGACGGATGATCTACTACTTCCAGGCAGATCCTGAGGAATTTAATTCTTTCGACCGCTCGGTGCTCTATCGCTCCGTGCTCATGGCCGTCGGTTCGGCCAATCCGAATGTGGTGCTGCTCGAGTCGCCCGAGTCTGAGGTGCCCGCCACCCAGCAGGGAATGGAGGAGCTCGCACGTCAGATCGATGCTGATTGCTGGCTGCGGGTATCACTCACGGGGGGAATGGCAAATGCGCGTATCGAGGTGGAAACCTTCGACATCCTGAAGCAGCAGCGATTCGGAGCACAGGTTATCGAGCCCGGTTATCCCCTCGACTACCGGACCGTTTCGAATGGGTTCTGGGACTCCGTCACGAACACGATACGAACCGACTACGGAGCCGTCGTCGATACCCTTCGGGTCACAGTTGAGGGTGTACCTGGAACGCGGGTCGCGGGGCTCGGATCGAAAGAGCTGGTCCTGGGGGAGGGCGGAGCCCTCGAGATTACGCTTCCCAATCCGGCTACCTACACGATCGACGCGGTCGCACCCGGATTCTATCCGGTCAAACGGACCTTCTATCTCGGCTACGACGCCCTCGTCGAGAAGCTCGACCAAGTTCGTGCGGCGCGATTCGGAGTAGACGTCGACATGAACGCCCTGCAGTTCCCCGGGGCACGATTCTGGTATTTTCCGGTTCCTGCCACGCTATACGTTCGGGGCGGCTTCACGACCTACGCCATCGGGATGTACTTCATAAACTCTACGCCGTCGATCCTCAGGGGGAACCCACTCACGCGGTTGGAAGCAGGTGCGGGTTGGTTCTTCTCCCCTCCGGGAAGGAACATACGGCTATACGCCGGAGGCGACCTCGGGCTCCGTATAGCGCATGGCGTCGGCGATTTCGGAATCGATCCATACGCACCAGTCGCCGCCGATATCACGGCCGGTATCGAGTATTCTCCAGGTGTCCACCTTCGATTCTTCGCAGAGTACAGCCCGACAGTTTACTACACACCTGATTCGGCTCAGTTCAGGCTCGTGTCGTTTCCCGGCGGAGAGGCGGTCCCGGGGTACCTTTTCTTTCAGGGGTACTCTGTGGATATCCGCAGCTTTCGGGTGGGAATCCGTTACACCTGGTAGGGCGCGGCGAGCTTGCCCGTCCGCCGGAGCCGGCCGGGGGACGAGTACAGGCCCTCTTCAACTCCTATCGTAGGTACTGCCGCAGCGCGGTCAGAAAATCCTTGAAGGTTGGATCATCCGTTGTGCGGGTGATCTGCGCGTCGAGATAAGCCCGCTGTTGCTGGACATTCTGGAACCCCGAAAGCGTCCCCACCAAATCTGAGGCGTCCTGCAGGCCGGATTGTCTTCCCGCATCCTGGAAGGCAGCATCGTAGGCCCTCAGGCGTCTGCCGAAATCCGGGAAGAGACGAGTCATCTCCGGACTTGCGAGGAAAGTCTCGAGCGCCAGCTTGCCGTCGAGTATTGCGTTCGGGCCGCCTGCCCTCAATGCGGTGTCTTCCTTCTGGGTATAGGTGCGGTAGTCGGACTGCAGAGTGGTAACCCGTTTCTCGAACTCCGTGAGGCGCGAGACCTCCGATTGCAGATCCGTGACCTCCTGCTCCCGGGTTCGAATCGTCGTATTGAGTGACGACACCCGTTCTGCATTCTGCTGCCGAAGGGCGGCCAGTTGATCCGTAGTCGTCTGCTGCAGCGTATTCTTCTGCGCGTTCAATCTCGCTATCTCGTCCGTCAGCTGCTGCTGCCGATCAAGAAGCGCCCGTTGCTGTGCGTTCGCAACCCGCTGCGTCTGCGCCACAAAAGCCGTGTCCTGCGCCGCCCTGTCGATTCCGGCCTGGCGTATTGCCGCCAATGCTTTCGGATTCGCGTCCGATTGTCCGACGAAGGCGCTCAGGACGAAACCGAGACGGGCGAGCTCACTCGCCGTTTGTTGCCCGGCCTGCCCGACTGCCGGATCCAGACCGAGTGCCTGGCGATA
>Ga0315535_1002053_pt1 | contig 13146 bp, 12 predicted proteins | sample SalMarSW160220MG_2_FD_203092 | JGI IMG/M metagenome (GOLD analysis project Ga0315535, IMG submission 203092) | Salt marsh sediment microbial communities from the Plum Island Ecosystem LTER, Massachusetts, United States - Salt Marsh Sediment SW1602-20 ...
ATCATTCTTGCCAAGGCAAACCTTAGTGAATGGGCTAACTTTAGGTCTGAACATTCATCAAGTGGGTGGAGTAGTCGAGGAGGTCAGACACTAAATCCATATGCATTGGACAGAAATCCATGTGGTTCGAGTTCTGGTTCAGCTGTTGCAGTTGCTGCAAATCTTTGTGCAGTTGCTGTTGGTACTGAAACTGATGGGTCTGTCATTTGTCCTTCAAATGTGAATGGCATTGTCGGGATTAAACCAACGATTGGTCTAGTCAGTCGCTCAGGTATTGTCCCAATCAGTCATACACAGGATACTGCTGGTCCAATGGGTAGATGTGTTACCGATGCTGCAATCCTTCTTGGTGCTATGATTGGTATTGATCCTCGAGACCCTATCACCCAAGAAAGTGAGGGAAAGTCGTATACAGACTATACGCAATTTCTGGACCCCGAAGGTCTCAATGGAACAAGAATAGGTGTGATTCGAAATCTCTTTGGATTTGATGAGAGAGTCGATTCAATAATTGAAGGCAGTATCATTTCACTACAGAAGAAAGGAGCTGAGATAATTGATCCAACTGAAATCCCAATCACGAAAGATTTGTGGGATCCTGAATATCAAGTGCTTCTTTACGAGTTCAAGGAAAACCTCAACAAATATTTCGACGGTCTCGGAGAAGGTGCTCCTGTCAAATCACTGGAAGAGGTTATTGATTTCAATGAACAAAATCGTGAGAAAACCATGCCATTCTTTGGACAGGATACCATGGTCAAGGCACAAGAGAAGGGGTCTCTTGATAGCAAGGAGTACCTTGATGCTCTTGAACAGTGTAATAAGTTATCCCGAACTGAAGGTCTTGATAGAGTTATGAACGAAAACAAACTGGATGCGCTCATTGCTCCTTCTGGTGGCCCTGCTTGGTTAACGGACCATGTAGTGGGAGACCACTTCTCAGGCGGATCCTCATCATTAGCCGCAGTGTCTGGATATTCCAGTATCACGGTTCCTGCAGGTTATATACATGGCCTTCCCGTTGGTATTTCGTTCATCAGTGGATTATATCAAGAACCTAAACTGATTCGTCTTGCATATTCATTTGAGCAAGCAACGAAAATCAGAGTACCCCCGCAATTCAAACAAAGTGTTGAGATTGAGTGATTCCACAAATGAGTTCATAATCCCATAAACAAGTAATACACTATCTACCGTATTATTGTATTCACAAATCATAATTTCTAGAGATATACAAGACTGTAATTTGCAGTAAATGCTACAAGAAAATAATTCTTCCAGATGAGTTATAATAGCCTATCTAAAATCACAGCTACATCTTCAACATATTTTGCACAATTGTTGAATGCGCCTGTAGCGAATGCCTGTTTCATATCTTCTTCAGTGATTAAATCGTGTTTAATCAACTCTCTACAGAGAATTGACCCATTGACTGATTTGAATTCATCAAGAAATTTCGCTGCAGCTTGATGGGCCTTATTCATGTCAGGGAATTTTAGCCCGATTACCATTAACGCTCCATTCAAGGCACCACATATGTTTCCAGTTCCAGCTATCCCGCCACTAAATGCACCAGCGATTTTCATGCAAGTATCAAAGTCAACTTTTCCTTGACTCAGTTCTTCACCGTACGCGGCAAATATTGCTTGAGCACACTGTGCTTTTTGTTCCTGAAAGAGTTTCATTGCTTTATCTGCATGTTTGGTTGTCATAGGATTCTTCCAGTTTGAAAGGATATTAACTTTCACGGATGCATTTGTAAGAGAAATTCAAGTGGGAAGAATTTCATCTGGTTTCTCTGTAGACTTTGAAAGAGAATATGAGAACTAGTAGACTGAATAAGTTGTCAAGGAATGTGATGAACCAATTCGCAGATGGATCATGCCATTCTGGTCCTATTGGTATTTGAATTAAAAAGACAACGACATATGCCAACTGCGCTATTAGGAGAAATCCGGAAAGAGCTATCAAGCCCAGTAGACCATACCTCTTACCAACTAGGAATAGAACTCCGAAAATACCCATTAGACCATAGATACCCAAGACGGTCATCGCACTATCAGGGTCATTATAGTGGTATAGGTCGGTTCCTATGAAATATCCCCCTAAGAGTAAGCAGAAGAGTAGTGTTACTATTAGAGCAATACCATTTCTTGAGAGTTTGATTTCGCTAACATTCATTTTTCACGCCTCATTTTGTGCAATTGTTATGACGACATGCCCTACCTTGTGGCCTTGCTCAACATATCTATGCGCCTCTACTATCTGATCCAATGGGTATGTCCTGTCTATGATTGTTTTCACCGAACCGGCTTCGATAAGTTCCTTGAGAAAAATTAGATCAGCAATCTGTTCTTTACAAGATGAAGAATCTTTATGGACATCAAGAAATACTCCGTTCTTCTTGAGTGCTCTTTTACTACTTGGTGAAATCTTGCTCACCGCATCAAAGATTACATCATAGGTTTCTCCGCTGTCTGCGAAATCTCCCATTGTATAGTCCCATACAAAATCTGCACCTAGGGATTTCACTATTTCGAGATTTTTTGTGCTACAGACTCCGGTAGTGACTGCTCCAAAGTATTTTGCAAGCTGGACTGCATACACCCCTACGCTTCCTGATGCACCATAGATCAGAACCTTTTGTCCTTTCTTGATATTTGCCTTTCGAAGGACACATAATGCTGTAGTTCCACCTGTAACTGCGCCTGCAGCAGCTTCTTCAAAGGTCATATTTGTCGGTTTTAGTGCTAGCTGCCCATCCTCAGGCAAACACTTGTATTCCGCGTGAGCTCCAAAACCCAAATCAAACGTAGACGCAAAAATCTCATCTCCGACCTTGAATTTTGTCACTTTAGAGCCAATGGATTCAACTACTCCTGCGAGCTCCATACCGAGAATATCTTTCTTTGGTTTTCTAATTCCTAAGAATAATCGGGCAGGGAGCCACATCGCAAGAGGTACATCAAAGCTTCTCATTCTGATATCACCTCTGTGTACAGTTGTTGCATGGATCTTTACAAGAACCTCATTGTCCTTAGGTATTGGCTTGTCTATCTCTCTGATTTGCAGAACTTCTGGTGGACCATACTTGGTAGTTACCACTGCTTTCATTTTGTTTGTTCCTATAACTTTTCTATCTCTCAGACCATTGTAACTACGACATTTCCGAGTTTTCCGCCTTGTTCAACAAATCGATGGACTTCAACCATCTGTTCCAAGGGATAACTTCTATCTATAACTGCCTTTATTGTCCCTGCTTCAAATAACTCTCCAAGCTCAACTAAGCGATCGACTGAATAATTAGCGGTTCCAGCTATAGCTTGCATGTCGTTTTTCCTTGCAGTCGACTTTTCATTTCGGGATACCGACCCGTTCCCCTGAATATAGAATCCGTTCTTATTTAATGAACTCATGCAACTTGAAAATCGAGTCGTACCCACAACATCGAAGATGACATCGTAGGTTTCACTCCTGTTAGTGAAGAGCTCTGTTTTGTAATCAATACAAAGGTCTGCTCCTATCGATTGTAGCATGTCAAATTTTCTTGCGCTATCTACCGCAGTCACTATAGCTCCTTTAGATTTGGCAAGCTGCACTGCAACTGTTCCTATCGATCCTCCTGCTCCATTAATCAAAACTGATTGACCTTTCTGGATGTTTGCCTTATCAATGAAATGGAGCGCTTCTGTTCCACCAAGAGGAATTGAGGAAGCTTCCTCGAAGGAAATGTTATTCGGTTTTCGGACAACCAATCCTTTTTCGGACATACTTTTGTACTCTGCATAGGCACCCATTCCAAGAGCAGTTGATGCGAACACCTCGTCACCTGGTTTGAACAACGTCACATCCTTTCCAATTTCTTCAACAATTCCAGCTAGTTGTTGTCCTAGTATTTTCTTCCTTGGTCCTCTGATACCAAATCCAAGTCGTACGATGAGCTTAAATCCAAAACCAAAATGAGGGAATTTGAAACCTCGAAGTTCACAGTCTCCAAGAATTACCGTGGTTGCTTGATTCTTAATCAGTATCTCATCGTTTTTAGGTACAGGTTTGGGTACATCACGTAACTGAAGTACTTCCGGTGGTCCGTATTTTGTACAAACAATAGCTTTCATAATTTTCATTCCATACTATTATGCATTGGTTTTTCTGTCTTAAAAAATGAGATGGGAGACCAAAATATGGACCCCTTATTGAATTATTTTTACTTCTTTGGAACAAGGAAATAGAAGATTAGGTAAAAATGAAGGCAATTCTGAACATCTGAAATGTTCAGAACTCCTTTGTTACTTGAATCCCTTAGTACTTCACCTGAAGTGGGATTTTATTCCAGGTGAGAACAAGTAGACAACAATAATCAAACTAATTGCCAGTTGAATAATGTTACCCACGGGATCAAAGATTGATGTTATAATTGTTAGAAGGTTAACAACTATAGTCCATATCCAAGCCCAGCTCTTAAGTGTCCAAAGTCCCCAGAAGAGTATTAGCTCAATAATCCCTAAGATCAGTGGGATTGCGGCTATTAAAAGAAAGAGTGGGGTTAGTATTATAGCCGCCAAGACTGCAAGCAATCCTACACCAATTAGAACAATCGCTCCAAGTAGTTGTAGAATTGCTAGTACAGTGACTCCAAGTGGTCTGTCTGTCATTTATTATATATCCTCCAAACACAACGAATGTTGTGAGTTGAAAATCAATGAACACCCCCTCTAATAAAGAAAACGACTTGCTTTAACCAAAAAATATAGAGCTAATTAGAGTGTTTAGTTGTGATTTTTTCTGTAACTTTTAAGGGAGATTGAAATGAGCGAACCGGAATTTAATAAAGTTAAACTAAGATTTCAAGAGAATTATTAGAATAAAAGCCCAGAATAATACCTGAAACCGTTGAGTAAGTTGCAGACTAACTATTGGGAGAAACAGCTGACTCAACATATCGGTCATTATCTTCAGTGGTCTTTCTTAGAAAGAAAAAATAATAAGAATTCAAAATTCTTTCTGATTCATGGCAGGAGGATGGCGGAGGAGCCTGAGTTGGACATTTCTGACAGTGACAATAATCATTCAAGTGCAATTCATTTTCTCACTAGTGACCGGGTGGCTAAATTCATTCTTTTTTGACACGCAATACTTGATTGGTCAGGGGGCAGACTTCTTCTCGTATTATCAAGCCGGACACAATGTTTTGAATGGACTAGGTTGTTATGCATTACCAGATCCATTAGTTGTTCCCTACTTGTATGTCTATAGATACCTCCCATATTTTGCTTATTCTTTTGGGGTGATTATTAATCTCGCACCGCCCATCTCCGCCTACTGGATTTGGATTAGCGTATTAATATGTTCTGTGTGGTTGGCTGCGTTCCAAACCTTGTCCGTAGCCAAGAAATTGAATAGACCAGATTGGGAGGGATATGTAGGTATGGGTATGTGGTTTATGTTCACTCCAATATACATCGAACTCTATGTGGGGCAAGTGACTCTCATTGCTGGTATCTTGATGTTCTTTGCACTGACTACACGTTCACTAGTTGATGGACTGAAAAAAAGAGGGACAATGGTAATCTCTTGGACAGTAGCTGCATTGACTAAAATGATACCTTACTTAATTGCACCTGTACTCCTAGCAGCGGGAAGAGTTCGAACTGTACTAGTTGCAATCATAGTGACGATAGTGGCGATTTTTGCGGTTCCGGCAGGCTTAGAATCACTCCAATATTTTGTGGATTTTAATACTGCTCGCAATAGTTACATCACGCCCTACCCTGGTGACCATTCCTTGAAAATGCTACTATACTATCTCTTCGGTGAGCAGAGCAGAGATGCTTCAGGTCTAACTATTCTTCTTGTCGTGGTCTTCCTTGGGTTGGCGAGTTTTGCCACATTATACTCTCGTGATGTTTGGTCCTGTGCATGTTTATTCTCTGTTTCCTATTTCTTCATAATGCTCGATGTCTGGGAACATCACTATACATTTCTTATACCACTCTTGGTACTTGCATGGATCAGGGGAGGTCAGAAGGATAAGGCACGATGGATACCTGTCGCACTTGCCCTTGTGATGAGCATACCCGCTTTGCCAGTTGTTCAGTTCCTTTCAGGTATGGGATCTGGAGGCCTTCCAATAAGTTGGAGTCCGGAATGGCAGATTATCTACCACAGCTCGAAGGTAGTACCCACTCTCATATTCTATGTGTGGCTTTTAATAACCGCATTTCGTTATCCGCGAGCAGAAAGTGGTTTCGAGAGTTTCCTAGATTCATTCAGAAATGCTTGGAATGGTTTGATTACGGGGCGCAATCCTATAGCTCAGGGTGGAATTTTAATTCACACAGAACCGGAAGTTAAAAATGAAGAAAACGAGAGTACTTTGTTCGGTGAGCAAATATCAGAACAATCTTAAATCAGAACTAGATAACCTCAAATAATTAGAAACTGCGTTATTCTGGAAAATGCCCTTTAATGAAGCGTGGTTAATGTGAGAAAAAGATCAATGGGTATATGCTTTATAGGACTGCTAGTGACTGCTATCGTTATTGGTGGAATGTATGTCTTACTCACCCAAGTAGAACTAGTTGACTACGATGAAACTGTGACAATCAATGAGGCTACTTATCCAACTGCTGAAAATATTTCAATCTATTATGATGTCTGTTTTCATAATGCAACCTTCAATGTGGTTGAGGATCCAGGCTTTATTATCAAGATAAACTACAAACTTACAGTTCTTGTAGAAGGAGCTAAAGGAAAGAATACGAATCTGCAAGTTGTTCAGAGTGGGTATGATCGATACATCACTATTCAAATTTTGAAAGAAAATCCCTCTGATGTTTGCGCACTGAATAAGGGAGATGCAAGGGCAACTGTCAATGTTACTATCAATAGCGCGTACACCATTGATATCGAAGCACTAGCGGGACATGGTAATATGAACATGACTGCTACTAATGCAACCTTTGATGACATCTATTTCCATCATGGTATTAATTGTCCAGGGAATAATGGAATTAACTTAGTAAATTCGACAGTTTATGGAGATATAACTTGTCAAGTTGCCACAGGTCAATACTGGGTTAGACTTGAAAATATAGATGTCAGAGGAATAGTGGAATGCACACCTGCAAGTCAAGGAACGTTGATAGAACTTTGAAATACGGAAATACTCAAAACGAGCTTTGAACTTACTCAACCTATGACTTCTGGATCCCAATTCACAAAATATCTCTCAATTGAAACCGCAGGCGGAGCAACTTGGCATCCTAATGGAAAACGAATTGCTTTCGTTTCCAATTCTTCCGGTCAATATCAGATAAACACCTGTGAAGTTACGAGGGACGTAACTTACAACCGAAGGCAGCTCACCAATGAGGCAGATAGATGCACAGACCCTCACTACCTTTCCGATGGGACTCTGATATTCACACGAGATAGAGGTGGAGATGAGAATTTTCAAATTGGACTCATTAATAAGGATGATACAGTTCGTTGGTTGACTTCAGATCTTAGTACAAAGCACCGTATTGGACATATCTCAGATTCCTACCTATACTTGAGTGCAAATATTGTAGACAAAGCAAGACTTGATGTATACCGTTGGAAAATTCCACTACAAGAGAATGAACCAGAACTCATCTTTGAACCTGAGAACGGAATCATGCAAGTTAGGGGCAGTTCAGAAAATGAAGACAAAGTCCTGATGCTTCAATTTCTAGGAAATATGCATCATCACCTACTTCTTCTTGATATGAAAAGCAGAACAACTGAAGACCTAATCACACGCGTTAGTGGAGATACTCCGACGAGATGGGAAGTCGTTCGTTGGCTTGAGGATGAGTATATTCTTGTCAATACAGATTTTGAGTCTGATTTCAAGCGGCTGGGAATTTTACGAACTAGTGGAGAATTCAAACCATTAGATGATTTGAGTGAGAAAATCAAGTTTGAAATCGAGGGTAAATTCACCTATTCCAAAGGTTCTGTCTGGACGTACTTCATTGAGAATCAAGATGGCTATAGTACCATCCATCGGGCAAAGTTCTCCAAATCGGGATATTCTGATTTTGAGACCTTACCATTTCCCTTGAGAAGCGTGGTTGCATCAGGTGATGCAAGGTCTTGGAATAATGCATTTAGTCTCTCAACAGACGAACATATGTTAGCTATCACTGTAACATCCGGAAACCAACCTTACAATGTTTGGATAGTTAATCTGAAGGATATGTATAGTTGGCCTGCAAACGTGAGTGATACATCAGGACTTGATCCAACTAACTTCGTAGAACCCACGCTTCATAGATTCAATAGTTTTGATGGTCTCAGCGTTCCCTATTTCAGATTTATTCCCAAAGGAGAAATGCCAAAAAAAGGCTGGCCTGCAGTTCTTCTCATTCACGGAGGACCAGAATCTCAGGTTCGACCAGACTTCAATCCGGTCATTCAATTCTATCTAACAGGTGGTTTCGCAGTCATCACACCAAATATACGAGGAAGTGCAGGGTATGGTAGAAAATATCTAGATTTGGACAATGTCGAAAAACGTCTTGATTCGATTATGGATATTCGCTATCTTGCCCTTCATCTCAAAGATGAGGATGACGAGATTGATGAAAATCGTTTAGCAATTATAGGAGGCTCCTATGGAGGATTCGCAGTCCTATCTGCAATGACTGAACATCCTGATTTATGGAAAGCGGGAGTTGATATATTTGGAATTTCTAATTTCGTTACATTCCTGAAGAATACTGCATCTTGGCGAAGGTCTCTCCGAGAAGCTGAATATGGAAGTCTTGAACATGATATGGACACTCTTGTGAAAGTAAGTCCAATCCATAAAATCGACAAAATATCAGCTCCTTTGATGATTATCCAAGGTGATAATGATGAGCGAGTACCTCTCTCTGAGTCTATTCAGATGTATGAGAAATTAAAAGAGAAAGGATTGGAAGTTGAGCTCATGCGTTTTGCAGATGAAGGTCATGGACTTGCAAAACTAAACAATAAAATCAAAGCTTACAGCAGAGTAGTGCAATGGTTAAATGAAAATGTTTGAATTATCAATCACTAATAGCAACGTAATTCAACTATTGATATGGAGTTGAGGGGACTGTCGATTTTCAATAATCTTACATTCTGGCTTAGTTTTTCACTATATCTTGCAGTAGTTGCTGGACTAAATCTCGCTTCGTTGAAAATACTCAAACGTCGGTGGGATTTCAATTCAAAGAACCCAAGTCTTCAACTAATTCAACAAACAGGTTTAGCATCTCATTTGGTTAATTATCCATTGTATGCGATTTGGATCTTTGTATCATTATTGTTCTTTCAAGATGTCATAGCTCTTGGATTAGGGATATTTAGCCAATTTGTAATCTCTCTTCTCATATATACCCGAGCACGAGAGTTTCAAAATATTCCACTCAGTATTTTGAATTATAATTACTCAATAAGTTTACCAAAATCTCAACAAAAAGCTAGAACATTTCCAATTAATGATTTGAACAAGAAGATTGGCCGTAGGTTTGATTATTGGAGGGGATACGGCCGATTTCAATAATATACAAAAGATAGAAAGGCAGTCCTGTTTTGAGTAGTAGAAGGAGAGAATCATGAATACATTAAAACTAGTTGTCAAAGTTGTGTTACTTGTTGTAGCCCTTATTCTATTCTGGTATCTCTTTGCGACGGCTTACATGTAACTACTACCACTACCAAGTGATTGAAGTGAGAAACAAAATGAATCCTAAGATACGCCCTCTTAAAGAATCTGATATCCCCGATATCATTGAGATATCAAAAACCACTTGGAATGGTCATGACCATCTTCCTCATATCATTGGAGAATGGCTTAATGATCCACTGTGTCATCCTTTTGCATTTGAGAGTGACAAAAAAGCAATTGGAGTAGCTAATATTCGGGTGATTGATGATGGAAATACTGCATGGTTGGAAGGTTTGCGAGTGCATGCAGATGCTAGGCAGAAGGGACTTGGGGAAAAAATGTCTCACCATCTTGTCGAAGTAGCTAATGGGCTCAATGTTAAGAGATTGCGTCTAGTCACTTCAGGGGATAGTATTGCACCATTAAAACTCGCAGCTGCAATGGGCTTGAAGCAAATGTATGTTTACCAAGTCTTCTGGAAGGATTTACGTAGTAAAATTGACTGGAAGTACGATGCCATCAGTGTAAATCGAATAGACCCTGAAAATGTTCCTGATTTTATTGAAACGAATCCAAATCTAATGCCACTAAATGCTCTCGTATTTCACTGGGATGTCTATGAAGCAACTGCTCAGAAAATTATCGACATTGGAAATTCATTGCAATATTGGGCAGGTTCAGATGAGAGTGGAGCTATTTTAGCGGTAGGGGGAAGGCAACCATGGGAAATGGTTTTAGATGGGAATGGGTCTCAATGGGTTTTTACACTCTATGCGACAAATCCTGAAGCGTTTCTCTCAGGATTATCTAAAAACGTAGAAATCGCTCAAGATATTGGAATTCAAAGTATCATGTGTATTCATCCATCAGAATTCACTTCAGATTATGGTTCCATCAAATGGCTTAGGCAAAGAGACCATGAGCTTAGGTTAGTGCTTCATGAAAAAATATTGTAAAACTCACAATTACTACTTCTCTGCCTCGGACATAGTACTCTTAAGAAATAGCAATTGAATTATTCTTGGTACGATTACAATGACTGAATCAGAGAAAATGACTTGGGATCTCTCCCAAATGGTTGAGTTCGATGATCCAGGGTATATCGAAGAACGACTCACAGCTGCTGTGAAAGCTGCTGAGGAATTCCGAGATAAATACAGGGGGAAGATAGCATCCTTTGGAGCAAAGGAAGTCTTCGAAATGTATGAAGCCCTCAATGATCTCGAGCTTCAATTTGATGGACCGATTGGCTACTCTAGACTTCGTTATCAGGCAGACATGAACGATGAAATAGCTAGTCGTCTGTATGACAAATTCCGGAATACTTACTCCTCACTGATGCAAGCGATAGCATTCATGGACCTAGAACTCGGTGCTTTGCTGAAGGAAAAACCTGAATTGGTTAATGACCCAATCTTAACGGAATACAGACACAGCTTAGAGAAGATTCAAAGACGAACCCCGCATATGCTTTCTGAAGAAGAAGAGCACATTATCATAGCTAAAGATCTGAATGGTGTTCGTGCATGGTCAATGCTACAAGGTGACTGGCTTGCATCCCGCACTTTTGACATTGAGATTGATGGTGAAATGAAGACACTTCCCTATGGTGAAATTATAGGTCTCTATGAACATCCTGATAGAGATTTGAGAAAGAGAGCTCACGAAGTTGTATACGAAGGGCTTGGAAAGGACAATATCGTATGGGCTTCAGCTATGCGATCTGTTTTTGCTGACCACCTAACAATGGTCAAAGTGAGGAAGTGGGAGTCCCCAATGACTCAGAGTTTCATCTCCAATGATGTTGATGAAGAGACCATTGTTGCATTGCTGAATACAATGGAGAAGAATGTCGGAGTCTATCAAAATTACTTAAGACTCAAAGCTAAAGTGATGGGCTTAGATAAACTTGGTAATTGGGATATCGATGCCCCTCTACCGAATAGTCCAGAAAAGAAGTATTCTTGGGAAGAATCTCGTGAGATAGTTGTAAATGCGTATTCTGACTTCGACTCTGAGGTCGGGAAATGGATAGATGAGATGTACGAGCGTCGTCATATCGATGGACTGGTCAGAAATGGGAAGAGGTCTGGAGCTTTCTGTTCGACTTGGCACGCTGGTCAGAGTGCATACATTCTTCAAAGTTTCAATGGAATCATGGGTGATCTTTTTACTCAGGCACATGAACTCGGACATGCGATGCATGCATATCTCGGTACACGAGCCCAGAAACCCAACAATTACGAGATTGGTAGTTGTATTGCAGAAACTGGTTCCATCTTTGGTGAACTCCTCCTTGCTGAGAAACTACTCGGAAAAGAAGGTTCAAAGGAAGAAAAACAGGCGGTCCTAGCTGCTATTCTAGATGGATTTGGTGGAGCAGGATATCAAGTCACGACACGAGTCTGGTTTGAAACTATGCTCTATGAGGCTTTGGAGAAAGGGAAGTTCCTTGATGGTGAAACTATCTCCAATTTCTGGTTGAAAGCGAGAGAGAAGATGTACGGAGATTCAGTAGAATGGCTTCCTGACATGAGATGGTGGTGGACTATGAAACTCCATTTCTATATGGCCAATTACAGATACTACAACTATCCCTACGTCTATGCTCAACTCTTTGTCTATGCTATGTACAGACTGTATAAGGAGCAGGGTAAGGAGTTCGTGCCGAAACTTAAAGCTCTTCTATCTGCTGGTTCTAGCAGGTCTCCAAGAGATCTTGCTGCTGATATCGGCTTTGATGTCACCACAGAAGAATTTTGGCAAAAGGGGATTGATCAATTCTCCGAATTTGTCAAGATGTTCGAAGAAACGTTGTAAAAAATAGAGAGGTAAAAACCTCTCTTTATTTTCTTTAAGATGTTCACTCTTTTTTCTTAGTGAAATAAACGTAGATTGCTTGATCTGTATCATCGGTGACAATACCGTACTTTACATTATCAATCATGTCGATATGAAACTTCAATTCCTGCATAGCAGCCTCGGTGTCTTTATGCAGATGCAAGTATTTTATCAGAAAATCAAAAGATACAGCTGTATCTTTGTCTAGAACTTCTTTAATCATAGATTCTAATCGTTCTCTGACTTTCATGTCTATTTCTGTGTTTGATTTCTTTAATTCTGAGATTTTCTTTGTGTGGTTCGTCCATTCCAAAATATATCACCATTCAAATGATATGCATTATCGTTAATCAATTTTAGCAAATAACAATTAATTTAGCGTAAAGCGAAAACCTCATCTGTAGACTTTTTTGTTCAAGCCTTTATGATTCAGGTACGAGAAGGTCGTGATGAAGACCGTCCATCAGTCGCGAGGGTTCTATGGAAAGCTTTTGAGGCTCACAGAACTTTAGAGGATGTCGAAAAGGAAGATTGGCTCGCTAGATGGAATCAACCGCAGGATAAAGATTGGGCATATGTTGCAGTTGACAATGACAAGGTCATTGCGAACCTTTCATTCTTCATAACTAGTGATAAGGACA
>Ga0315535_1002054_pt1 | contig 13139 bp, 9 predicted proteins | sample SalMarSW160220MG_2_FD_203092 | JGI IMG/M metagenome (GOLD analysis project Ga0315535, IMG submission 203092) | Salt marsh sediment microbial communities from the Plum Island Ecosystem LTER, Massachusetts, United States - Salt Marsh Sediment SW1602-20 ...
CTTTCCGTCGAGGGCACGTGGTTCGCGCAGAAGACCTGGAGCACCTGAGAAGATTGGGCAAGGCCAACCTGTTCGTGCTCGATTTGAGGGAGGACGAGCTGCACGAGGATGAGGCAGTGGGGCTTTTAGCCGGGGCCCTGTGCGGCGAGAACGTGGCCCCTAGCGGCGAACCGCGCGAGGGAAAGCTGGAGTTAGTGGCCCAGGATGACGGTCTTCTGAAGGTGGACACCGCCCGTCTGTTGGAATTCAACATGCTTGGCAGCGTGATGTGTGCCACCAGGCACGGCGATGTGGTGGTCAAGAAAGGCCAGCCGGTGGCCGGCACAAGGGCCATCCCGCTGGCGATTGAACGCGAGACGGTGGCCCGTGCTGTGGAGATTGCCTCGGCGGGCGGCGGCCTGATAGCGGTCAAGAAATTGGCCTCGCGGCGAGTGGGAGTGATCATAACCGGCAGCGAGGTTTTCGAGGGCTTGATAGAAGACCGTTTCGAGCCGCTGATTCGCGGAAAGGTTACCGAGCTTGGGTCCAGAGTGATGGAAGTCGTACTGGCGCCGGACGACGAGGGTCGGATCCGGGCGGTGATAGAGAAGTTTCTGGCACAGAAAATAGAGTTGATAATCTTGACCGGCGGGATGTCGGTTGACCCGGACGACGTGACCCGCCTGGCGGTCAAGCAGGCGGGCGCGAGCAGGATATTATATGGGTCGCCGGTTTTGCCGGGCGCGATGTTACTCGTGGCCCAGATAGGCGAGGTAATGCTGGTGGGAGTTCCTGCCTGTGCCATCTACTACCAGACCACCGTGTTTGATCTGATATTACCAAGATTACTAGCGGGCGAACAACTGACCCGTAAGGACATAGCCGCCCTCGGCCACGGAGGTCTGTGCCTGGACTGCAAGATCTGTGACTATCCCGATTGTTCTTTCGGTAAGCACTGAAAGGCACCCAGGGCTGCGCACAATAGCTTGACAGTCAAGAGAAATAAGTGTAGCAAAAACCCCTTGACGCCTAGCAACGGCAGGTGATCTTTGAAGAAGAGGCAGCAAGTTGTTCCCCAGTAGCTCAGCTGGTAGAGCGGGTGGCTGTTAACCACCATGTCGGCAGTTCGAGTCTGTCCTGGGGAGTATCAAGCCCCATCGGAAAACCGGTGGGGCTTTCGTTTGCAGAGGCAAGGATACGCCGATTGAAGGCAGGCTCCGATCAGCGCTTCCGCGGCAGAACAGTTGATCGAAAGCGGTGGACGTCAATAGAGTATCTTGTCGAAGCTGAAGGGCTCAGACCGGTAAGTGTCCCATATTTTGACAGCCTCTTCGTTCGCCCATTTCTCGATTCCCAGCTTCTTGATCATGCACAACTGGAACATCTTCGTGTTGTGCGGGAACGAAGCCTTGTCCGCGTAGGGCTGCAGCCGATGGCAGGGGAAGTCGTCGCACTCAAAGCAGAAGGCGATGCCCCTTTGCTCCGCGCATTGATGGATCCGACATGCTTCTTCCGACCTGAGCACCTTGCAGTGCCCCCCGGCCGGTCTGCATCCCTCACAGGAGGCCTTCTCCTCGGGAACGCCGAGGTTCTTGGCCACCGCCTTCCGGATGTCGGGATTCGTCGAGGCGAGATGCACCGGGCAGTGGAAACAGGGGATCCCGCAGGGGGCGGTCATTCTCTGGGCGCGTTGCTTGTCCATGTCGTCTCCTGTCGGCGAAGCGCACTGGACGGATCGTCGGGAAATTCAAGTACCTGACGTCAGGCTTCGAACACACTGCCATCGTAGCAAGAACAAAGAGGAGGTCAAGACCGTCCCCCATTGTTCCATTCGACCCCGCTCAAAGAAAACGGTCGAGAGACCCGACTCAGCAGCCACCTTGGCAGCCATCGAACCACCCGGACCTGCACCAACCACGATGACATCAAACGTCTTCAAGACCATCTCCACGATCCGACAAGATGCCGAAAATACCGGGAGTTGCAGATAGAGTCAAAGGAGATCAGCCTGCGAGTTGAAGTTGTTGTACCTCTTTGAAAAGACCTTGCGTTTCAGGTTTCGGTGCGTGACAGAAAGTTCGAATTACGTCCATGAAGGGGAGCCAGAAATCGAGACGGCCTTCGGATTCACGTCCGGAGGCCGTTTTACTTTGGTAGGCCACGTTCGTTTTCGTTGGCATGATCGGTGTTCAGGGCCCCCTGCATCGGGCAGGTCAAAGCTGTTGACATGTTCCGGGTAGCGGGTCTATGGGTAACTACATGCGTCTATTTGAATTCATCCTTTTGGTTGGAGTCGCTGTCTTTGTCGCTCTATTTGTGGCATGTGGAGATGACGGAAACAGAAGTCCTCGTGAGGTTTGCCTCGCTACCGAAACAGAGATTGATGAGGCAGCCAAGGAATGCGATCCACAATTTGGGTCCGTCGACCTGTCCTGTGACAATTATGGAACCGGCAGCAGCTGCGACGCGATTGATGATTACTTTGCCTGCCTTTCCAATATTTCCTGCGACAGCGGTACCGTCGTATTCCCGAGCGGCTGTCAGCTCGGAATTTGCGATTAAAACGCTGCGATTCCATGATGGCATCGGTTGAAATCACAGATTGAACGGCACTCATCAGCAGCCAGAGCGTAGCCACGACGTCATTTCAGCGCCTTGTTGATCTCGGCGTAATAGGCATTGGCGTTGTGCTCCGAAGTGTGGTCGACCATCAGACCCGCCACGGCGAAGAGGATGACGGCCAGACCGACGGCGCGGCCCAGGTTCCCCCCCCAGAAGTTGAACAGAGCCAGGCCGAGGATGATCAGCACGCTCCAGCCGATGAGCAAGGGGCGATACCAACCGAGGAAGCCCTCGACACGCTCCTTCTCGCTCTGTGTGAATTCGACGGGGGCCTTTTCGTGCTCCGCGCGGAACGCCTCCAGGCGGGATGTGTTCCGAACGATACCGATCCCGGCGGCGACACCCCAGAAGAGCCCGACCACGAGGAAGGGGATGATCAGCACGCGGGCCGTCGGTGTGTGACCGAACTTCCAGAAATAGAGCGCCAGGATGGCTAGCAGGATGCCAAAGATGATGAGCATCCCCGCTTCGAAGGCCTCTCCCTTGAACCAGTTCTCGGTATGTTTGAAAAATGTCATCGGTACCTCCCGTTTCTATGTGCAGGCTGTGTTCTGCTCATTCCCGGATCAACCATTTCATTTCCTTGTTCCCGTAGGACACGACGGGTTGACCCTGAAAGGCCACTCTCTTCTCCAGGTGAGCCACAAATGCCCGCGCGACCTCGTCTTGCCGGATGTTCCCCCAGCCGAGGGAGTCCGGAATAACGCCCGTAAAAAAGGTGATCCAGCGGGGGGTGTGTGCGTTGCCCGCGATCATTCCCGGCTTGAAGACTGCCAGTTTTTCAAAGCCGACATCGAGCACGGTCTTGTATTTTTTTCCCATCACCCGGAAGGCCTTGATCCTCGAGTCTGCGTGGGTCTCTTTGATGCCAACAGCGGTCAGGAGTTCGAAGATCTCGATCCCGGCGGCTTTGCAGCCTCTGGCGTATTTGCCCAGCATGTTGACCTCGATCTCCATCATTTGCTCTTCGCTCATCGAAGCGGTCCCACTTCCGATTCCTATGCAACTGATGGCAACGTCATGGCCTTGCGCCTTCTCTCTCACCACTTCCTCGAAGTCGGCTGCGCTCGTGTCGACCACAATCTGTTCGACCTTCGCCTCATCTTGCACGGCGGGCACGGATCGCCGGCCCAACATTGTAAGTTGAGAGCACACATCGCTCTTGATCAGTTCGCGAGCAACTGCCCCACCGACTTCGCCGCTTCCCCCGAAAAGTATGCACTTCATCGTATTCCCCCATTCACAATATCGATGCAGCGATTCTACAATTTGAAAAGCATCGAACTGTGTGGCCCCCAAAAGGGAGCACTCTATTGCCCTTCAATCTCAGCCAGTATCTGCTTCACTGCTCCCAGAGTCTCCTTGTTGATCCTTGCCACCAGATACTTGCCGCGCTTCTCGGTCACGATGAGGTCGGCGTTGGCCAACTCCTTGAGGTGGTGAGAGATGGTTGGTGGGCTGAGCCCGAATATCTTCACGATGTCGCTGATGGTGCACTCCGGCGCTTCGAAGTCCGATTCCCCGTGCTTTGCAATTTCCAGGTACAGTGCCAGCCGGTTCTCGTTGGAGAGCGCTTTCATTATCTTGGCCAGTTGCTTGGCTTCCATCGCTACCGAATCCTCCAACTCTAACTTCGATACTTGTCTAAATGTAGAACGGCTGCCCCCGCCTGTCAAGAGTGCCTGCACGAATTGATTCAACTGATTGATATCGCGAAGTTTTACAGTTGCTAGACGGAAATCTGGATTGTCAAGCGACTGCAAACGGGCATATTTCGAAGAGAGTTTTCCGAATCTCCGTTGTCGGCGTAATGCACATAGTTCCTAATGAGTCCGTTGCGGGGAGTTAACATACCATGTATGTGGGAGATGAGCGCGGCGCATCCAAAGCCGCGTTTTCTTTTGGATTCACGCCATCGCCCGCTACGTCTCCTTCGGGATCACGGTAATCCGATTTTCGTCGACTTCGATGCGATCGCAAATAGCTCACCCAGATGTCTCCATCCCGAGAATTCATGGCTAATCCGCAAAAAGGGCTTTACATTAACACGCCGCAGTGATTTACTCATTAGGGCTCACTAAAGCTCGTCAACGCTCAGCAAGGGTCAGGAGCGCGTAAGCAAATAGCGCGTATTTGCTACGGGTGGAAGTGGTTTCTTGATCACCTTGGCCACACGTGCCGGACCGAAGAGTCCATTCATGTTGGAGAATGAGCGAATGGCAAAAGACAACAACTTCATCAACGTGTTCGAGGCTTCGGCCCTCCTCGGGGTTCACGACCAAACCCTTCGCAAATTGGCGCGGCAAAAGAAAATCCCTGCCTTCAAGGTGGGCAAGGAGTGGCGTTTCAGGCGGGAAGCACTGGTGCGTTGGGCCGATGAGCAAGGCCAGGTCGAAACCGCTCGTGTCGATTACTCAGTGCTCGTCATCGACGACGATGATAAGTTTTGCCAGGCGCTTAGCAGAATACTCGCCCAGTTCGGGTGCCATACCCGCACGGCAACCCGCGGCGCGGATGGCCTGGAACTGGTTGCCCTCGAAACGCCAGATCTGATCCTGCTCGATCTCGTGATGCCGGAAATGAACGGCCCGCAGTTCCTCGCGGAGTTGCGCAAGATCCACCCAGATCTTCCCGTGGTTGTCGTTACCGGATATCCGGACAGCGAGTTGATGAGAGAGGCCGCGAAACACGCACCAGTCATGCTGCTTGCCAAGCCGATCGAACCCGAACTGCTCGAACGCACGGTACGAACGGTGATGGGCGACAAGATGTCCATGCGGAGTGTCGGATGATCGCGAATGCATTCAATCGAAGTGGGGAGGCGGGCCCTTGATGCAAGACGCGAACAAGACCAAGGCGCAGCTCATCGAGGAGCTCACCGAGCTGCGCAGGAAGTTCAACTCCCTCGCCGCCGGCAGCCCTATCCAGGACAGTGCCGGTCACCTCCAGGAGCGCCTGGTTCCGGTCAACCTGAAGCAGGTGATCGAGGTCGCGATCAACATGGCCTTCAACGAGATCAAGTACCGAGCGCGCCTGGTCAAGGAGTACGGCAAGGTGTCCGCGATCACGGCCAATGACGGGAGATTGTCCCAGGTCTTCTTGACCCTGCTCATTAACGCGGCCCACGCGATTCCGGAGGGCAACAACGAGGAAAACGAAATCCGGGTACGCACCTGGCAGGAAGGCAATGAGGTCTGCGCGGAGGTCCGCGACACAGGAAAGGGCATATCAGCACAACACCTGCCTCATCTATTCGAGCCGTCCCTTACCACCAAGGAAATCGGGGTCGGGACCGGGCTCGACCTGTCCATCATCAGGAACATCGTGGAGAGTTTTGGTGGCCGCATCGAGGTGACGAGCGCAGTTGGCGAGGGCACGAGCTTCGTGGTCCACCTCCATGGCAGAACGGCAGAAGCGAGCGACGATGCCGCACAAAAAGCGGTGGTCCCGGCGAAGCCCGAAGCACGCGGCCGCATTCTGGTCATCGATGACGAACCTGAAATCCGCTCCGCGATTGCCAGGATGCTAAGGGGCAGCCAGGTGGTCGAGGCTGGCTCCGGTGAAGATGCTCGCAAGATTCTCGAAACCGACCAAGCCTTCGACCTGATCCTGTGCGACATGATGATGCCCATAATGTCGGGCGTCGATCTGCACGAATGGCTTCTCGCGGCACATCCGGAGTTGGCCGACCAGGTGGTGTTCATCACGGGCGGCGCATTCACCCCCAAGTCGCGGGAGTACCTGACGAAGGTCGGCAACATCCTGATCGAGAAGCCCTTTGACGTGGCCAACTTCAAGAAGATCGTGAGCGAGTTGATTTTGGCCAACCGAACAAAGAGCAGGCTCGGCGAGCCGAAGCGCTGAAGGGTTAGGTGGTAGTCATGAGCAAGAAGAAACAGACCACCAAGAGCAACACAGCGTCGTCGCCCGCTACGACGCCACCTGACCAGGCTGAAACCGGGGCGGGCGCGAGTGCTCAGGGCACGGATCGCCAGACTGACGAGTGGCCGCAGAGAAGGTTTCCCATCGTGGGCATCGGGGCGTCGGCTGGAGGTTTGGCCGCGTTCGAGTCCTTCTTTTCCGGCATGCCGGCCGACGCCGATCCGGGCATGGCTTTCGTCCTGGTGCAACACCTCGCCCCGGACCACAAGAGTATCCTCTCGGACCTCGTCAGGCGTTACACCCGCATGCAAGTCTACGAGGTCGAAGACGGGATCGAGGTGCTACCCAACTGCACCTACATCATTCCGCCGGGCCGCGACATGGCGCTACTCAACGGCACGCTGCAGTTGCTGGAGCCTGCCGCGCCGCGCGGGTTGCGTTTGCCTATCGACTTCTTCTTCCGCTCTTTGGCCCACGAGCAGCGCGAACGGGCCATCTGCATCGTGCTTTCGGGCACCGGCAGCGACGGCGCCCTGGGCGTTCGCGCCATCAAGGGCGAGGGCGGGATGGTCATGGCCCAGAGCCCCGAGTCGACCGAGTACGACGGCATGCCGCAAAGCGCCATCGCCACGGGTTTGGTGGACTATGTGCTGAAACCGGCCGAGATGGCGGGCCAACTCATCGCCTTCGCCGGTCAAGCCTTCGGCCCCAGGCCCCACCTGGCTACCTCGCAAGCACCCAAGACCGGGGACACGCTAAAGAAGATCGCAGTCGTTCTGCGCGATCAGACCGGCCACGACTTCTCCCAGTACAAGCAGAACACCCTGATTCGTCGAATCGAGCGGCGCATGGCCGTCCACCAGATCGAGCAGCCGGAAGAGTATCTGCGCTACTTGCGCCAGACTCCGGCCGAGGCGCAGTCCCTCTTTCGCGACCTGCTGATCGGCGTCACCAGCTTCTTCCGTGACCCCGAGGCCTTCGGTGTTCTGGAGTCACAGGTGATCCCACAGCTCTTTGCCGACAAGCCCGCGGGAGCGCCGATCCGGGTGTGGGTCTGCGGCTGCGCCACGGGCGAGGAAGCCTATTCCATCGCCATCCTGCTCCAGGAACACATCGATACCCTCAAACGCTCGTTCAAGGTGCAGGTCTTCGCCACCGACATCGATAGCCAGGCCGTCGAGCAAGCCCGCACCGGAATCTATCCGGCCAGCATCGCCGCCGACTTGTCATCCGAGCGGCTGGACCGATTCTTCACTCAGGAGCCAGGCAGCGATGTCTATCGCATCCAGAAGGTCATCCGGGATCTTCTGATCTTTTCGGAGCAGGACGTCATCAAGGACCCGCCCTTTTCCAGACTGGACATGATTGCCTGCCGCAATCTGCTGATCTATTTGAACGCAAAGCTGCAGCAGAAGCTCATTCCCCTGTTCCATTACGCCCTCAACCCCCAGGGTGTCCTCGTATTGGGCACATCCGAGACGGTTGGCGAGTTCGGCACGATCTTCACCGCGATCGACCGCAAACAGAAGGTTTTCCAGAAACAGCGAGACCTGGCCGGTGTGGTCCAGCCATCCCTCGGCAGGTTCGTTCCAGCCTTGACCGAAGCTGCCACCAGGCAAAGAGCCGCAGGCGGAAAGGCTGGGGCCCACGGCTCCGTCAGCCCTCGTGAGGTAGCCGAGCGCACCTTGCTCGCTCACTACGCCCAGGCTGCTGTCTTGGTGAACGGTCGCGGCGAGGTCGTCTATATCCACGGCCGTACCGGCAAGTTCTTGGAGCCGGCTGCCGGCGATGCCGGCATGAATATCCTCTCCATGGCTCGCGAGGGGTTGCGCCCAGGCTTGGCGTCCGCGCTGCGCAAGGCGGTAACGCAGCAAGAGCCCGTCAGCATCACGGGGCTGAGGGTTCGAACCAATGGCGATTCCATCCTGGTAAGCCTCTCTCTGCGAAGAGCCGACAATCCTGCCGGCTCGCCCCGCACCGACCTCTTCTTGGTCATTCTCGAGGAAGAACCCAGGGCTCCTTCCCAACTAGATGCCGAGGCGCCCGATCCTTCCGGCGACGCCGACACGTCGGATATGGAAACCCACCAACGCATCGCCGCGTTGGAGCGGGAGCTGCGCACCAAGGAAGAGTACCTCCAGAGCACGATCGAGGAGATGGAGACTGCAAACGAGGAGCTCAAGTCCACCAACGAGGAGATGCAGTCGGTCAACGAGGAACTGCAATCCACCAATGAGGAACTGGAGACATCCAAGGAGGAGCTGCAATCGGTCAACGAAGAGCTGGCCACGGTCAACGCCGAGCTGCAAACCAAGGTGGCCGATCTGTCGCGGGCAAACAATGACATGAACAATCTGTTGGCCGGTACGGGCGTAGGTACACTCTTTGTCGACCATCAGCTGCGCATCGCCCGCTTCACGCCCGCCACCACCGAGGTGATCAATCTGATCCAGACCGACATTGGTCGCCCAGTGGCCCACATCGTCTCCAACCTAGTGGGGTACGACCGGTTGGTGGAGGACGTGAAGGAGGTGCTGGACACACTGTCATCGCGTGAGATCGAAGTCCAGACGAAGGCGGGTGATTGGTACCTGCTTCGCATCCGGCCCTATCGTACGCTGGAGAACGTGATCGAGGGTGCTGTAATCACTTTCGTGAATGTCACCGAGCACAAGCGAATCGAGACATCCTGGTTGAATGCAATGGAGCTGTCCGACGGCATCGTGGCTACCGTTCGCGAATCGCTGTTGGTGCTCGATGAATCTCTGAGAGTAGTCCAGGCCAACGCTACTTTCTGCCGCACCTTTGGGGTGTCGAAGGAGGAGACCATCGGACATCTGCTAATCGATCTGGGGAACGGTCAATGGAACATTCCACAGCTGCGCCAACTACTCCAGGAGATACTCCTCAAGAACACCTGCTTCGAGAACTTCGAGGTGGTCCACGACTTTGGCGAGATCGGTCGACGGACAATGCAGCTCAATGCTCGCCGAATCTGCCTCAAGGGAGACGATGGCGAACGGATATTGCTGGCCATCGAAGACAAAACCGACGGCAAGGATGCTCCTGCCCCGGCAAAGACCGCCACTCGGAAGACGGACGGCGTCGATTGGGGGAACGGGCTATGAGCAAAGAGAACGACACGAAAGAAAAGGAAACTCACGCGGCACGTGACCTCCGTCGGCGGGCAGAAAAGCGAGCATTGGAGACGGTGACCGATGGGATGGCCCCCGGCACACTCGAGGAGGCAGAGCATCTACTTCACGAGCTGCGCGTACACCAGATAGAGCTGGAAATACAAAACGAGGAGCTACGGCGCGCTCAGTTGGAGCTGGATGCTTCGCGGACAAGATACTTCGATCTCTACGACCTAGCCCCGGTTGGCTATATCACGCTCAGCGAGCAAGGCTTGGTCCTGGAGGCCAATCTGCGTGCTTGCACCCTGCTGGGTATCCAAAGAGGCGCCCTGGTCAAGCAACCGCTGACCCGTTTCATCGTCGATGAAGATCAGGATCTCTACTACTTGCACCGCAAGAAGTTGTTCGAAACGGGCGAGCCCCAGGCATATGAGCTGCGCTTGAAGCAGCCCGACGGCAATCAGATTTGGGCACGAATGGAGACGGACCAGGCCACGGGCGAGGAGGGCGAAGAACCGGTTTGGCGGGTCACCTTGAGTGACATCACCGAGGATAAGCGGCTGAGAACTCAGCTCGCGCTGGCGGACCGCCTTTCCAGCGTCGGTTTGCTGGCCGCGAGCATCGGCCACGAGGTTAACAACCCCCTGACTTACGTTTTGTACAACATGGAGACCCTGGCCGAAGACCTTCCGCTGGTCGCGGGACGACTGACGCCCCCCGACGCCTCGACGGCGCGTAATGAGGAAGGTCTCCGTTTGGTCACGTTGCTCGCCGAAGTACGTATGGAGTTGGGAGAGATGAGCGAGCGAGCACGTTCCGGTGTGGAAGGAGCCCGGCGAATACGTGACCTCGTCAAGGGCATGCGGGCATTCTCGCGTGTTGACGAGGAGCTCATCGAGCCGTTGTCGCTCAACAGCGTTGTCGAGGCTGCGCTCACAATGACAGCCAAAGAGATCAGTGCGCGGGCACGCCTGGTCAAGGACCTTGGCCTTGTGCCGCAAGTCTCGGCGAACCATGGACAGATGTGTCAGGTCTTTTTGAATCTGCTCATCAACGCGGCGCACTCAATAGAAGAGGGCCATGTGGATGATAATGAGATTTCGGTCCGGACCTGGTCTGAAGACGGCGACGTCCTGGCCGAAATCTCCGATACCGGTGCAGGCATTTCTACCAGCAACCTCGACAAGATCTTCGATCCCTTCTTCACCACCAAGCCCGTTGGTTCTGGAACCGGCCTCGGACTCTCCATTTGTATGAAAATTGTATCCGCCCAGGGGGGAACTCTGAGCGTGGAGAGTAAAGTCGGAGTGGGTAGTACGTTCACGGTCCGTTTACCCGCTGTAGTCCCCTTGGCAGACAGCGAAGCTCTCCCTGCTATTGATGTCGATACATTGAACGAAGGCGCAAGCCCGAGGGGTCGAATCCTGATCATCGACGATGAGGCCCTCGTGCGCGAGGTCCTCGTGGGGATGCTCAGAGACCATGAAACAGTGGTCGCAGCCTCCGGCACAGAAGGTAGAAGCATACTCGTCGAAGATTCTGAGTTTGATGTGATCCTGTGTGACCTGATGATGCCGGGCTTGTCCGGCATGGACTTGTTTACCTGGTTGAAGGAAAGGGACCCCGGTGCCGCCAAACGCGTGGTGTTAATCACCGGGGGCGCCTTCACTCCCAAGACCCAGGAATTCTTGACCGCATTCAACCCGCCGACTCTGAACAAGCCATTTGACGCGGCCAGCTTGCGAGCCAAGATCGCGACGCTGATCCAGAAGGCCAGACGGAACCAAAGCGCATCCTGATGCTTTTGCCTTCCTCGCCCGACAACGCCGGTGTGCAGGCCAGGCGCCATGGGCAAGGAAGGCTTTGACAAGTCAACCGTGATCGTCATAGTGTCGGGCGTTTTTCAACGTCGATTATTTCGCGAGAGAGGACACCCATGAAGGGCAGGAAACTGGAAGCGCGGGGAAACCGACTGAACCAGGTGAAGGCCCAGGTTGAGGCCCGCAAGAAGCTGCTGAAGGAGAAAGGACTGGATGAGGAGCTCATCAAGAAGGATTCGATGATGCGTCACCTTCTGGCCGAGGCACGGAAGGTCAAGCGCTCCATCGAGAGCCTCAAGTGGGAGCCGCCCAAGGTCGAGCAGGCCGAGAAGCCCGCCAAGGAGGCCGCCAAGCTCAAGGCCCCGAAGCCGCCCAAGGAGAAGAAACCCAAGGAGAAGAAGCCCAAGAAGGAAGAAGAAGCCCCGCCGGGTTGACCACAAGCTGCGGCCCAATCCACTGACGACCGCCCACACGCCGCCCTGGCCGTCGCCCCAGACCGCGTTGAAGTCCTCGAACAGGTCCTAGTCGTGCTCCGTCCCTTCGCGGAGTTTGTCCAGATACTCTTTGAACACGACTGCTTTTTCGCTACTGTAACGAACGTCGCGAAAATAAACAGATGGAATTTCGCGTAAATAGTGGCTGGCCCGCGTATTGAGTTGGTTCTGGTGACGCCTATGGCTGCAGTCAGTATCCGTCCCGGTGAACCTTGCTCACGGCGCGGCCGGACGGATCGGCGATTGCGGCCCACTCCGCTTCCCAGCGAAGCGCGGTCACCGTGCTGCAGGCGATGCTGGGCTCCGCTTGCACACATCTCGCGGCCGCATCTTGGGCGAAACGCTCCTCGAACATCATCCGGTACCAATATCCTTCCTTCGTCAACGGTGTTTTGATCGGATAGCATTCGGCGGCCCCGGCCATCATTTCGTCGCTGACGATCTCTTCGGCCCGGGCCCTGAGGGTGTCGATCCAGAGATAGCCGACGCCATCCGAGAACTGCTCCTTCTGGCGCCAGAGCACTTCGTCCGGAATGAAGCCGTCAAAGGTTTGGCGCAGGACGTGCTTCTCTATCCTGTCACCCGTGCACATTTTTTCGCCCGGATCCATGGTCATGGCCAGATCGAGCATCTCGCGCGACAAGAACGGCACGCGCGCCTCGACTCCCCAGGCGGCCATGGCCTTGTTCGCGCGCAGGCAGTCGTATTTGTGCAGGGAAAAAACCTTGCGCAGGGTCTCCTCGTGCAGCTCCCGCGGGTTTGGAGCCTTGTGAAAGTACAGGTAGCCGGCGAACTCCTCGTCTGCGCCTTCGCCGGACAGAACCATCTTGACGCCCATTGATTTGATCTTCCGAGCCATCAGGTACATCGGAGTCCCGGCCCGGATGGTAGTGATATCGAACGTCTCCAGGTGATAGATGGTCTCGCCGAGAGCGTCGAGTCCTTCCTGCAAGGTGTAGTTGAAGGCGTGGTGGGCCGAGTCGATGTAATCGGCAACCTTGCGGGCCGCGGCAAGGTCCGGGGCGCCCTCGAGACCGATGCAATAGGAGTGCAGCCGGGGCCACCATGCCTCTGTTTTACCGTCCTCCTCGATTCGTCGCGCGCGATAACGTGCCGCCGTGGCGGCAATGATCGATGAATCAATACCGCCAGAAACGAGAACACCGTAAGGAACGTCCGACATCATCTGGCGTCTGACATTTCGC
>Ga0315535_1002055_pt1 | contig 13129 bp, 9 predicted proteins | sample SalMarSW160220MG_2_FD_203092 | JGI IMG/M metagenome (GOLD analysis project Ga0315535, IMG submission 203092) | Salt marsh sediment microbial communities from the Plum Island Ecosystem LTER, Massachusetts, United States - Salt Marsh Sediment SW1602-20 ...
CCTTATTCGACGTTCGATGTTGAGCGTTCGATGTTCGATGTTCAAATTGTTGCATCTGAAATTACGACCGAGCTTTCATAACACTTCGAAAATACATACATAGGTCAGGAGTTCTGAAATTATAACCGAGATTATCCTTTAATCTCAAAGAAGGCTTCGATCTTTTCTACCACATATGTCAGTTGGTCATCCGAAAGCTCAGGATATACGGGAAGGGCCAGGGTATGCAAAGCCGCATGCTCGGCTATGGGGAAATCCCCCTTTTTGTAGTTTAGATCCAAAAAACATTCCTGAAGGTGCATGGGAATGGGATAGTAAATTTCAGTTCCTACTCCCACTTCATTTAAAAACAGGCGAAGGTCGTCTCTCTTATCCTTTACGCATATGACAAACTGGTTGTATATGTGACGGTCTTCCTTTTCAACCGGAAGCTTGATCACATCATCTATTCCTGAATCTGCAAAAAGTTTTCTGTATTTTCTTGCGTTCTCCTGGCGGGCTTTTGTCCATGTGTCAAGGTGTTTCAGTTTTACGGAAACGACCGCGGCCTGGAACGCGTCCAGTCGGAAGTTCCCGCCCGCCAATTGATGATAATACTTTGGGTGGGAACCATGAACCCGAAGAATTCGCAATTTATCATAAAGTTCATCGGAATCGGTTGTGACCATGCCCCCGTCTCCAAAAGCACCCAGGTTTTTAGACGGGAAAAAAGAGAAGCAGCCTAAATCGCCCATTGATCCTGCCCGCCGGCCCCGGTATTCCGCTCCGATGGCCTGTGCGGCATCCTCAATAACAACCAGATGGTATTCCTCGGCAATCTTTAAGATCGGATCCATATCCGCACATTGGCCATACAGATGAACGGGTATGACAGCCTTGAGCCTTGCCAGCTCGTTGTCTGTCATGGAATCGATGACATTCTCCAAGCCTTCGGGTGACATATTATATGTGTCCGGGTCAATATCCACAAAGATTGGACGGGCGCCGGTACGGAATATGGACCCTGCCGTAGCGAAAAAGGTATAAGGCGTTGTGATAACCGTGTGTTGAGAGGCGATATCCGTTGCCATCAGAGAAATCAAGAGGGCGTCGGTTCCGGATGAAACTCCCAATGCATGCTTTGAAGAACAATACCCGGCAATATCCTTTTCAAGGGCCTCGACCCTTGGACCCAGAATAAAATACTGGCTTTCAAAGATTTGTTCAGCAACCGTTAAAATTTCTTCCTTAATCGAGTGATACTGTTTTTTTAAATCAAGCAGAGGTACTTTCATGGTGAATGATGTCTCCAGGTCTTTATAAAATTTCCCACTTTGTGTTTTTTATGGAAGATATTTTTCAACTTAAGTAAAGTTTGAAGTGATCTAAAGTGCTTAACATTTTGGAATTCTGTCAATTTTTATATGAATAAATGGAGCGACCTGCCCGCTCGTGCCTTGTAATGGCAGGCGGGAGCGACACCTTAACTTTAGTCACTTCAAACTTTAGTTCACTTTAGGCACTTTTACCGTTTGTCCAGCATAGGTTCTATCCGGCGAAATGGCAGGCTTGCAAGCTGTTTCTACGGCATTATAGCCAAGAAATCGATTAACCTCACGGGTCAGGGGCAGACCGGCCCTTAATTTTATAGAGGTAGACAGTTCAACAATGGTTTCTGTTTTATCAGGGTTGAGCAGGTGAATATATGCACGGCAGGAGCCCGGATGGCTTTTTAAAATTTCCTTCAATTTAACAAGCAATTCTCTTTGCGTGCGGGTTATGTCCAGATTAAAATGCACACTTGCCGTCCATGTTTCCTCAGCTTTATCAATGGGTATGATCGTGTCTGCCAATATCTTTACCGAATTTTCGTCCTTTTGCAGCTGCCCCTGGATAAGGATTGGGCGGTCATCGGTTAAAAGGTCATGAACTTTTACATAAAGTGAAGAAAAAATCGTGGCTTCAACAGATCCATGCAGGTCCTCCAGGGTAACAAAGGCCATCAAATCCCCCCTTTTTTTGGTTTTTATGGTCTTTAATTTTCTTACTATTCCACCGATTCTTACAGTATCGCCATCTTTTTTCTCTTTGACCACAATGGAGTTTGCATTGGTAAACTTATCCAGAATATCATCATGGCCAGTCAACGGATGGCCGGTGATATAGAACCCTAAAGATTCCTTTTCAAGCGCTAAAAGCTGTTTTTCATTCCATTCATCGATTTCGAGCAGGGTTGGCAAGTTAATGGCCGGACCGCTTCCCGGCATGTCAAACAAACCCATCTGTGGATCCGATTTTTCTCTTTGAACCCGTTGTCCATAATCAAGGATGTCCTCTATGGATGCCGTCATCCGGGAGCGGTAATCTCCGGTGGAATCCAAAGCGCCGCATTTAATAAGGCTCTCGATAACCCGTTTGTTAACCTTTTTCAGATCCACGCGTTCACAGAATTCAAAAAGCGAAGAAAATTTTCCTCCTTGGTTTCTGGCTTCGACGATAGCTTCGATGGCGTTTTCCCCCACGTTTTTAACCGCGACAAGTCCGAATCTTATTTTGGATCCGCTTACGGTAAATTCCTTGTCGCTTTCGTTGATATCCGGAGGGAGGATTTCAATACCGTGGCTTTTGCATTCGGCAATATATTTTACAATACCATCGGTGGAATGCATTTCACTGGTGAGCAATGACGCCATGAACTCCACCGGGAAATGAGCTTTTAGAAAAGCGGTCTGATATGCGATCATTGAATATGCGGCGCTGTGGGACTTGTTAAATCCATATCCCCCGAATTTTTCCATTAAATAAAATATTTTTCCCGCTTTATCAGGTGGGAGGCCATTGTCCGCAGCTCCCTGCATGAAACGTTCCCTGTGTTTGGCCAGAATCTCGGGAATTTTCTTACCCATGGCCTTTCGGAGATCATCGGCTTCGGCCATGGAATAATTTGCCAGGTCTGCAGCGATCTTCATCACCTGCTCCTGATAGACGACCACCCCGTAAGTTTCTTTCAGAATCGGTTCGAGCTGTGGTACCAGGTATTCAACCTTTTTTTTACCGTGTTTTCTGTCCACAAAATCATCCACCATTCCGCTGTCAAGGGGACCGGGACGGTAAAGCGCAACCAGTGCAATGATATCATCAAAGCTTTCCGGTTTCAATTTTACCAGCAGATCTTTCATGCCCGAGCTTTCCAACTGGAATACGCCGGTGGTTTCGCCGGATTCAAGCAGACGATACGTGGCGGGATCCTTTAAATTCAGGTTGATGAGGTCCGGCGGTGTACCGCCCTGTGCTACGATTAGCTTAAGCGTATTTGCGATGACCGTGAGGTTGCGAAGTCCCAGAAAGTCAAACTTAACCAGTCCGATTTTCTCTACACATTTCATATCGAACTGGGTTACAACTTCCCCCTTTTTACCTTTGTATAGCGGTAAATATTCCACCAGGGGCCTGTCTGCGATGACAACGCCGGCAGCATGGGTTGAGGCATGCCTCGGGAGTCCTTCCAGTATACGGCAGATCTTGATCAGGTCGGTGACCTCGGGTTTGTTTTTGGCCAGATCCTTAAGCCGAGGTTCCTGTTCAAGCGCAGCGTCAAGACTTATGTTCAACACATCGGGCACCATTTTGGCAATGGCGTCCACCTCGTAAAGCGGTATGTCTAACGCCCGGCCCACATCACGAATTACGGCCCGGGTTTTTAATTTTCCGAAGGTGATAATCTGGGCAACAAAATCGCCGCCGCCATATTTTTCCACCACGTACTTGAAGACTTCTTCCCTGCCGTTTATACAAAAGTCCACATCGATGTCCGGCATGCTTTTACGAGCCGGGTTTAAAAAACGTTCAAAGATAAGACCGTGCTCAATGGGATCAAGGTCCGTGATTCCAAGGGAATACGCCACAAGGCTTCCTGCCGCAGACCCCCTTCCGGGTCCCACGGGAATATTGTTTTTTTTGGCATATCGGATAAAATCGGCTACAATTAAGAAATACCCCGGAAACCCCATGGAATTGATGACGGCAATCTCCTTTTCCATACGGTCAACATAAAGTTTTTTATCAACATCGGGATTTTTTGTTTTTATTCGCTTGAAGATGGACTCAAACCCATTCCTTACCTTTTGTTCAAAAACCTCATCTACTGTTTGCAGGGATGGGGTTTCAAATTTCGGGAAATGATACGAGTTAACGTCGAATTCTATATTGCAGCGTCCGGCGATATCCACGGTATTTTCAAGAGCACCCGGATAATCCTTGAAAGCGGAATACATTTCGGCTTTTGATTTTAAATAGAGTTGATCGGTTCTAAATCGCAGTCTGTCCGTGTCATGAACGGTTTTTCCTGTCTGGATGCACAAAAGTACATCATGAGCACGAACATCTTCTTTGTCCAGGTAATGACAATCGTTGCTGGCAACCAGAGGAATGGAAAGTCTTTTACTCATATCCAAAAGGGCCTGGTTCACTTTTTCCTGTATATCGATACCGTTATTTTGAACTTCCAGGAAAAAATTCCCCTCGCCGAACAGCTCAAGGTAAAAGCGGGCGGCCTCATCAGCCTTATCTATTCGGTTTTCCTGAATCAGTCTGGGGATTTCGCCGTGCAAACATGCTGAACATCCGATAAGCCCTTTGATGTATTGTTTCAGAACGTCTTTGTCGATGCGGGGTTTGTAATAAAATCCCTGAAGCTGGGCAATGGTGACCAGTTTGCAAAGATTCCTGTATCCTTCCTGATTTTCAGCCAGAAGGATCAAATGGGAAAGACCCTTTTTATCGAGGGGGGTTTTTTCGGTAAGACGTCGCGGGGCCAGATAGCATTCGCACCCAATAATCGGTTTTATTCCGGCCTTATTGGCCTTTTCATAAAACGTCATGGCTCCGAACATGGTGCCATGGTCGGTGATCGCCACGGCGTCCATATCAAAATCTGCGACACGCTTTAACAGCGGATCGATCCTTATGGCTCCGTCAAGAAGACTGTATTGGGTATGCACATGAAGGTGTACAAAATTGGGTGTGGTCTCTGTCATTTTATGTTTTGAATAATTGGGGACTAATCGAGACGGTAATTGGGAGCCTCTTTGGTAATAATTACGTCATGGACATGGCTTTCACGCATGCCGGCCGCGCTGATCTTTATGAAACGTGCGTTTTCCCTGAGTTCATCCAGAGTTCGGCATCCCACATATCCCATTCCCGCCTTTAGCCCTCCAATAAGCTGGAAAATATTATCGGAAAGGCTTCCTCTATAGGGCACACGGCCCACAATACCTTCCGGAACCAGTTTGTCGCCGTAGTCATCTTCACCCTGATAGTACCTGTCCCTGCTTCCTTTTCTCATGGCTTCTATGGAACCCATTCCCCGATACGCCTTATAGCTGCGGCCCTGGTAAATAACCAACTCACCCGGACCCTCCTCGGTTCCTGCAAGAAGACCGCCAATCATTATCACATGAGCCCCTGCGGCAACGGCTTTTGTAATATCACCTGAAAATTTAATGCCGCCGTCAGCAATCAAGGGAACACCGGTTTTGTTAAATACCGACTTGCAGTTCATGATTGCGGTGATCTGAGGTACCCCGACACCTGCAACAACACGAGTGGTACAGATAGAGCCGGGGCCAATCCCGATCTTAACTCCGTCCACACCTGCTTTAACAAGGGCTTCAGCTCCCTTTGCCGTACCCACATTTCCGGCGATCAGTTCAATTTCCTTGAAATTATTTTTTAAATTTCTTACTGCATCAAGTACGTTTTTTGAATGTCCGTGAGAGGTGTCGATGAGAATAATATCCGCTCCCGCGTTCAGAAGCGCCTCTGCACGCTCCTCCATATCAGGGCCGACGCCTATGGCGGCCCCCACTCTGAGTCTGCCCATATGGTCCTTACAGGCATTGGGGTATTTTTTTATTTTTTCAATATCTTTTATGGTTATCATTCCGATCAGCATCCCCTCTGAATCGACAACAAGAAGCTTTTCTATCCGGTGTTCATGCAGCAGTTTTTTTGAATCTTCCAGTGAAATTCCTTCTGAAACAGTGATCAGTTTTTCTTTGGTCATGACTCCAGAAACTTTCTTTTCAAGATTTGTTTCAAATCTTAGATCCCTGTTTGTCACAATACCTACCAGTCGATTCCCTATGGTAACCGGAACTCCGGAAATGCGATATTTTTCCATAAGTTTCAGAACTTCATGAACCGGCTGATCCGGATGAATGGTTACCGGATCGACGATCATGCCGCTTTCCGATTTTTTAACCCGGTCAACTTCAACAACCTGGCTTTTAATACTCATGTTTCGGTGTATAAACCCCATCCCGCCTTCACGGGCCATACTTATGGCGGTGTCAGCCTCTGTTACCGTATCCATGGCAGCACTGACTATGGGAATGTTTAATGTAATGTTTTTTGTCAAGGGGGTACGGGTATCAACATCCCTGGGCAGAACATCAGAAAAGCCCGGCAACAATAAAACATCGTCAAAAGAAAAAGCCTCTTCAAGTTGTTCTTTTTTCATAAGTTTCTCCAGGAAAGATTTTGTTGAGTTATCATGTTCATCTAAAACTCAGAGGCCGACCCATGGGAACAGATCTCTGAGAATCCCTCGTGTATTTTTATAAAATCGAATAACAAATGGAGCTGTCTTTTGCAATCTTTATTCGTCTGGATTTTTCACAAGGTAAACGCATTTGAATACAAATACATGGAGAACGCTCCACAACGGCGTATATCTCTTTCCAACCGACTGAAACTTGTGCTTAAGCACCCCTAACCCCAAGCCGCGCCAGAGGTGTTAATAACAATTCGTCGCTAAATGATCTCATTAATTTTTTAAGTCATAATTTCATTCGGCTCGGGCTAATGCGTGCTAAAGCCCTTCAAACAGTCAGTCAGTTTCCAAGAGAAACACGCCGTCGCTACGCTGTACCCAAAACAAATGGGTTTGCCCCGGGATTTTTCATCAGTCGCCTTGACATTGGGTCAATACCCGTAATAGATAACGGTGATGCTGATTATAATAAACCCCAAAAATCCCCAGGGACGGCTTATCACACAGGTTGTCGAGATCCTTAAAAAAGGGGGTATTATCGCCTATCCAACCGACACCTATTACGGAATCGGATGCGATATTATGAATAAAAAGGCGATTGAAAAGATTTACCAGTTAAAACAGAGAACTAGAATAAAACCATTTAGCTTTATCTGCTCGGGACTTAAAAATATCAGTGATTATGCCAAGGTCTCAAATTATGCATATAAAACCATGAAACGACTTTTGCCGGGTCCTTACACATTCGTTTTGGAAGGATCCAAGCTGGTTCCCAAAATCATGCTTACCAAGCGGAAAACCGCTGGAATACGTGTGCCGGATCATCCGATTTGCCTTGAACTGGTTGAGATGCTAGGGAATCCCATTATCACCACAAGCGCCACAATGCCTGATGGCACCAATTTTTTCGACCCGTCCCTTATTCATGATTTTTTCCATCCCAGAATAGATGTGGTAATCGACGGTGGACCTGTCCCGGGGCACCCTTCAAGTGTCATATCTCTGATTAACGACATGCCTGAAGTTATCCGCAAGGGGCGGGGAGATATCACGGTTTTTGAATGACAAATGGGGCTTGCTGCGGAAAATGTCGAAGGTTCAGGGTTCAGGGGTAACGGTTTTTTGCGGTGCATATAAATAATTTGCAGACAAAGATGGATCTGTGATTTGATTTAATAATGCTTTACCAGATGAATCCGCAATATATTTTATAAGTGAAAAATTTTTCTCCCGAGCATAAACCGTAGAGATTTCTCCTTTAATACCTCCCAGACGCCCGGCCCATTCAACGGCATCTTCAAAATTTCCAATTCGGTCTACCAGACCCAGTTTTTTTGATTCTTCTCCGGTAAAGATACGTCCATCAGCAAGTGATTCCACCTTGTCCTTATCCATGTTTCTGCCTTCAACAATATCTTGAATAAATTGCCGGTGTATTTTTCTTGCAAAATCTTTAAGGATTTCCTTTTCTTCAGGCTTCATTTTTCGAACCGGAGATCCTATATCCTTGTATTCGCCACTTTTGATCACAATGGGAACCAGTCCGATTTTACTGAGCAATTGCTGATAATTCGTAAACCCCATGATAACCCCGATGCTGCCGGTTATGGTTCCTGGATTGGCAACGATTCCGTCTGCTCCTGCAGCAATGTAATATCCTCCGGAAGCAGCAATTGAACCCATGGAAGCCACAACTTTTTTTGATTTTGAAGTCTTTCTGATCTCCCTGAAGATTTCCTGTGAAGGACCAACGGCGCCTCCCGGAGAATCAATGCGAACCACGATGGCTTTGATAGAGCTATCCTCCCGGAAGCGCTTTAGGTTATGGAGTGCTTTTTTAGAATCCGCAATAATGCCTTGGATTTCTACGATACCGACTTTCTCTCCAAATTCAAATTCAGCATCTTTTGTCCCCAAGACAAACAGAAACGTCATCACTATTATTGCTGTGGCAACAACAGATGAAAAAGTCAGGATAAAAAAAAGATATGGATGCCTGCGCGAGAACATTTGTTATTTGGTAAACGATTATCGGTTAATTGTTGTCATTCAACTTTTCCTGAAGGTTTTCACGTAAAATCTCCCCGAAGCTTGATGTTGCGGGCCCCGCGTTATTGACATACTCGGTCAGCAGGCTCTGTTCATCCTCAATCTCAAGCCGCTTGATGGAAAGGCCGATCCGTCTTTCCACACTGTTGATATTCATAACTTTGGCGGCAATGACATCGCCGATGTTAAATTTACCGACAGGAGTTTTCACTTTTTCCTTGCTGATTTCAGAAACATGTACAAGCCCTTCTATACCTTCTTCGAGTTCCACGAAAACCCCGAAATCTGTAAGATTGGTCACCGTACCGGTTATCTCTTTCCCCACCTCATAGCGTTCATCCACAGTTTTCCATGGGTCCGTCTGCAATTGCTTAACTCCGAGAGAAAACCGTTCCTGATCTTTCTCAATATCAAGAACGATGGCCTGAATCACATCATTTTTCTTATATAATTCCGATGGATGTTTTATCCGTTTTGTCCAGGAAAGATCGGAAATATGAACAAGACCGTCGATTCCTTCACCGATACCGATAAAAAGACCGAAGTCGGTGATGTTCTTTATTTTACCTTCAATAGTTGTCCCTACAGGATACTTTTCACTAATGATGTCCCACGGATTCGGAACAACCTGCTTCATGCCAAGAGAAATGCGTCTGTTTTCAGGCCTGATGTCAAGGACAACGGCCTCAACTTCCTCACCCACAGAAACGACCTTGGAAGGATGACGAATCTTTCGGGTCCACGACATTTCAGAAACGTGAATGAGTCCTTCAATACCTTCTTCCAATTCAATAAATGCACCATAATCTGTCAGACTGACTACTTTTCCATTAATGCGGGAACCTACCGGGTACTTTTCTGAAGCGGTTAACCAGGGGTCTTCGGCAAGTTGTTTCTTGCCTAATGAAACTCTCTCTTTTTCAAGGTCAAGACTCAAAACTTTCACGGTGATCTGGTCACCGACTGAAAAGAGTTCCGAAGGGTGTTTCACTCGTCCCCATGAAATATCTGTAATATGGAGTAAACCGTCCACACCACCAAGATCAACAAATACCCCATACTCCGTGATATTCTTTATAACGCCTTCAACGACTTGACCATCGTGGATGGAAGCTAATGTTGAAGCTCGGCTGGCGTTGCGTTCCTCTTCAAGAATAGCCCTTCTTGATAAAACGATATTGCTCCGTTTTCGGTTATATTTTAGGATCTTGAAAGTAAATTTCTTCCCAACCATCTCATCAAGCTTGCGGATGGGACGCAAATCTGCCTGTGAACCGGGTAAAAAGGCCTGGACACCGATATCCACGGAAAAGCCGCCTTTGACACGATTTATAATAACGCCCTCAACGGTTCTTTCTTCCTCATAAGCTTTTTTAATGTCTTCCCATACCTTGACCTTGGCTGCTTTTTCTTTGGAAAGGACAACCCGTTCTTCTTCGTCATCCCACCATTCTACCATGACATCAACCGGATCACCGACAGTAGCGTTTAAATTCCCCTCTTCATCCATGAATTCTTGAGCGCGTATCTGTCCCTCGGATTTATACCCGATGTCAACCAACACATGATCCTTATCAACTGAAATTATCCGGCCGGTAACCACCGCCCCTTCAGCAAAACGCTTGAAGCTTTCTTCGTACATATCCATCAAGCTTTCCATGTCATCGGCAGGTTTTTGACCTTTTTCCGGGCTGACACTCGGTTCTTGAACAGGCTCTGCTTCTATACTCGGTTCTTGAGCAGACTCTGCTTCTTGACTCGGTTCTTGAGCAGGCTCTGCTTCTTGACCCGCTTCTTGAGCAGGCTCTGTTTCTTGACTCGGTTCCTGAGCAGATTCTGAACCATCATCTGTTTCCCGAACTTCCACCGGTGTTTCATCTGTTTCCCGGAGTTCCACGGGACCGTCTTTCTCATTTTGCGCGTCTTGGGACACTGTATCTTCAACAGACATATCGGTTTTCAATATTTCTTTTTCCTCAATACGTGCTTCATCTGATGGGTTACTAACAGACTCGTCAGACAAAGCATTCAAGCTTACATCTTTGGTTGAATCGTTTTTTTCAAGATTTTCCATGAAACAAAATACCCCCTAGTCTAATTTTATTTGGCCATATTACATAAAATATAGCATAACCGAATTTGATATCAGAGTAATCATTAAAAAACAATGATTATTTTATTCTCAATAACATTCAACATCCGATCAACAACATCCCGGGCAGAAAGATGGGTGGAATCTATTATCACAGCATCTTCTGCAGGCCTTAAGGGTGCCAAATCCCTGGCACTGTCATTGTTGTCCCGGCGCTTGATATCCTTCTCCACGTCTTGTAATGTTTGAGAGGTTTCCGATTTTAATTCTTGGTACCGTCTGAGCGACCTGGTTTTGTGTGATGCATCCAGGTAAAACTTCACATCCGCATCAGGGAACACCACGGTACCCATGTCACGTCCCTCAAACACAACCCCTTTGTTCCTGCCCAGATCCCTTTGCAAATCCAAAAGGAAATTTCTTACCACCGGTCTTGCAGACGCTGCCGAGGCAAACATGGATATTTCAGGCGTCCGGATTTTATCCGTGATATCCGAATCGTTTGATATCAGACGCAGCCCTTTTTCACCGGACACGAATTTCATTTTCAGAGAGCTTAACATATTTTCAAGACCGGCATCGTCATCGGAACTCAGGCCCGCTGACATTGCCTTTAGGGCAACCCCTCTGTAAAGAGCGCCCGTATCAATATAACTGTATCCCAGACCATGGGCCAGTAACTTGCTTACCGTTGTCTTGCCCGCTCCTGAGGGACCGTCTATTGTGATAATGAGAGGTTTCAAAATAACAGTCGGGTATTATTTCAGGATGTTCTCAAGCGCCTTGATAAACCTGACATTCTCTTCATGAAGTCCGGCATTGATTCTGATATAATGGGGATAACCATACGATCTCATGGACCTTACAATAACCCCCTGTCTGAGCATTTTTTCATAAATTGCATCGGCGTCTTTGCAAACATCTATGAGGATAAAATTTGTCTGTGTTGGAAAATATTTTACTCCCAGCCTGTCCAGAGAATCATATAAAAAATCCAGACCTTGATGTATGAGGGTTATGACCTTTTCAAAAAAAACCGTGTCTTCAAGCGCTGCACCGGCGGCGGCCTGAGCCAGGGAATTGGTATTGAACGGCAGTCTGATCCTGTTCAACAGATTTGCTATTTCATCCGGCATAACGCCATATCCGATCCGAAGCCCGGCCAGACCATAAACTTTGGAAAAGGTTCGAAGCGTAACCAAAGGTCTGTCATTATCAAGATATTCAATGCTTTTCGCACAGGCTTGATCACGAACAAATTCAATGTACGCCTCATCCACCACTACAATCACGTCCGGTGGAATTTTTTTTAGAAAATTTTCAAAATCTTCTTTAAAAACAACCGTTCCGGTAGGATTATTGGGATTGCACAAGAAAACCATACGGGTTCTTGATGTAATGCTTTTGTTTATTGCTTGTAAATCGATTGAAAGCTGCTTCAAGGGGACAACTACCGGTATTGCACCGGCGCTGAGAATCATAATTTCATACATTAAAAAAGAAGGATGTGGAAGAATGGCTTCATCACCCGGCTCAAGAAATCCGCAGGTAAGCATACCGATAATGTCATCGGAACCGTTTCCTAACACGATGTTCTGTGGCGATACCCCCAGATGTTCAGAAATTTTTTGAATAAGATTATAGCCGCTTCCGTCAGGATACCGGTTGAGTTTTCCAATGGCATTTTTGATGGCCTTAACCGCCATGGGAGAGGGACCCAGAGGGTTTTCATTGGAAGCGAGTTTTATGGAATCAGCGATCCCATATTCCCTTTCAAGCTCTTCCAAGGGTTTCCCGGGAGCATACGGTTTTATTGATAGAATATAATCGGGGATAGATAACTTCATATTTTAGGTTATATGTTTTGAAACTCACTTGATTTGAGCAATTTTTTTTCCTTCTTCGAGAGCCGCCATATTTATGGGAATAAGCTTTTCTTTTGAAGAAAATTTTTCTTTAACGCAATTTCGTACCAATTCAAAATCCACTATTTTACTGCGGGCAACAAAAGCGCCAAGTGCCACAATATTGGCCACTTTTATGCTTCCCAGGTCTTTTGCAATATCATTGGCCGGCACCAGAAGTTCGTCAACATCATCGCGGCCCGAACCAATGTGGATTAATGAACTATTGATAACGACAACACCATCTGGTTTTACCTTGGGTGCAAATTTTTCCAAAGAAGGATGATTCATGGCCACCAGATGCATCGGGTTTCTGATAATCGGAGAACCTATCGACCTGTCACTGATAACCACCAGACAATATGCGGTCCCGCCACGCATCTCCGGGCCATAAGAAGGAACCCACGCCACCTCATACCCTACTTCCATAGCAGAGTGTGCTAGGATATTTCCTATCAACAAAATGCCCTGACCCCCAAAACCGGCAAACATCACTTCACGTTGCATTCAGTCCTCCTCAACCGTATCGGGTGTTTTGTATTCGCCCAG
>Ga0315535_1002059_pt1 | contig 13111 bp, 9 predicted proteins | sample SalMarSW160220MG_2_FD_203092 | JGI IMG/M metagenome (GOLD analysis project Ga0315535, IMG submission 203092) | Salt marsh sediment microbial communities from the Plum Island Ecosystem LTER, Massachusetts, United States - Salt Marsh Sediment SW1602-20 ...
ACTGGGCCAGGCTTTTCCTCCGGATGGTTTCAATCCCCGCTTCCAGCACCATATCCAGGGCCGGTTCCAGACCCGAGACTGAAAGCACCGGAGGGGTGCCTGTAAGGTATTTCCTGATCCCTTGCGGTGTGCGGTAATTCAGCTTGAACTCAAAAGGATTCTTCTCACCGAACCATCCCTGTATGGGATTCTCCAGCTCTTCCTGCAACTCCTTCTTCACATAAAGAAAGGCAGGTGATCCCGGTCCCCCGTTCAGATATTTATAGGTGCAGCCGATGGCCATATCCGCATTGGCCTTTTTCAGGCTGACCGGAACTGCTCCAACCGAGTGGCTCAGGTCCCACAACATCAGGGCCCCGTGCATATGCGCCAGTTCTGTGACCTTCTCCATGTCGTAGAGGTAGGAACTTTTAAAGGTGACATGCGAGAGGGTCACCAGGGCAGTTTGCCTGCTGATCAACCTGAGAAGCTCCGTTAAATCGGAAGATATTCCGTCGGTGGATTTCAGGAGCCTCAGCGAATGCCGGTTTCCAAATTGCTTGACCAGTCCCTGCAACACATATAAATCGGATGGGAAATTCATGTCATCGGAAAGAATCTCGCTCCGACCTTCCATCTTTTTCAGTGCTCCGTAGGCCAGTTTATACAGGTTTATGGTGGTGGAATCGGAAACAATCACCTCCTCGGGGTGAGCCCCGATAATCTGGGCAATCTTTTTCCCCAGGCGCATGGACTGCTGATACCACCCCTCATTCCAACTCCGGATCAAACGCTCTCCCCATTGTTCCCGGATGGCTGCATCAAGATAATCCACAGTCGCGAGGGGGAGGCGCCCCAGTGAATTCCCATTCAGATAGATCAATGAAGGATCGTTGATCTTAAAACGGTCCCGGAAACTCTTCAAAGGATCTTGCTGATCATGTTCCCTGGCAAGGGAAAGAGAATGGTGGTCACTCATGGCTTGAATATGATGGCTTTTAAAAAATATGAGCAATTTACATCCAGCTGGTGGCATCCATATCCAGGTACCACTCCAGATTTCCATTCAAAGGAGCCACATAGAAGGCCGGATACGCCAGGTAGCTTCCCTCTTTCATCACAATTTCATTGACTACGCCTGATTTGCTTTTTCCCGAAACCAGGAATGCCACCCGACGGGCTCTGTTGATCACTCCCCCTGTGATGCTGATCCGTCTCTGGCCTGTGGTGGGATGTGTTGTGGCCACACAAGGTTGATCAGCTTTCCACAGATGAAGCTCGGAAGGAAAAATGGAAGCTGTATGTCCATCCGCTCCCATGCCAAGCCAGATCCAGTCAAACACAGGAAATCCCTGTTCCACAGGAAGCTTTTCCAGCAACAAATGGCTGTACCTGGCAGCCTCTTTTTCAGGTTCTTCCTCGCCACGGATGAAATGGATCCTTTCGGGGGGAATGCCCAGGGCCTCAATAAACAGCCTGCGGGCATTTCCATAATTGCTCTCCGGGTCTTCAGCCGGGACACAGCGTTCATCGCACCAATAGAGATGCACATGGTCCCACTCTTCGGTCTGGGTGGAAATCGCAAGCCGCCTGAATACAGACAGGGGTGTGGTTCCGCCCGACAGGGCAATATGAACTGTTTTACCGATCTCCCCGGTCTCTTTTAGAAAACGGTTCAGATCACATACAAAGGCAGCTGCCAGTGTGTCCAGGTCCGGATAGATATAGTGTCTGCGTCTGTGCATTATAATTCACAATAAAGGCCATCATCGGCCAGGTTCTTGCAGGGATAACGCCAGGTGAATTTCTCACCCTCAATCATCCTGTCTGCCACTTCAGGTCCCCAGGTACCGCACGGATACCCGTGCAGGGGGATATGCCTGTCTTTCTCCCATGCCACAAGAATGGGATCCACAAACCGCCAGGCTGCCTCAACGGCATCACCACGGGAGTAGAGGGTACTGTCTCCCTGCATACAATCCAGCAACAGCCGTTGGTATGCTTCAGGAATATAGCTGTCAGTCAGGTCTTTATAATGAAAGTCCATGTTCACTTCCTGTACTTTGAAACCTGCCCCCTGCACTTTCATTCCGAATTTCAGGAGAATCCCTTCATCGGGCTGAATGCGGATCACCAGCTGGTTCCCCTTTCCATCACCGGAACCGTTATCACAAAACAAAGCATGCGGTGAGGGATTAAAATGGACCACGATCTCTGTGACACGGGTTGGCAGTCTTTTACCGGTGCGTATATAAAAGGGTACACCGCCCCATCTCCAGTTGTCAATAAATAGTTTCATGGCCACGTAGGTCTCCGTTCTGCTCTCCCCGGGAACGCCCTTCTCTTCCCTGTAGCCGGGCATGGCTTCACCCCTCACATGGGATGCACTATATTGTCCACGGATCACCTGTTCCCTGATACCTTCTCCGGTAATGGGCCTGAATGACTGGAAAACTTTCAGCACCTCGTTGCGGATGGAATCGGAACTGATCACAGTTGGAGGTTCCATGGCCACCAGTGCGACCAGTTGCAAAAGGTGATTCTGAAGCATGTCCCTTAATGCCCCCGACTGGTTGTAATATCCGCCTCTGTTTCCCACTCCCAGACTTTCCGAGGAAGTGATCTCCACATGATGAATAAAATTCCTGTTCCAAAGGGGTTCGAATATCCCGTTTGAAAACCTGGTCACCAGGACATTCTGAACAGTCTCTTTTCCCAGGTAGTGGTCGATCCGGTATATCTGTCGTTCCTCCAAATGTTGCAGAAGGATCTTGTTCAGGTCCAGGGCAGATTGATAATCGGTACCGAAGGGCTTTTCAATGATAACACGTTTCCAGGTTCCGTCCTTCTCGTTCATAAGCCCTGCAACGGCCAAACTGGAAGGGATCATTTCGTACAGGGAGGGTGGAGTGGCCAGGTAAAAGATATAGTTGGGATCAGCTCCTGTCTCCCGGGTCAGCCCGGCCAGCCGGTTTACAAGCCCGGGGTAACCCTCCTTCTTCTCCGGATCCATGGAATGATAATGAAGTACATCCAGGATTTCAGATTCGCCTTCCAGGTGTCCGGAAATCATCTCCCTGAAACCCTGATCATCATACGGGGTCCTCCCGGTGCCCAACACTGCAAATTGATCCGGTAGCAGATCGCGCTTTTTCAGTTCGGCCAGTGCCGGGATCAATTTGCGGCTTGTAAGGTCGCCTGATGCACCAAAGATTACCAGGACATGGCTGGAAGGTTTATACATGCATTTATTTCTTTCGTTCTTGAAGCCTGATCCTGATCAGCAGATCCCGGGCAGTTACATATAAAGTATTCTGTCCGGGCCCGAAGGCCAGGTTTGCGGGCGGGACAGGCAACCCGATGGTTCCCAGGTGCTCTCCACCGGGGTCAATCACCAGGATCCCCCCCGGACCTGTAACGAACAAGTTTCCATTCTTGTCCACCTTCATCCCATCCGGCCCCCCCGGCAGGGAAAGATCCATGGCCTGGAAAAAACGTGATCCATCAACCACGTTCCCTTCCGGGTCCAGTTTATACCTCATCCAAAAGACTTCCCATCCTTCCGGATCTGAATCGGGGCTTCCCTCAAAGTTTGCCACATAGAGGTACCTCTCATCAGGGGAAAGGTCAATACCATTGGGCCACGAAAGGGTGCTGTCCAGTAAAGTCACTTCACCGTTTTTTAACATATACACACCATTGAAAGGGAGCTCCTTTTCAGGGTCTTCATTTAAACCGTTTAAGCCCCATGGCGGATCCGTGAAATAGATCACTCCCCGGGATGACCTGCAAAGATCATTGGGACTGTTGAACCTTCTTCCATTGTAACGTTCTGCCAGCGTTGTCAACTCCCCTTTGGGCGAATACCGGGTAATGCTCCTTGATCCGTGCTCACAGGCCAGTACTGACCCGTCAGGCTCCACCAGCAGTCCGTTGGAATGATTGCTCGGATTCCGGAATTCCTCATACCTTTTGCCATCCCACATGTAGATGGTCCCGGCAGGAATATCACTGAACAGAAGTGTCCCGTCGGGATGCCATGCCGGGCCCTCGGTAAACTGAAAGTCGATTCCAATTCTTTCAGCAACGGCTTCCCTGGAGACCACATTCCAGAATCGTTCACTTTCAGCGTGAAAAGTCCCAACCTGAAATCCGGTTTCCCGGGATTTGCACCCGGTAATGAGAAGTAGCATGACCAAAATTTGTCCTATCCTTTTATTCATCTGTCTATTCTACGATAACGGCTGCCGGGTCCCGGTTGATCATGTACCGGTGGTGACCGCTTGTACTCATGCTTTTCTTGTGGCAGACCATGCAATTTTCATGTGTTCCGACGGTTCCGGCAATCCCCTGGTATTGCAAAGGTTGATGATTATCTCTTTGAAGCCCGTATTTGTTGTAAGCGCCATAAACGGCATGGGTGGAACCATGACACCCGATACACATCACACCATGGTTATCCGTCCGGTTCCGATAGAGTGCCTCAAATCCCGGAACCCACATATTGAAGGAGGTTCCCGCATAACCATCATCAAAAATATGGAAATTGGTGTGACATGACTTACAATCGGGCTCCATCAACCAGGGCATCCTGGGTTTAATTTCCGCTTTGGTATAGGCATATACCGGTTCCAGTCCCCTGGACAGCTTACCTGCCGCCTCAATGTCTCCCTGGTTTGCCAGCAGACCCAGCGCATGATCTTCCAGTGTGCCGTGACACTCAGTACAATTGACTCCCACCTGGCTGTGCCGGCCCCTAAAACAGTTTGTGTTGCCTTCGGGCCTGCTGGGATGGCACATGTTGCAGGCTTCCTGATCCATCCCTGAAAGCAGGTTTGCATGAAACCCATGAACGGCAGATGAAAAATTCAGGACTCCGGGCTTGCCCTTTGCCATCACAGCCGGATCGGCGTGGCAGGACTGGCAAAGCCTGGGACTTCCTGCCAGTGCATCCTCCAGCAGTGTGGTCCCGTTATAACGGTCATGGGCCATCAGGATATTTTTAGCAGTGAGATCTGCCATGCCGGATACATTGTTAAAGGCCCATCCTCCTTCGTGGCAATTCCGGCATCCCATCTCGGTTGATGTGGGAGCCACTGCTTTGGTTACAGCCAGCACTTCACCAGTGGATTCATCCCTGGCTGTGATGGTAAACAGGGGGTAGGGATTGAAAGTGCCATCATCCTTGTAGGGCACCAGTGGAATCAGGTGTGCAGCCCAGACCGGACCCTCAGGCTCCATGGTTCCGGTGACTCCCTTCCCCATCAGGCCAGTTCCAACGGGCAGGTCCGCCCCGAAGATCTGGACGTCATAATCCCAGAACATGGAATGATCCTGGGGATTGCGGAATCCTTCCTCAACCGCATATTCTATGATGACACCGGAGCTTACCCGTTCGGGTTTTTCGCCCCTTTTAAACAACTGGGCGTTTAATGTGTTGGCTGGCGGCAAAAATGAGAAGTACTTCTCGTTATCCGATATACAATGCATCCCCAGGTCGTTCCAAACCAGGAGCACATATTCATCACTGGCAGGATCAAACCCGGGAATTTCAATGGGCAAATCAGGGGCTTGATGAGGGCTTACTGTTTCTGTGGTTTTGCCGAGCACCTCCCTGTAGATATATGCTGCCACAGCCCTCTTCTCATCGCCGGTTCCCGCAAAGGGTGGCATGTAGGAATTCACCTTTCCCATTCCGGTGATCAATGCCTCCAAACCCCTTTCAGTCAGCTTATCCGACTTATTCATCACACCATTATATCCATCCAGTGTATGGCATGCCATGCACTGAAGCCTGAAAATTTCAGCACCTGCTTCAAGCAGGTTCTCCCCTGTCACCTCCTTCACCCGGGACCATTTTGCATGGGTCAGGAATCCTTCCTTGTTAATCACATCCATATCCGAAGGAGAAATCCCTGTAGAATACATATGACCGTACAAAACAAAAGGCTTCCTGGCGATCTCCCGCATGTATTCAAAACCGGCCATCCAGGCAAAACTGATCACCACCAGAAAAATAGCGCCCACTTTCTGAACACTTTGGGGTGTCCTGACAAGGGAGAAAAGACCCATTCCAAATAGCAGAATGGAACTGACCAGAAGCAGGGTGACAAAGGGTGAACTTTCCCTGTTAAAATGAAACAGATTTCCAAAAGCCTCATCGCTGATTACCCTGGTATAGTAAATACCCGCCAGAACCAGCACTGCCAGTGGAATATACATCCACTTTGCACAGAGTCTGAACACCTTGTTCCTGGTATCAGCATCCTTGAGCCTTGATCCGGTCACCAAACCAAATACCCCGGCCAAGATCAGGGAAATGCTGGTCCTGAAAATCAGCGAAGGAAGAAAACTGGGATTGAAGAATCCTTGCCAGAAGTTCCCTGTCTCAATCCACTTCCCGGGAGTGAGCATAAATCCAAGAATTCCGTTGATGATAAAGAGGCTCAGCCAGGCAAAAATAAAATAGAGCCAGCCCAGGATCATGTGCGGTTTATGGTCCATCTTGCCAAAGCGGTAGTGATAGATCAGCAGCGCCACGATCTCCCCGATGAAAAAGACCCATTCGATGGCCCATCCAAAGACAAAAGTGTGGATCAGTGTTGATGTGGCAGCCGGATTCACCAGGGAGATGATAAACCAGATACCCACTCCGCTCATACCGCCAAAAACCATGGTCAGCAAAAGAAAGAACCATGTATGTTTTCTTACATACTCAAAAAGTGCCGTGTCTTTAGTCAGCACAGCTTTCCGTTCGGTCACAACCAGGAACAAGCCCCCACCCACCGCCAGGTGTGAAATAACCACATGAAGAATAGCGATGACGGCGATCAGTAATCCCCCTCCTGTGTTGGGGAGGAACCAAACAGGATAATTCATGATGGCTGAGTTTCAGGTTTGAATATCAGGGTGATCATATAGTAAAGCGCGACCAGGCCAACGACAAAGACAAGCAGGAATGCAGCCAGGGGTGAGAACTCTTTCACATTCTCCAGCTGTGCTGGACTGAATATCTGGTCCAGGTAAGCAGCCCGGGCCAGATCGCGCACAACAACCATTAAAAGAATCTGGAACCCTCCCAGGAACATGGAAAGCTTAAACCGGCCTGTAAAGGAGGAGTGAAGGATCAGAAGGGCGCCGATCCAGCTAAGGGCCATAACGAAGGTCGCAAACATGGATCCACCCATAAATGTCTTCCATACATTTTCAGGCATGGTGAGCCAGAACCAGGTCCCCACCCCCAGCTGGATCAGTGTAATCCAGCCAAATATCCTCAGGTTTGCTTTGATCTCGGTATTCTTCTCCTGTTCATCCATCTTTGAAAAGTAATAGAAGATGGCCCGACCCAGTCCTCCTATAGCCAGGGCTCCCAGTACAAAATGGAGGTACCGGGGCCACAGGGTCGGCTCCCCGAGATTCAGGTTCCATCCTCCGGGATTGTCGAAGTAGATTTTCCAGCGTTCGGGCCGGATGGAAAGGGTGTTGTTGTTTACAAATACAAATGCAATATAGAGCAGGAAAAGCGAGGTAAGCATCAGGGCCCCTTTTGACCAACCCGGGGCGGTTTCTGCCTTCCGCACAAAAATATAGGCTGCATAGTAGGCCAGGATCAGAATAGGGATGACCAGAATCCAGGGCACCGCCACCATCACCGAACTTGAGTAAAAAAGGTGACCATAAAGAACCTGTACAAAAAGCAGAGGGGGTACGCCAAAGTTAACAGTCAGGGCCACCAGGGTGGGCAGAGCCCCTGAAGCTTTCTTCACCGGTTTTCCCCGGAGCAGGTCCCAAACAGACAGTAGTGTTCCGCCCAGCAGGAAATTCATCAGTACCATGTGAATGAAGAATGTAAGGATCAGTAGCACTTCGAACCAAAGCCAGTGTACCGGTATGGTATCGACCGAAGGAATTATCGATTCATACATGATATGAGTTTAGGGTTTATCCCAAGATAGGAAAAATGGTCCGGATTCGTAAATACAGATCCTCTAAAAATGAAAGAAGATTACTCCAGTTCCCCGCTGTTGGGTTTGAAAATGGAAGCATCGGAAAGGTGCTTCAGTTTTTTCGCACCGGCCAGATACAGGTAAACTACATAGGGGACAAACAGGAAGAGCAGCCAGTCCACCCCAACCATCAGGATGAAATCGTAAACCCCGTGCAACAGAATGGGAATTCCCAGGGCCCTGATCAGATATTCTTTCCTCAATTCATTGTACCTGTGTGCAATACCGAAATAGTAACCCATGGTTACCCCGAAAAGGGCATGGGCAGGCACCGCGGTAATGGCCCTGACGACAGCCGTCTGGTAGCCCGCATCCATGACATACATCACATTCTCCACAGCTGCAAACCCCAGGGAGATAAATACGGCGTAAACAATCCCGTCAAACTGTTCATTGAAGCTGGGACTTTTCCAGATCAGCAGGTAAAGTGCCAGGAATTTAAATACCTCCTCTGTTGTGCCTGCCACCAGGAAGGCACTGTAGGCAGCTTCCCCGTAACTGCCAAGTCCGGGCATGATCCAGACCAGAAGTCTTTCCACCCCTATGATGGGGATGACCGCAAGCATGCCCAATACCAACGCTTTGATCAGCAATCCAACCGGTTCTTTTTCGTACTTATCCCTGAAATAGATGTAGAAAGCAATGATCACCACGGGTGCCAGGGAGGCCAGAAAGACTACCATGGATACCAGCCAAAAGGTGAGGTCAAATAGGATGGTTGAAAAGGAGATCCCATATAATACCCATTCCCTCTGTTCATCTGAACGGCAGCACCAATGGAGATGTTATCACCAAGTTTGTAGGTGGCTCCAAAGGACAGATTATCTGCCGGGTAAGGGATCAATGGAGATGCAGGTGCAGAAAGCAGGTGCTTTACTCCTGCCGTGTGAAGAACCAGCCGGTCTGACATCCTGTAGGAAGCAGCAGCAAAAACAGCCAGGCTTGACATGGTGGGCGTATTCTGATACTCTCCGGCGACCGAATAGGGATTCAGTCCCGTGTATCCTGTGGCCAGAAGTCCCCCGTGAAGAGACCAACGCTTGTTCAGCGATAATGTATAGGTGGGCGCAGCATAGAGACCCATGAGGGATCCGTATCCACTCATGTAGGTATAACTGGTACCCACTGACATATTCAGGCTCCCCCTTTTCTGATCCGGAGCTGGCGGGACCTGGTCAATCAATGGGGCTTCCTGCTGCCACTGCTCCAACGCTGTGGACTGCTTCAGACGAATGGTCTCCTCCTCGGCAGTTTGCCCTACCAAAACCAAAATTCCTGTCACAAGCATTCCTGTGATTAAAAAAAACTTCTTCATATTTTGACCCACCATCAATACACAAATATAAAAAAGAAATTGTTCTCCCCCCTTCTCTACCTCCTGGTCTCTTCTTCAATAAACATGCCGAATCGTTTGTACTTCTCATAAAGCACCTTATATTTATTTGCCATGGCGGGATCGGGATGGTATTCGGTTTCAAAACCACTTCCCATGGCAGCCTGTGCCCGGGCAATGGAGGAATGAACTCCGGCAACAACCGAGGCAGCCATGGCTGTTCCCAGGGCAACAGCCTGCTCGGACCGGGCCACTTTGATGGGTTTATTCAATACGTCGGCAACAATTTGCATCACCAGCGGGGATTTTTTAGCCACACCCCCCAGTGCGATCACTCCGTCGATGCGTACGCCTTCATCTACAAAACGGTCCACGATCATTTTTGCGCCAAAAGCAGTAGATTCAACCAGGGCCCGGAATATCCGGGGTGCATCGGAACCGAGGGTAAGTCCCATGATAGCCCCTTTCAGGTTCTGATTGGCATCGGGTGTCCGACGGCCATTCATCCAGTCCAGCGCCAGCAGCGAAGATTCATCCGGATCTATAAGACTGGCAGATTTACTCAGTTCGCCAATCATCTGCCCGGCTGTTTCGTCAATGATTCTTGTTTTCACCGCATCATCCACACCCTCCAGACCGGAAACCACGTTCTCCAGGGGCCACATCAATACCTTGCTGAACCAGGCATAGATGTCTCCGAAGGCCGACTGGCCAGCCTCCAGGCCAATCATTCCGGGCACAATGGAACCATCTACCTGTCCGCAAATACCTCCCACAAGTTTGTCCCCCACTTCGTCTGGAGGCGCAATGATCATATCACAGGTTGAAGTACCCATCACTTTGCTCAGGTAGTAGGGCTGAATCTCAGCACCCAGGGCACCCAGGTGTGCATCAAAGGCCCCCGCCCCCACACTTACCAAAACGGGCAATCCGAGTTTCCGGGCCCATTCGGGTGTTAGCTGGCCCACTTTGATGTCACAGGTAAAGGTTTCACTGAACAAGCGCTCTTTAATTCCGGCCAGCAGGGGATCCAGTTTCACAAGGAAACCCTCATCCGGTAATCCGTCAAACTGCTTATGCCACATGGCCTTGTGTCCGGCAGCACAGCGGCTGCGTTTCAGTTTCAGAGGATCGGTGTCTCCCACAAGGATGGCCGGGATCCAGTCACAATGCTCAACCCAGGAAAAAGCTTGATTCCTCACCTCTTCATCCTGGCGAAGCACATGCAGGATTTTTGCCCAGAACCACTCGGAACTGTAGATGCCCCCCTCGAACCGGGTAAAATCCTCGCCCCCCCAGCTGCGGGCAAGCTGATTGATCTCATCAGCCTCCCCAACAGCTGTATGGTCTTTCCAAAGCACAAACATGGCATTGGGATTCTCCTCAAAACCGGGGGTTAGAGCCAGAGGAACACCCTGGCGGTTTACAGCCACCGGAGTAGAGCCTGTGGTATCCACAGAGATACCCACCACATTCCGGGCCACACCCTCAGGACAGTTTTTCAGGGCTTCCCTGACAGACACTTCCAACCCTTCCAGGTAATCCAGCGGATGCTGCCTGAATTGGTTTGTCCCGGGATCGCAATACAATCCCCGTTTCCACCTGGGATAGTAAAACACATGGGTTCCCATCTCTGCGCCTGTGCTGGTATCCACCACCAGGGCTCGTACCGAATCAGTTCCGTAGTCAACTCCAATCGTATAAGATGCCATAATAGATAGTGTGTATTAGATAATAGATAGTGGGTTATGGGACAGGCTCATTGATCCTGTCCGTAGTAAGCATCCTTTCCGTGTTTTCGCTTGTAGTGCCTGTCAAGAAGGAACCGGTCGATGGGCTTGGAATTTCCCAGCATCCGGGTCCGGAACGCCGTTTTGGCGACCTCTTCCAGGACCACTGCATTGTGCACGGCCTCGTCCACATCCTTCCCCCAGGTAAAAGGAGCGTGTCCGTGCACCAGGACCCCGGGCATGCTCCTGTAATCCAGTTTGTCAAATGCCTCCACGATCACTGCCCCTGTGGCCTCCTCGTAGTTCCCTTCCGTCTCTTCCCTGGTGAGTTGCCTGGTGCAGGGGATGGTCCCGAAGAAATAATCGGCATGGGTAGTCCCGTACGGCGGCAGTGCCTGTCCGGCCTGGGCCCAGGAGGTGGCCCACTGAGAATGGGTATGAACCACGCCGCCGATCTGGCTGAAGTGTCGATAGAGGTATACATGGGTGGGTGCATCGGAAGAGGGCCGCAATGCTCCCTCAACTTGTCTGCCCTCTCTGTCCAGGACCACCATCTGGCTGGCTGTCATCTGATCATAGGGAACTCCCGATGGTTTGATGACGATGTGACCGGTTTCCGGGATACGGGCGCTGGCGTTGCCCCAGGTAAACAAAACCAGCCTGTGTTTCACCAGGGCCAGATTGGCTTCCAGTACCAATTCCTTGATTTGCTCATGCATGTCTTTCTCTGTTCGGATCCTGAAAGTTACAATCCTTTTGCCAAATGGTAGTAGAGGTCGTTCCATCTCAGCTCCTTCTTCATGGATGAGATGGTGGTATCTTTGTCAATGACCAGGTATTCAATGCCTGCCATTTCAGCAAAGTCTTCCAGGTGTTCTTTGGTCACTGCCATACTGAACCCGGTATGATGGGCTCCTCCGGAAAGGATCCATGCTCCGGCAGCCACCTCCAGGTTTGGCTCGGGTTTCCAGACCACCCTTGCCACTGGCAGGTTCGGAAGCGGTTCATCGGGGGGAACCACTTCACATGGATTAACAAGCAGTCTGAAACGATTGCCCATGTCCATGATGGATGCATTCACCCCCGGTCCGGAGGCCACGTTGAAAACCAGTCTTGCCGGATCGGACTTGCCCCCAATTCCCAATGGGTGGACCTCCAGTCTCGACTTTCCTTCTGCTATGGAAGGACACACCTCCAGCATATGGGCTCCCAGTACTTTCATTCCATCGGGGTGCAGGTGGTAGGTATAATCCTCCATAAACGAAGTCCCTCCATGCATGCCCATGGACATCACCTTCATGGCACGAACCAGTGCAGCGGTTTTCCAGTCACCTTCCGCCCCGAACCCGTACCCCTCGGCCATGAGTCGCTGGACCGCCAGTCCAGGCAGCTGAGCCAGACCATGCAGGTCTTCAAAGGTGGTGGTAAAAGCTGTAAAACCTCCCTCCTGGAGGAAATTCCGCATGCCGGCTTCAATGCGGGCTGCCGCAGCCAGTGAGTCCCAAAGCCTCCCGCCGTCCTGGACTTCGGAGGGGAGATTATAAAGCGCTTCATACATGTTCAGAAGCCGGTTTACTTCAGCTTCACTGACTGCATTGATCCGTTCCACCAGGTCACCGACACCATAACCCGACACCGAATAACCGAACTGGATCTGGGCTGATACCTTGTTGCCTTCAGTAACAGCCACCTCCCGCATGTTGTCACCAAAACGTGCCACCTTTCCTCCCTGCCAGTCAAACCACGCAGCAGCTGCCCTGATCCAGACTCCCAGTTTCTCCTGGATTTCAGGATTGGCCCAGTGTCCGACCACCACTTTTCGTTCAATTCTCAGCCTGGACCCGATAAAGCCGAACTCCCTGCCGCCATGTGCGGACTGGTTCAGGTTCATGAAATCCATGTCGATGGTATCCCACGGAATATCGCGGTTGAACTGAGTATGCAGGTGCACAAAAGGCTTGGATAGGGACTTCAGTCCCGCTATCCACATTTTTGCCGGCGAAAATGTATGCATCCAGGTAATCAGGCCAATGCAATTCTCCTTGTTGCTTGCCTCCCTGCAG
>Ga0315535_1002061_pt1 | contig 13106 bp, 7 predicted proteins | sample SalMarSW160220MG_2_FD_203092 | JGI IMG/M metagenome (GOLD analysis project Ga0315535, IMG submission 203092) | Salt marsh sediment microbial communities from the Plum Island Ecosystem LTER, Massachusetts, United States - Salt Marsh Sediment SW1602-20 ...
CCTATAATCAAATGCTCGTTGAAAGTTACTTAGAGAAATAAATCTCTAATCAGAGAACCTCATACAGCCTTTTCCAATTCCTTTGAAGACAGGTGAGTAAGCCACTCTTCACTTTCTCCTCTCATAATTTTTTCCACTTTCCGGATAAGAATATCCAGTTGATCTCGAGTTAGAGTCTTATTGAATTCATAATGAAGATTTTCCAGTTCGTTGAGTATTATTGTGCTATCGGTTATAATTTTTTTGTAGTCTCTATGAGTTTTTATAGCGGTTACAGTGGCACCCAATGCCGGCAGTAGCAAAACTGAGAGGATCAATATATTATCAAGAGCCTGAAGATGAATAGTAAAGATGATGTGAACAACAGCAATCAACATTGCCAGATAAAAAATTAGTTCTTCTAATAATTTGAGCACTTCATTTTTATTCCAGATTTTTTTAATTCTTCTTTTATGATAATCGATTTGGGAGTTAATCCAAACTTGTCTTATATAGTCTTTGAAAATTTGGACATTACTTGTTGGGTTAATATTTATTTTAGGAATTTTTGATAAAATGTGCTCTAATATTAAGATCATCCAACTGTTTTGTGCATAAGTACTTTTGATATGTCGTAAATATTGAGGGGGAGATATCATTATTCCGCAAAGAGTTAATATAATATCAGTTCTAAGATGTTCTGCTAAAAATCTGTTTTCTACATAATTACGATGAGTTGCACGCTTGTGTGAGAAAAAAATTAGAAGACTGATTATAAGAAGGAAAAAGAATTCTATTATAAAAATGAATTTAGGGATATGGTTATAAAATATTTCACCATATCCGACCGCAGACACCGATAGAAAGGACAGTCCATAAACCAGCAAGCCAATATACTGATACCATTTTTGATTTTTGATAGCAAAGATTTCCGAATGCGTATAATATGGTAGGAGGAGTTCTTTAACTATTGTTTTATTATGCTCCGGAAGATTGTATTGTTCGCCCGTTTCTTTTTTACTAAAAAATAGTTTTGAATTTTTCTCAGCACACTTCATCCATAGATTATCATCAGCGTTAAATGAATTAAACTTGTCAATTTGTTTAAATAAATCTTTATCTAATCCGTTTCCTTCTATAGATTTTATTTCCCGGGGTGAATGTGGATTAATAATAAATATCGGACATCCAATGGATCTCGCATATTGCACGATACTCGCAGTACCACCTTTACCTCTTGATGGCAGCTCATCCCAAATAGCAATTAATATATCAGAGTGATTTACAATATATCTACCGGCATCTTCATATGCCTGTTCTTTTGCTTCGGTTAAAAGATCATTTGGTATATTTCCTTTTAAAGGCTCTATGTTCAATGTAATCTGATAATTGGCTTTACTTAAAAGAGTTTCAAATTCCTTTTTTGAATCTTCTGATTGAAAATCTTCTAAGTATTCCTCCTTGCAAAGGGGAAGTATTACTTTTAATATAGCACCGTCATATTTTAAAACTTCTTCCGCTACCAAACGGTCCGATCCTTCCGCCAGAGGCGATAAAACTCTTGGAAGAACATTTGTATACGCCGATGCATGAAAATTATCAAGAATTTTATCGATTACATTTTTAACACTATTACGCAAATCCTCAACCTTTTCCAGATTTCTGTGTCCAGTAACGCCAATCGTAAGACGAAAAGGGATTGGATCTGGTTTGTTCATTCAATACCTCACAAACGTCCTTGCATTTATTAAATACATAAAAGCTTTAAATAATATTATTAGATTAGTTTATATCTAAAAGAACCTTCCTTTGCCTCAACACGGACTTTAATTTTCTTTTTCTCAATAGTATTTGAAATAAATTTTATCAGATGCGAACTTATAAACTCATCGACGGTTCTTTCAAGGTTACGGGCACCCCATTTTTTACTATAGCCTTTATCGACAAGTAACATCATGGCAGCAGGAGTTATTTCAAGAAAAACATTTTTCCTTTCCCATGTTTCTTTCAAGAGAGGTACTATCCTTGTTTCTAAAATTTGCCGGGCTGTTTCACTTGATAAATTATTAAAAACTCCAATGAAGTCGATACGGTTAAGAAACTCCGGCGCAAAATATTTTGTCAACTGCTCACGTACTTCTGGTTCTACTTCACTATCAAGAAAGCCCATACTTCTCTTCTGTTTAATGGGAATATTTGAAGTCATTATTATAATGACATCACTGAAGAAAGTGTGACGTCTCTGAGCATCAGTAAGTACACCACTATCAAAAACCTGAAGAAATAGCTTATGAATATCGGGATGAGCTTTTTCTATCTCGTCGAGTAGCAATACGGAAAAAGGGTTATCTGCTATGTCATTCAAGATTGGACTACCCTGCTCATATCCAATATAACCAAATGGTGCTCCAAGAAACTTTGAAATCGTTTGAGGCTCTGAATATTCTGACATATCAATCCTGATAAGTTTATCTTTGGAGCCGAATAGAAATTCAGATAATGCCCTTGCAAACTCTGTCTTACCAACGCCAGTTGGACCAACAAAAAGGAAAACACCATTAGGGCGTTCAGGGCGCAAATCTAATCCCTGTGTCTTGGGCCATATTATATCTACTACAGGATCGATGATGTGATCTTGTCCCAGGATACGACTCTTAAGAAATGAACTCAGGCCATTTAAGCGATTACGTAACTCATCTTCCAACTTGCCTACAGGCAGACCCGTCAACGAACCGACAACATTTTGAATATCATTTACTGTTACTTCCTTACGGCTTTTACCAACAGCCCTGCCAACTGATTGATCGAGAATGTCTATTGCCTTATCAGGGAACCATCTACTTCTCAGATAACGCTTGGCAAGATCCACTATCTCAGGGTAAGCTTTCTCTTCAATGTGTATACTATATGTTTTTTCAAATTTAAGCGGCCCAAGTTTTTTCAAAACGTCTAATGTTGCAGAGGGTGTTAGTTCAGGGATACGAATAGGCTGAAATCTTCTTTCCAGAGCTTTGTTTTTCTCAATATATTTATGATAGTCAGAATCTGTACAAGCTCCAATGCAAGCAAGCTCACCTCGTGCAAGAGACGGTAATAAAATAGTTGAAGCATCCAGTGGCGATCCTTCGGCAAGCCCAGCACCAACTACAGAATGTAACTCATCAATAAATAGAATAATATTCGGATTGCTTGCCTCTTTTATTATTAACATTAATCTTTCTTCGAACATACCACGATACTTAGTTCCGGCTACAACAGCCCCCATGTTCAGCTCGAAAATGCGCTTCCTTTGAAGAACTTCTGCAATATTACCCGATGCTATACTATTTGCTAGTCCTTCTACCACAGCAGTTTTCCCAACGCCTGCAGATCCAACCAGGAGTGGATTTCGCTTAAAGACACGGCACAGAGTTTCAGCCACCAAGTTAATCTCCTCTTCCCGTCCAATTATCGGATGCAGCTGACCCTTGGCTGCAAGTGACGTCAAATCGCGCCCAAACATATTCAGGGTAGGAGTTGGTGCTAATGTGGTGTCCTTCCCTGGTTTTTCCAATTTGGATGCCCTCTTTCCTTTGGGTTTATCTAAATCAAATCCACAGTACTCAGCAGCTGCCATTATCATATGAAGAATTCGTATCTCATTGTCACCCAATTGTTCAGTAATACTGTAAGCCTTTTCAATAACTGTATCCTGACTTACACCCTGAACGGAAGTTAAGAACCGGTCTTTTAACTTGTTCTTGACTTCCTTGGCGGTAAGAGAAGGTATAACGCGCTCTACTTCTTCCGGATAGTTTTCTACTAATGCGCTCATTATATTTAGATGAGTTGCGATATTTTGCTTGGAAAGTAATGCCAGTCTGTTTGCAATCTTGAGAACTTCTTTCACGGCATCGGAAATCTTTTCCCAGTGCGGTTCTTGATGGAATTCTTCTGACATTTTTCTTAACCCTAATTTATTTATTAGAAAAATGCATATAAAATTTACTGATATAATGATTCTTTTTCATTAATATCCTCCACAATTCTTCCTACTCTGCATAAGTTTACATATCATTTCCCCGAAATGGAATCAGCGTTTATTCCAGACTATCCAGAAAGAGACGTGCCCGTTCATAGCCTAAATCCAATGCGCGCTTGAAATGGTACTTTGCTTCTGCCATACTTCTATCCAGTTCCCTATAAGCCAGCCCAAGGTTAAAATGCAAGGGGACATAATCTTGTTTTGTTTGGGCTGCAATTTTATATTCTTTGATAGCTTCTTTTATTTTACCCTGCTTATAATAGGTCTTACCTCGTAAGTAATGGGTAGATACTATACTCAAGTCTTCATTTTCAGGAATAAATCTCTTTTTAGAAAATGGACAGTCTTTGGAAACTTCATAGGTTATATCGATTCCGCAACGATTGCAAAAAACAATTATATCATTTTGCTTACACCACTCCAGCATTGGATTCCTCTCATTTTCATCTGAGATCACTGAGATAAGATCTTTTTTGATTCCAAATCCTTCAATCGGATATTCCCAGTGAAATTCGTATAAAGATGTTCCATAGATTGTTTTTAAAGTACCCTTCCTAATTTTCTTTTTAGCATGATCATCACAGCCTTCAACTCTCTTTACTCTTGGATAATATCTAAAGAATTTTTGACCTTCAGGTAACTGAAGAGAAAGCCTCAGGCAATCATTAGCCACTTTGCTTCTAATTGCAAATAAACCTTCGTCATCACGATCTATTCTATTTAATCCCAAGCTTCGCCAGAACTCAACCACTATTTTATAAACCTGAGGAATATCATCTACTTCGAACTTCCTGAATCCTATATGCATAGCAACCTCTTCCTCAGTACCAAACTTTTCCTCGTATGGTATCTGTGGATTTTTCAGGATATTGAGCAATTCAGATTGCTTTGGACTCATTTCTGTCCGTTTGATTTATAACCAATTCAATTTTATTTTGAAGCGACTTTAGTTCATTCTCTCTATTCAAATCAACTGTAATCAAGGAGTCTGTCTTTTTGGCTTTCCTCAAGGTTTCTTTCTCCGATTCAAGCGGATAGTCTTCCAGCCAGATAAAATCGGAATTGAGATCTATTGCTTCAGTTTTGAGATCTGTCCAGTCTGTAGATTTTATTGTTTGTAGTTGTGCCACAGTTGAAGTAGGATAATATTCTGATAAGTAACTTACAGCATTATTACTACCTCCCCTGCAGTGTGTTGTTAACCAGTAACAATCGTAATTTGTTGTTAGAAAAGAGATAAACTCCTCCCCATAATCAGGCAAAGTCAAATCTTTTTTTAAAATAACTCCGTCAATATCAACGTAAATTTTCATTTTATCTTTTTCCCAAACGGATGGATATCCTTGTTTTTCCAGATACTAATCAATCCAAACCGGCTATATCCCAGACTTTTACAGACATATCATCTCCCCCGGAAATAATATACTTCCCACATCTACTGAATGCACAGCTGTTAACAGCTCCAATGTGATCCTTCAGCGTAGCTAATTCTCTTCCAGTAGCGAATTCCCAAATTTTCAATGTTCCATCTTCACTTGATGAAACGACCTTTGAGTTATCGAGACTTACGGCACAGTCTGTTATATAATTATTAGAGCGGGTGAGATCAAATTTTCCCATAAACGATCCGGCATCCCATATCCTAAGAATACCATCTTCACTACCCGATACTATAAACATACCATCAGGACTGATGCTACAGGCAGTTACATCCTTATTTGGTTTGGTTTTATTATCAGACTGAAGAACAGCAATCTTCCTACCATTCTTAGTATACCATACAACGAGGTGGTTATCCGTTCCTGCCGTTACGATTAAAGAACCATCATTGCTGATAGCACAATCGTGAAGCAAGTCATCAGTTAACATTGAAACGCGTTCTTCTCCGGAATGAATATCCAGAAGAACTATATGAAAGCTTACAACAGCAATAGTCGATTCATCAGTAATAGACGAGCAGGCAAAACCAGGACAATCAAAACGATTAATCATTTTCCCTGTCTGAGCATCCCATACAAAGAGGCAATCTTCTGCTACTGAAATAATTAATGAACTATCATTAGTTACAGCACAATCTCTTACTGGTTGTTCATGACCGGAAAGTGTAAAACGCTCTGCCCCGGTCTCAAAGTCCCAGACCTTTAAAGTGTAATCAGTTTGTTCTCCCAGTATTTTCATCACATTTCCTGCAGCCGATACTAGGAAAGAACCGTCCGGACTTATAGCACAAGCATTCACCGGATCGGTGTGCCCTGAAAATGTACGGACAGGTAATACCTGTTGACTTTGGGAACTGACCATTGGTTTTTCGTTTGGGTGACCAAGCAAGTCATCCAACTGTTTTTTAGCCGGTTCATAACCAAGATTTAGTGCACGTTTGAAATGATACTTTGCTTCAGCACTGCTACCATCTATCTTATATTCCAAACCCAGGTTAAAATGGGCAAATTTATCATCTTCTTTAAGACGAATAGCATTTTTTAGGGCGTTTTTGGCCTCTTCTCCATTTCCTTTCTCTGCATAGACTCCCCCTAATAAAAAGTAAGCTATTTCGTAATCCGGTTTGATTTTAATAGCAGCCTTGAAAGCTGTGATCGCTTCATCCTGATATCCCTCTCTTCTGTATGTCAAGCCCAGATTAAAGTAAGCTTCTGCATAATCCGGTTTTATTCGAATGGCCTCTTTAAAGAATCGGATGGCATCTTCAAATTTTTCCTCATCGTAGTATTCACACCCCTGTTTGAAGAGAATACCAGCATCGTTACTCTTTGTCTCAGGTTTATTTTGTTTTTTCTTATAAGCCTCAATCTGTTTGTCAAGATCTGTTTTTCCTATGATCCCTGGTGATGCCGTTGAAATTTTAAAGTGATAAGAAGCTTTTTCACTATTTCCGATTATTTTATGGATCATATAAAGGTAATAATGGGACATCGGATGGTCATCTTGTATTCTTATTACAGATTCAAATGCTTCAACTGCTTCTTTATATTTTTTATCTTTATAATACATTTCCCCCCGGATGAAATGTTTAACCGCCTCAACAATATCCCCTTTTAATGATTTCTCTTTTAAAACAAATGGATTAGCCCGCAATAGTCTACCGCAATCTTTTCCGGGACAAGAAAAAACATTACCTAACCAACTTCTATCCAATAATAGATTATTGCGGCAAGCCGGACAGATGATTGAAGTGATCCTGGCACGTTTGACAGGGGTTACAATAAGAGGTTCATAGTTAACATCCAATAGTTCATAAATATATACTACTGATCCTAAATCACAAAACAATAGAGGCAAAAAAGAGTGGAAACTAATTTGTTTTACTTTTTCCTTCATTGGTATTGAAGCCCATTCACAATTCTTCTTAACGTCCCAGATTATCACAGTATTCTGTTGGTTTACTGCACTCACAAATGAAGCGTCAGGACTCACTGCCAGTCCACCAAATTCATCGACTTGACAGTGAATTTTTGCAATCTCTATTCCGGAATCAAAATTCCATAAACGTACAAATCCATCGACACTTGCAGACACAATAAAAGATCCGTCAGGGCTGATCAAACAGCGTTTCACCCATCCTTCATGTTCTGTTAAGGTCTTTAATAATTTTTGATTTTCAATATCCCAGACTGAAAGAGTATTGTTTCCATTGGCTGTAATAAATTTTTTCCCATCAGGGCTAATAGAGCAATCGTTGACGGGTATTTCATAATCAAAAACAGATATAGTATTACCTGTATCCGGGTCCCAGATCCTAACCTGATAAGGAGTAGCAGAAATAACATAGGAACAATCCGGAGAAATCGCACAGAACTCAATTACACCTTTTGGATCTTTGAAAGTAAGAAGTTCTTTGCCACTTTTCATATCCCAGACTTTTATATTATTATAACTGGCTGATACGATAAAGGAACCATTCGGACTCAGCTCACAAGCTCTGATTTGAGTTGTTGATACAGGTAGAGATGTTGAAGGAGGATAATGTAATAGAGTAAAAATTTCCTTATTGGTCAGGATATCTACTAGTTTTAAAGATCCGTTGCTAAATGTTGAAATAACTATCTTCCCATCAGCACCTAAACCCCGATTTTCAACAACGCTTACAACTCCACTGCGATTACGGAACTCTGTACCTGTTGAAGTATCCCATAATCTAAAAAACCCGTCCGGACAAATCGTACTGGCATAAACAGAAACGGTTGAACCTGAACGTTTGCTAACAGGTATTTTCGAATCTTGAATTGTATTAATTTGTCTTAATTTTTTATGCATATTTTGTACATAACTCCCTGAGTCTGGGAAATACTTCCCTTTGAAGTGTGTCCATCTCCTCTTTCAGATCTTTGAAAGTGGAACTGACAAATATCCTGAATGTTTTACTTGTCACTGACAAACAACTCCGGTTTTTATTTCGGATTATCTAAAAAGTTACGTGCTCGTTCATAGCCCAAATCCAACGCACGCTTAAAATGATATTTTGCCTCTGCTGTGACACCTTTTCTATTATATACAAGACCAATGTTAAAATGTGAAAGTGCGTGGTTTGGATCTATCTTAATTGCTAGTTTATATTCTTCCATTGCTTCATCATCCTGGCCATTATTCCAGAATACAACCCCAAGATTACAATGTGCTGATACAAGATTAAAATCAAGGCGAATTGCCTCTCTATACTCAAACATTGCTTCCTTCATTCGACCTTTTTTTTCATAAGCCAAACCAAGATTACAATGTGCAGATGCATAATTTGGATAAATCCGAATTGCTTCTTCGTACTCTTCAATAGCCTTTTCTGCCTGACCATTATCCCAGAAGGCAACCCCAAGATTATAATGTGCTAATGCATATGTTGGGTTGATCCTGATTGCTTCTTTATACTCTTTAATTGCTCCTTCAAACTTACCGTCAGACCAGTATTTGTAACCCTGGTTGAAATGAGTATCGGCATCTTCAATTTTAATTTCGGGTTTCTTAATGAATCCTTTTTGAGTTTGGGATAAATTTCTTTCTTTTTTAAAATTTATATCCGTTTTACCAGACGACTTTGATTTATAGTAAGCATTAATAAGAAGATTTAGAAATCTTAAACCATAATAGAGACCAACCAAACACAAAATTCCGGCAAATACCACTGCAAATATAGAATACCCAAAACCAGTTTTTATCCAGCAATAAATCGCTGCAATTATGCTGACTGATACAATGATTAATCGGGTAATTTTATTTTCATAATAATAAGAAGTAGGCATTCCTCAATGCGTATAAAATTTTTTAATCTATAAGTAATTAAAGTTTGAACCGACAATTGAGACTATTTCATGTTTATACATTCTTAGAATGTTAACCATATTAATTCCCCCTGAATTGCTACTATTTTTCATTCTAAACCTTCTAGAAACTGACGCGCACGTTCAAATCCTAATTCCAACGCACGTTTAAAGTGATATTTTGCTTCTGCAATAATGCCTTTTTGTTTGTATGCAAGTCCGAGATTAAAATGTGAGGGCGCATGATTTGGTTTTATTTTAGTAGCAATTTTATATTCTTCCATTGCTTCATCAACCTGACCATTATCCCAGAAGGCCGCTCCAAGATTACAATGTGCTTGCACAAGATTAGGATCAAGACGAATTGCCTCTCCATATTCAAAAATCGCTTCTTTAATTAGGCCCTTATTCTTATAAGCCAATCCTAGATTACAATGCGCTGATGCGTGAGTTGGATCTATCCGAACTGTTTCTTCATACTCTTCAATCGCCTTTTCCACCTGATCATTATCCCAGAAAGCAATTCCAAGGTTATAATGTGCTGATACATAAGTTGGGTTGATTCGAATTGCTTCTTTGTACTCCTTAATCGCTTCTTCAATCTTGCCACCAGCCCAGTGTTTGTAACCTAAGTTAAAATGAAAATTGGCATCTTCAATTTTAATTTCGGGCCTGTTGATAAATTCTTTTTGAGTTTGTGATATTTCTCTTTCTTTTTTAAAATTGGACTTATTCAGGGCAAAAACATTAATATTTATTTTACTTTTGCAGTTTGAGCAGATGATTTCTTGCCCCAAGGATTCGTTTTTAATACGACCTTTTCTCTGACAATATCTACACTTATAGAATAATCTACCAAATTTTTTATACGGAGTAATAAATATCGGATAGAATAAAAAGTTTTCTAAAGAAAGTAGCAGGATTTGCCCATGTTCATCACCCAAGATAATAAGGGTACCATCAGGGCTGAATGTGCAGGTAGTAACTGCACCTGTAAATCCTTTGAATGTAAAAAGTTCCTTTCCGGTATTAGTATCCCATATTTTAAGTGACCCATCATCGCTTCCTGATACTATTTTTCTTCCATCAGGACTAAAGGAACAGGCCCTTACCTTGTCAGTGTGACCTAAAAAAACAGTAAGTTTCTTTCCTGTTATGATATCCCAAACCATTAGCTCACCAAATGACTTAACAGGATCGGGATTATTGGAACCTCCCCCCGAAACAACATATTGACCATTTGGACTGAAAGCACAGGAACTTATTTCTCCCCGATGGTCTAGGGAAGCTACTTCTTCACCAGTTCCGATATACCAAACTTTTAGCATTTTATCCCAACCACCTGAAACGATAAATTCCCCGTCAGGACTAAAATCACAATCATTGAGGGTTTTATTGTGTCCCTTGAATATTTTTTGCTTTTTCCCGCTTTGAGTATCCCATAGTACTAACTCACCGGAATCACCTGCAGAAACAATTTGTTTACCATTCGGACTGAAGGAGCATGCATAAACGGATCCATCTGCGTTAAAGGTCATTATTTCTTTTTTGGAATTTACATCCCGCAGGATTAATCCCTTTTTACTTGCTGAAGCAATTTGTTTTCCATCGGGACTAAAAGAGCAATCATCCGCCTCCATAAAGTCTTCAAAAAATGCAAGGTTTTGTTTGGTTTCAACATCCCAAAGTAAAAGGACTTCACGATTAGAAGAACCTGCACCGGACGAGATCATTTTCTTTCCATCCGGACTAAATGCACAATTCGATACACAGAAACCATGTCCTTGAAAATCGTTACTCACTTCGCCGGGCTCAGAATTCCACAATTTGAGTGTTTTATCCCGGCTTGCCGATAGAATGTATTTACCATCGGGGCTGAATGCACAAGCTTCCACAATATCGCTGTGGCCGTCAAAAATACATAGTTCTTTGCAGGTTTCAGCATCCCACAATCTCAGTGTCTCATTCAAACCTGAGACAATTTGTTTTCCTTTCGGACTATAAGCACAGGACTGAACCATGGTAAGGATATCATAGCCTTTTAGTATATCCATCTCACCATATTTTTTACCAGTTTTCTTGTCCCATATTAGCAGTTCATCGCCGCCGGCTAAAACTAATCGTTTCCCGTCGGGACTAAAGGCACAGTCGTTTGATGTTATATTTCTGAAAGATGCCAGTTCCCTTCCACTCCCCGCTTCCCATAATTTAAGAATCCTACTTCCTGTAGCAACCATTTGTTTTCCATCAGGGCTGAATGCACAGGAGTCCACTCCATCAGTGAAACCTTTGAGAGTTGCTAGTTTTGCCCCAGTCTCCATATCCCAGACTTTTAGAGTATTATCTGTATAGCCACCGCCAGTAATAAGGTGTCTTCCATCAGGGCTGAATGCACAGGTTGTGACAGCCCCAATATGACCCCTCAGTACAATACGCTTTTTATATGTTTCTACATCCCATAATATAATTGTCTTATCATCGCTTCCTGATGCAATAAGTTTTCCATCCGGACTGAAGGCACATGCATTTACCTTTTCATTGTGGCCTATTAAAGTAATAATTTCCTCACCAGTCTCTGTATCCCACATTTTAAGTGTATTATCCCAACTACCAGATACAATGCGCCTTCCATCCGGGCTAAACACACAGGAACTGACAAAATGAGCATGACCTGTAAAAGTACGAATGAGTTTTTCACTTTGAGACGATTTACTTTGAAGACACAACCATGGTCTTTTATAATTAACCTTTTCAATCTCTAATTTCTTTTTTAAAATATCTTCTTGTTCTGCTTGCCATCGCAGGCAGTTATATATGTGGGGGAAAGTTAGTTCAGGATTTTCTTTTAGCACAAATGACGACCGATCAAGTGCCTTACTGAAAGCTTGTATTACACTTTGTTGCTGGCCAACTTCATTTTTTTGAGGCATTTTTTCCAAAGCAACCGAGTAATCATCCAAAAGCTTGTAGATTTTTAAGAACGTGTTTTTCTGCTCTAGAAAATCAGTGTCGGTTAATGTATTATACAATTCATTCCACATCCTGCCATAGGTTTGCTGGAAAGGAAGCTCCGAGAGTTTACGGAGGTTAGGAGTCTTTTTATAATCCTTTTCAGTGTAGAGAGGTTGATTACAAAAATATTCTGCTATTCCTTGATGCCGTTTCTTTTTATCTCTTTCTGATAAGTACTTTTCAACCGTTGCTTCACTGAATTGACGATGATAAAAACTCAACAATGAAGTACCATCCGCACTACGTTCTATCAGGTATGGTTCCAGATCAAAGTATAATCTTGACCATATTACAACTGGTAATTTCTGTTCCGGTGGATCGTGATATGATCTTTTCTTAAAGTCATCAAAAACTTCTTTATCTTCAGAAAGCACATCAAGCAATTCATCCTCTGTAAGACCATTCTTTGCTGCTGCAAGATATCCAAGACTCCGCGACACTATCATCTCTCCGTGATTTTCATCCGTTGAAAGACGTTTGAAAAGATCGTGAATAATACCCCTTACATCCGAACTTAGTTCTATCTTTTCACTGTAAGATTTCCACCCGCGTGCTTCTTCAAATGCAAGCTTAAGGAAAAGAGGTAATCCGTTTTTCTTAAACTTTCCAAGAACTTCCTCCCGCTGTTGCTTCTGCAATGTTCTTTTAGCATCCTTAAACCACAAGTCCAAAAGTTCCACTCCCTCATTAGATGGCATCTGTTCTAGTTCTATTAGATTTTCCTCGGGTAGTTTCCCCTTAAGCGCTTCATAGCATTCACCCGGCAAAGTTGACACTATCAACCGCATATTTTTAGGCAGCGCTGCAGGCAGCCAGTTAAGATT
>Ga0315535_1002062_pt1 | contig 13105 bp, 9 predicted proteins | sample SalMarSW160220MG_2_FD_203092 | JGI IMG/M metagenome (GOLD analysis project Ga0315535, IMG submission 203092) | Salt marsh sediment microbial communities from the Plum Island Ecosystem LTER, Massachusetts, United States - Salt Marsh Sediment SW1602-20 ...
CTGCATTTCGCAATCATTCAACGTACGAAAAGTACGCCTCATGATTACAAAATTTGCACGCCTTGAATTTGAACTTTTTACGAAACCGTCTAAATCGGATTTCTTACGAGTTCGTCAAGAATGATTGCTAAATTTAACAAAACCGATTCATTTGTATCTGTCGAATGGGGTTAACACACGCTAACTATCTGATAATTTATAAAAAGAGCTTGTGAGATGAAAGGCTTAAGAAGATTTTAGTACCTGTTTTAAACTTCTTTTGACAATATTATGGCTGGTTACCGCGTCTCTATCCCTATCGCCCGTTAATAGTATGTTGGAGAAATCTGCGTAAATAAGGTTACCGGATAGTTGGTTTTTTTTAGTTTTATCTGTAAACTGTTCCTCCCTATTGAACCCTATGGGTAATCCACACTCAACTTTTCTTTAAAATCTTGGTTCACGGCATGTCAATTTTCAGCCTGCTCTACGCCCGGTTTTGCCGGCAGTCTAAAACGCAACAGCGAGCGCTTCCCTGCTGCTTGCGGCGGGGTTAGCGAGCGAATCAAAAAATGGTAAAGTTCCTTACGGTCGAAGATTCCCTGTCCGCCATAACCCTTTGGCGGACTGCAGGGAGCTTCAATCCCATTTGAGCCTACCCAACAGGGGGGACAGTTTTTTCTTGACCCACAAAGACACTTTTGTCAGACTTAAGTTTGTAAAAAGCAACATCCTATTCTTAAGAAATGTAAACCTGAAGCGTTCAATAGTTCTCTTGACTTAGTGGAAAAAGTGAGCACAAAAGAGCAGCACGAAATTCCAGCACCAACATCCCTTTCGGGCAAGGAATTGCGGGATGCCAGGCAGGTAATCAACATTTTTATCCTGGCGTGGAAGAATTACGGCATGTATCCTGAGGATCATGTATCCACTATAAAATCCATTGAAAACCTTCTTGCCGCATTCAGCATTTTTTTCACGAATCATGGAGATCTGCGGCTGACTGTTGAAAAAGACAGTCTCCTTTGCAATTCTGAAATCATCCATAAAGTTTCACAGGAGGCCCCCTCGGAAGACATCACCACCTTGCTCTATCGTGATGGTATCAAATGGATTGAGTTTCAAGAGGGTCTCCCCCTCGAGGAAATCGTCTCCTTTTTCAGAATAGCTTATAAATACAGGTTGTTCGCAGTGGAAACCGAGGGGGATATCGTCACTGCTCTGATGGATGAAGAACTTGAATATATAGATTTCAAGGCGGTGGATATTTTCTGGCAGGACTTGCTGTTAATGAATTTTTCCCAACTCCCTCCCCCCGCGCCTCAACTGGAAGAAGTCGCTGATCAAAATGAAACGGACCCGTCTCACCAACCGGCAGAATCGGACGGCGAGGACACTTGTGCCAGAAGTATTGCCGATCCATCGATCAGTGATGCCCAACTGGAGCTGTCCAATACCGATTACAAAATACTTCAGCAAATGGTCAAGGAGGAAGAAAGCTGGGATATTACAGATGACCTCTTTGAATTATTGCTTATCATTCTTAAAAACCAGACCCAACAGGAAAAATTTGCCGCGGTTCTGGGGTTCATCTCGGAAGTGGCTTTTGGAACCATTGAGCTGGAAAAGTTCGATCTGCTGATCAAATTATTTCAGTCGCTGCACAAGCTCCTCTCCCCAGAAATATCAACTGAACAGGATTGGAAGATCCCCCTCATCGACCGTTTTTTCCACGATCTGTCCAAGCCTGAAATTTTTCAACTCATCAGCGAAAAGCTCTTGCAGCTGCAAACAAGTGAAATTGAAAAGTTAGAGGCTTTTAAACAGGCACTTCATTATTTTTCTCCGGAGGTTATCCCTTTTCTGGTTCCGGTCATCATGCAAAGAAGTTCGCACGAGATACAGCAGTTGGTCTCGGAAGTGATAGTGCACCTGAGCCAGCGTGACATTGGGCCTATTGAAAAAATAGCGGAACAGCATGGCCTGGAGATGGGGGACAAGCTTCTGGCCATACTGAATTGCCTGCAGGGAGACCGGGTCAATGGAATTCTTTTCAAGATGTGCGAACACCCCTCTAACAAGGTGCGCAGGAAAGCGATCAATGAGTTGATTGAAAGGAACCCCGAAAACGCACAAAAGTTGTTTTCACTCATTGATGATCCCAACAAAGAGATACGCGCCTGTATGCTGGCAGCTTTTGCAAAACATAAATCCAGTGTGCTGGAAAACTTGCTGCTGAACTACTTGAGAGAAAATTCCGCTCAAAAGGATCCAGCTCACATCCTTGCCTGTTATAGGACTCTTGGCCACTGCGGTTCCAACACGGCTGTCCCGTTCCTGCGCAGAATACTCCTTAGCCGGGGATGGATCAGTTTTATGGGTTCAGGGAAACTGGTTTTCCGTGAGGGTGCAGCCATTGCCCTGGCATTGCTCAATACTCCGGAAGCAAAGAATGTTCTCCAGAAAGCTTCAAAAAGCAGATTCAAGGTGATCAGGAAAGCTTTTGATAGAACAAAGACCATAAGTGCTCTCTCTGGGGAAAACACCAATGACTGATTCTGCAAAATACAGATCCTATTCCCAGTTTGAAGAATTTTTGCGAAACTTCTACAAGCTGAGGCAGAATGCAAGAATTTACAGTGATAACCATAGGCTGGTTATAAGGGGAATTGAGAAATTCTCCGAATCCATAAACAACTGCGTGGAGAATGAATCATTAACGCTCAAAATCTCCAATGACCAGCTGTTTATTAATGATGAAAAGCTCCCCTACAACAGAACCACAAAGAATCTTTTTGATAACATTATACATTATTTTGATACCCGCGGCCTGGAAGGAGTGCGTTTCCTCGAAGCTGTCAAGCATGTCTCTGCGGAGGAGATCCTGGCTTTCCTGCGCCTGCTGGAACTTTTCGGGCAAAAGCCGGAACCTCTCACCTGGCTCACAAACTGCCTTGCTGCACAAAATATAAAATGGGTTGAACTGATCAAGAAATCGGAAATACCTCAGGCTGACCAGGAATCCTTTTATAAGGACAAGGCAGAACGGTGGAAAAGGGCCAGAAAAGACTACACTTACGCCAAGGCCTCTCTCGAAGAAGTTGCCCAGAAGATTAAAGACAAGAAGCGTGTGGTCGGTATAGGGAAAACCGTCCGGATAGTCCAAGACATGGTGACAAATCTTATCGAGGATGATGAAGTTTATGCTGCCATCAGCACACTCCGGGTATTTGACGACTACATCTTCACACATTCGGTGAATGTTGCCATGTTATCCATGTGCCTTGGCAGGCGTATCAACCTCTCACGTCATACCCTGGCAAGTCTTAGCATTTGTGCCCTTTTTCATGACCTTGGAAAAATTGAGATCCCCAAAGAAGTTCTGCACAAAAAGGATAAGCTGGATGACAGTGAGTTAAAATTGATTGAGGAGCATTCATTGAACAGCGCCAGACTGTTGTTAAACCTCAAGGCCTCCCCTGACAGCAAGGCCAGAATCCTGGTGCCGATTTTTGAGCACCATCTGAAATGTGACCTGTCCGGCTATCCCCGGGCCGACTGGAAAAAACCGTTAACCCTTTTTGGAAAGATTATTTCCATTGCAGATAAATATGATATTTTAACATCATCGCGGGCCTACAGGAAATCTCTGCTGAGTCCGGATCGCGCCCTGGGCTACATGCTTGATCATGCCGGCAAAGACTTTGATCCCATCCTCATCAAGGTTTTCATCAATATTCTTGGGGTATACCCGGTCGGCACCCTGTTAAGGCTTGACACTGACGAACTGGCCTTGGTTGTCAGTTCTCCCAGCAGGAATTTTTCCAAAAGGCCATTAGTCTGTGTCCTGGAAAAAGAGGGGGAAGGCAGTTATAAAAAAAGGGAAATAATTAACCTGGACGAACGCGACACCGAAACAGGCAACTACGTAAGGGAAATTATCGAGACCTATCACCCTGCAACTTTCGGGATCCAACCTGTACAGCATATGTTTTCCAGTAATTGATTGGATGCGGAATATAAAACTTTGACTTAGGACTAAAGCATCCCCTCCCCCACGTTTGATTCCGCATAAAGATCCTTGTCTATGTTCCATCTCCCCCTGAAATGATGGAGAGCTGCAGAAGAGACTCCACGACAGTTTCCTTCATCTGCCTTATGTTGTACTTGATTGATTCCTCATATAGATTGTTGTCTATTTTCCATCTCTCCCTGAAATGATAGAGAGCTGCGGAAGAAACCCCTCCCAGTACACCGGCCATCCTTTTACGTGCTACCGAGCGATAGAACTCCTCTGTTTTCTTGAAAAGCTCCAGGGGGGATTCAAACTCTTCCATCCCGGCCTCCTGGAACTCCAGGAAAAGCAGAGGCAATTTTTCCTGGTAATTCTTGTCTGCCATCTGGGCAACCAAGTCGGCGGTTCCAAGAACCTTGCCCATGGTCCTGACCTCTTCAGATTCGAAAGGTATATCCTCTATGGGAAAGAAGAACTCAGTACAATTGATAATATGGCCGCAGTCGCGGATGTCCTCCTGCGAATAGCCGTTTTCGGTGAGATATTTTTCCATGACGGCAATTGAGCGATCCTCGTGTCCGATGGTGTACTGAGCCCCGGTACCCTTCACTTCTTCCTCGGTCTGGATCAGGCCCGTATCATGAAAAAGCGCCCCGATCAGACAAAGCTGAACAATCCTTGGGGAGAAAACCTGTCTCTGGACGTGCAAACCATGAATAAGTCTTGCAGTAGCAAGAGCGGTTGAACAGGTATGCTCCAGGTTATGATATTTTGTATTGCTGGCCCGGTATCCTGGAAATTCTCCGTTGAAGAGACGGAGAATATCCGCGTATATCTTTTCGATTGGCGACGGGTCCGGGGGAGGGTCGATCAGGAGCAGGATATTTTTTATCTCAGATAGAGTTTCAGCTGGAGAGTTGGTATCTGTTAGATCATAAAGCCTGTCGTTGTCCCTAATCATATCATCAAAGTGCCTTAAAGGGTCAGTTAAGATTAAGTTTTTATTAGATAATCGCTTTTTTGCCTGCGGCAAAATTCGGGGTGGTTCTTTAAACCACCCAGTTTATCGCAGTATATCAACAAATTACCAGGCCGATCAACAATAAATCAATCATGGTCCATTTCAACAACTTTTTCCACCAGGAACCAATCCTGATCTTCCTGGTTTTAATATGCTCTCGACAGAATATGGACCAAAAAATGCCGGATACGTTGGAGATTCGAATGGGGTCTGACCACGCTAACTGTCTGATACTTTATAAAAAGAGCTCAAAAAATGGCTATTCTTTGGTTGTGAATTTACAGGCTTTAAACATACCATTTTGGGTGCAAAATAACAGGTCTAAGGGGTTTTAAATTTTTAAAGATCGTCAAGTTTAATACCTGAATCTTGCATGAAAATGAATGAGACTTTTTAAACGGCTCAATTGAAACGGGGTTAGACAGAATTATAGAATCATACTTTCTACCTAAATGGCAAATCGAATGATGATCTCTTTTATTCATTAATTTTCACCCAAAGGGCGAGCCGGAGGCTTCCATCCGCTGCGTTATTAAGGGTTCGTAATAGTTCACTATGACTTCACCCTTAAATGCCTTGCTCATGAAAGCCTCCGATTCGTTCAAAATTCAGGTAATAAACAATAGCAACCTTTTAGTATTTCTTTATTCGCCTTCGCCGGAATACCCTGCAAATTGTCGTAGCGTAGCGAAGATCCCGCCCAGCGGGGCTGCGGGGAGCTTCATCAAAACAACAAAACCCCACCTCTCTATGTGAAAAACGGGGTTTATTGTTTCATATAACCTATTAATATCTTGACAAATGTTCTTGTGTCTGTGAATATAAAAATTCCTTCAGGCAAAAAAAAACCTTTCCATAACAACCATTAACCATACAAGGACAAGTTAGGGGCTTCACTCCAATTGGAATAGTGGAATGATGGAATAATGGAACAATGGGTACTGGGATAATGCAATATGGGGTTAATGGTAAAATGTGTGTGTATTGACCATAAAATTAAAAATGGATAATATCCTTTTAAAAACCAACATTCCAGCATTCCACCCTTCCATTATTCCATGTTCGAGGCAAGCGTTCAAGCCTCATAAAATATCCTATATTTTCATTAACTTGTGGAAAATCTGAGACGTTAAATTATGAGATGGTTTCTGTATACAATAAGCTTGTTCTATATCGCTTTTGGGTGTTGCTCGATTCTTTATACCAATGAAACCAAAAATATTGTGAAAAGTATATTCAACAATATTGATAAAAAAATTCTCTCGGTTTTACCGTTTCTATTCGGCATCCTTTTTATTTTTTCTGCATCAGCCACACGTATTCCATGGCTTATTAGATTAATTGGACTCATGGCTTTTATTGAAGGCGTGGTTTTCTTTTTAATTCCCAAGGACTTGTATGACAAATTCATGGACTGGTATCTCAATTCATTGTCAGATCAAACATACAGGCTATCTGGGATTCTTGGCATAATCCTTGGAATCGCATTCTTATCTTGGATTTTATAGACACGGAGGAGAAACACACCATGGCACTTACAAAAGCTCAACTCGTGGAATCCATTCAGAATCAAACCGGTTTACCCAAAAACAGATCATCAGAAATTGTAGAAAACCTTCTTGAAATCATCAAAGACACACTAATATCAGGTGAAGATGTGCTGATCTCTAATTTTGGCAAATTCTGTGTCAATCATAAAGATGAACGAAGAGGCCGGAATCCTGCTACCGGTGACGAAATGATGCTGGCACCCAGAAAGGTTGTGACTTTTAAATGTTCCGGTAAGTTGAGGGATTGGATCAATGAATAATAGCCGTTTGGTTTATTCAACAGAGTCAGGCCAAATTTGCCCTTCCTGTGGACGTCCAACTACGAAATGCACCTGCAAAAAGAAAAAAGCCGTAAAAAAACAATCGATATACCCTGATGATGGAATTGTAAGAATCAGGAGGGAGGTCAAAGGCCGGAAGGGAAAAACAGTTACGGCTGTCTTTGGTATCTCTCTTGATGGTAAAAAACTTCAGCAATTTGCCAAATCATTGAAACGTAAGTGTGGTTCTGGTGGCACTGTAAAAGATGGTGTTATCATTATTCAAGGCGATCACAGGGAAACTCTTCTGGAAGAGATCAAACAGCAGGGATACACTGTAACGCTTGCCGGTGGTTAATTATTCTAAAACCTATTGAAAGAGAACCTATGTTGTCATTCCTTGACAAAATACCTTATTCGATACTCATTGTGTTTTCGATCATCGTGCTTCTTCTTCCTTTTTACACAATGCCCAAAAAGCGACATCGAAAATTAGAGAGCCGGAAAGAATGAAGAACTTATTAGTATTATTAGCGTTATTATTCATTGTAGGTTGTGCTGGTCATTTAGCATCTTTTAGTGGTTCGATGGACGACCCGCCTGATTATTACACCTATGCTGGTGAGGGGTATGGTTATCCTCAGATTTGGCCTATAGGTGGTAGCTTTTGAAGTAATTATTATGGACAGCTCAATGTAAGCTCATGGACCAATGCGCATTGGGGGTCGGACCACGCTAACTGTCTGATACTTTATAAAAAGAGCTAATAAAAATGGCCGTTTTTTGTTTTTAACCATACCATTTTGGGTGCAAAATAACAGGCACTTGAGAGTGTGACGTCATTGCAGCTATCACCAGTCAGTGAACCATCTCTTAACTATAAAATTATGGGGGACTCGGTTATTAAATAAAATGAATTGAATACATTCTTATTAGTAATTTTCCTCTTGAAAAGCCAATGCTTGTTGCAACTGATAATCTTTGAGAAGTCCCATTTCTGTCAGGATCTCTCCCAGCTTTCTCTTCATTCGACCCAAAGCCCAATTGAGATCTTTATTCATTAAGTACCCCAACACTTTAAGTGTTTCTCCTAACTTCATAAAGGTGCTCTTTTGATAATCCAGTGCAGTTTCTAATTGTTTGGTCGTTATATGACCAGATTGAACCAAAATTTCTCCAATCCTGAGCTTTTGTTCTGATAACGCCTTGTCAAGTTCATTTTCTGTTATGTATCCTTCAGAAACCAGGATCTTGCCCAGTTTTGATCTTTGTCTTTCTCGTATTGCAGGAGTATATTCAACCAGCTGGTTCCTTCCAGCTTCTTTTGCTTGATAGAGGGCTTTGTCTGCCAACTCCAATATTTCAATGGGAGATTGATCCATAAAACTATTGTATGATATTATTCCCATGCTTATAGTGATATTAAACTGGGATAGGTTGTGTTTAAACAGATGCCCGCCCACAATTTTCCTGAACCTTTCACAGACAGCCTTGGCTTTTTTGACATCAGTATTAGGCAATATGACTGCAAACTCTTCACCTCCATAACGACAGGCCAAATCGCTCTGTCTGATGCAATCTTTGAGTATCTTTCCAATCTCAGAAAGTACCATATCTCCAGCTGTGTGACCATAAGCATCGTTTACTTGCTTGAAGTAATCTAAATCCATCATGCACATAACCAGAGAAGTACCATACCTTTTCGCCCTTGCCATCTCCCGCTCAAGAGCCTCCATGAAGTACCGCCGATTATAAAGCCCGGTTAATTCATCCGTGGTGGACATCTCTGCCATTTTCGTCATGGCCATATTTATCTCTCTGTTGAGGCGAAATCTTTCAAGGGCAGTATTTATGCTCCGAGAAAGTGAGCTTTCGTTGATATTCTCTTTGGAAAGATAATCATAGGCGCCTGTCTGGATGACCTTGGAAGCAATCGCCTCATTCCCTTGCCCTGTAAGCACCACCACAGGAACTTGTATATCCTGTTCTTTCACGAATCTTAACAAATCAAAGGCATCACCGTCCGGCAGCTTGTATTCTAACAGGGTGAGAGCATAAGTATTCTTTGTCAATAGCGCTTTTGCCTCCTTAATATTCATAGCCTGGGATACCTCGGTCATTCCCAGGTTGTTCAACATTTTCTTAAGCATTGAAAAGTACATTTTCTCATTCTCTACCGAAAGGATATTTAAATCCTGGTCTATGCTTATGATCTCGCTCCCGTCGGGATAAGCCTTTGTTTCGTAATTACGAATGGTTTGAATTTTCTTCACAATATCGGAGATCCTGTTTCCGGCGTCCTCTATGGCGGTAACGCAATCAAACAACTTTTCAGGATCGCTCTTGTACTTTCCTATCAACTCAATATTACCCAGAAGGACCATAAGCGGTTGGTTCAGTTCATGGGCGGTAGCTCCTGCCATCTGTAGCAACACTTTGAGTCGTTCTTCCTCAATAAGCCCTTTTTGTTGTTCAAGAATCTTTTGATTGGCCTTTTTTAACTTCAACCTCAGTCTATGTCTCTCAACAGCATAATGTATCTCACGAATCAATAAACCGCTATCTATTTGTCCCTTGACTAAATAGTCCTGAGCCCCCTTACGGATAGACTTGATTGCTAAGTTTTCATCTTCAAGTCCTGTAAGTACAATCACGGGAATTACCTGAGCTTTGGCATGTGCTTTGACGAATGTGTCGTATCCTTGGCTATCCGGTAAGTTCAGGTCCAGAAGAATCAGGTCGATTTCCATTTGGGCTAAATGTTCCAGACCTGTAGAGAGACGATCAAAATGTTTTAACTCAAAACAAGCACTCTTGGATTCTATCAGCATTTTCCGAATCAGGTGTGCGTCACCGGGATCGTCTTCGATCAATAGAATTTTTAGTTTTTTGTTTAGCATATTGGGTTTTGAGTTCATAATCTTTGTCTTTTTGGAATTGGTATCTCTTAATTTATGGTTTGTAACTTGTGTTTCGTTGTTTTCAACATACTATAATTATAAATTATTCACCTCGGCATCGGCAAGCAAGTTTTACAGTACCAGGAGGTCCTCCGGCATGTCATCAACAATACCTATGTTCTGTTTTTCTTCTTTAAGGCGTTATTATTGTATTTTCCATGACCCTATTTATCGTCCTTTTGCGGCAGAACAACAATCTGTAACCAATATTCCTCTAAAGTTCGAATCACATTGAAAAACTGATCCAGATCTACCGGCTTGGTTATGTAAGAATGCACACCCAGATCGTAGCTTCGGGTAATATCTTCTTCTATGCGGGATGTGGTTAAGACCACTACTCTGATATTACGAAGTCCATGGATTGAACGTATTTGCTCTAAAACCTGTCTGCCGTCTAATTTTGGCATATTAAGGTCAAGCAGAAACAGATCCGGCCGAGGTGATGTTTCCGGATCAGTGTACCTTCCTCTTCGGAACAGGTAATCCAAAGCCTCCTCGCCATCTTTTACGATATACAGTTCATTTTCGATCTTTCCTTCTTTCAAAGCACGCTTTGTCAACTCTTGATCTCCGAGGTCATCCTCGGCCAGAAGAATAATTGCCGGCCTCTTCAGCGTTGCTGCCATGATTTCTCCTCCTTATTGTAAACTTGAAATGAGCACCTTTCCCGGGCTCAGATTCAACCCAAATTTCTCCGGTGTGACGCTCAATCGCTTTTCGGCAAATTGCCAGCCCGATTCCTGTCCCTTCGTATTCAGTCTGGGAATGCAACATCTTGAAAGGCAAAAATATCTGTTCGGCGTATGCTGTACTTATGCCAATACCATTGTCCTTAACGCCGAAAATAGAAATCCCGTCTTTATTTTCAACCGTAATTTCCATCCTCGGATGTTCTTTATCGCTAAACTTCAGGGCGTTTCTGATTAGATTTCGATAGAGTTGGGTTAGTAATATCTTGTCTCCCCATACTTCCGGCAATTCATTGCAAACGATTTCAGCTTTAGTTTCTGCTATCTCGCTTTCTAATTCCTTAAGAGCAAGGTTTACACAAGTTTCCAATGAAAATCGTTCAAATTTCATATCTATCCGGCTGGTGTGTGAAAGCTTCAAAAGATCCTGAACAAGGGTTTGCATTCGAAAGGCTGCATCGGCAATAAAAAATAAATCTTTTTCTGCTTGTTCCGGAAGATCTTCTCCCAAATCTTTTTTCAGAAGATCACAAAAAGCGGATAACTTGCGCAATGGTGCCCGCAAATCATGGCTGGCAAAATATGTAAATTCATTCAACTCCTCATTCTTTCGTCTCAATTCCTTATTAATCTTTTCCAACTTAAGAGATTTCTCAGCTAATTTCATCTTTGCCTTCTTGCGCTCGATGATTTCCCTCTCCAATCCCCTCGCGCTTTCTTTAAATTTCAGGTTAATCAGCCCCAGTTCTCCAATCATAACTGCAATTTCGCTCAAGAAAGAAAGAGCACTTTTGAACTGTTTCTCCGTTACGATCGGAACCTTATTCAATGCATCCAGATACGTATCTATATCATAGCCATAACTTTCAGCTTGCCTTCTGAATCGGACGATATCCGGTTTTTTAAAAAGGATCTGTCCGGTAAGTAGACTGGCTATATGTTTACCCTTAATAATAATCGGTGTTGCTCCTTCTACTAAACCATTTTTACAAGGCCTTACCTCTAACTCCTTCAATTCTTTTAGCTGGCTCGTCAAGAATCTATTGCTCTTCTTACAATGTTTCTCAGATTCAGGAAAGACGCGATGATATTTAGTGCAGATATCTCTCCATCCCGTACTTAGAAGAGGCTCCTGTTCAGGATATGAAATCAATCCAGTAGTAAATCCGGTGGCATTGGAAAACTTTTCTAAGACTCCACGAAGATGTTGAATGTCAATCAGATCCTTAATTGAATATTTGCCATTAACTAAATGTGAGGTTTCCGACTCGGCATTAGAAAGGTCAAGTTCATCTGCATTTGGTATGAGAGACTTCTTTGCCTGCTTGTGTTTAACGACTTCCCTTTCTAGTTCCTTGACCTTTTGTTCCAATTCTTCATATGTCGGTTTATTCGCCATTTGGACATCCTCCAATTGAAAAACAAAAAAGGTCCATACAATGGTACAATTGAAATCCAATGATGAGCCTTTATATCACATAGGGCTTACTCCTGGAATTTTATTACATTTTAATCAACGTTTAAGGTAGATTCATTTTCACAGGAATGTATATTTCGGCGCATAAACAGGAACCTTAAAATTATATTTTTAAATTTAATCTAAAATAACATGTGTAAAATGAAACTGCAAATATTAATCATAATGGGAATGATGGCATGGGGTCTAATTCGGTCAGGTGAGAGGTTGCTTCTCATAAAAATACGAGTGTTCAATATTTTTATATTGTGATAATCTTAGGGACATCCATTGGAATATTGGTTGGCGATTGGCTTCGGGCTACGCTAAGCATCTAATAATTTGTAAAAAGAGTGTGCGAAATGAAAGGGTTAAAACGATTTTAGGCCCTTTCTAAACTTCTTTTGCTGATATTATAATTTGTTACCACGACCCGATCCCTATCGCCTATTGCCCGTTAAAAGTATGTTGGAGTTATCTCCACGATCTGAAACAGGTCAGATTCGTGTGATCTACATTACGGCGATCATGGGTGGCTCCATTAAGGTGATCATTGACGCCTGATTTTCTCAATGCTTTGGCTCGTTCCGATGAGTGGAGTCGCCACGTTTTAATCCTGAATTTTGTTCTTTTTGGAAGAAATTAGCTCATTGATTGCTTTGTCAAGTTCGGAAAGTTCAAATGGTTTTGATAATACCTTGTCCGCTTGGGATTCTATAGCAAACGCTCCGGGATATTCCCCCCATCCAGTTATTGCTATAACGGGTGTATCAGGCATATTTTTCTTAATTATTGAAATAAGCTAAAATTGAAAAAGCCATTTCTGATTCAAGGCCTGAGAGTTATAACCTCGTTGAAGACACAATAGAGATTGGAAATATAATTGGTACGGATGATGGCTGGCATGAACGAGAAGAATGGGTTATTAATCATAATACACTTTTTAATTCGGTTAAGGATTTGTTAAACTCACAGAAACAAAGCAGGACATCCCTTGGTATTGTTAAGCCAAAAGAAATATTAGAATTTTCAATTGAACCTAAGTCTGAAGCAGAAATGAAGGAAGCAGAAATTAAAAAGAAAAGTATAATCAGTCAAATGGGATTATTTGAGCACCCCAAAGATTTAGAGCTACTGCCGTTTAAGCCAGTGCTTAAATTCAAATGTGATGACCC
>Ga0315535_1002066_pt1 | contig 13094 bp, 12 predicted proteins | sample SalMarSW160220MG_2_FD_203092 | JGI IMG/M metagenome (GOLD analysis project Ga0315535, IMG submission 203092) | Salt marsh sediment microbial communities from the Plum Island Ecosystem LTER, Massachusetts, United States - Salt Marsh Sediment SW1602-20 ...
CTGCCTGTCTATATTCTGGAAATTGTCCATCGAGTAATCTCATTACAACAGTTACTTCGTTTATCGCAAAGACCAGATTACTTCCATCTAAACCTAATTTACACCCGTCCTCTTCTGATTCAATAAGGCGTTTCATTTCTAGCAGGCCTTTTTTAGGAATAATAACTCCTTCTTCAAATCCTGTTGAATCCTTATCATTTGTCAATTTATCATCGATCATTGATAATCTATGACCGTCAGTGGCAACCATTCTAAAATTACCATCGTTTGTTCTCTCGATATATGAACCATTCAAGTTGTATCTTGTTTCGTCATTTGAAACTGCATATATGGTCTTGTCTATCATGTTTTTGAGGATGGCCGGATCTATCACAAATAGCTTCGCCTTGCTTACGTCCGGTAATTCTTGAAAGTCTTCTGCTGCCATACCCAACATGCGATATTCGTTACTACCGCATTTTACCTCGGCCCAGTTATTGTCGAGCTTCTTTACCGTGACTTCCTGTTTCTTTAAAGACCTGATGATGTCGTACAGGTGACGAGCGCTGATGGTAATGCTTCCTTCTTTCTTCACGTTTGCGACCTGTTCACATGTCATTCCTACTTCTAGATCCGTCGCAGTGATTGAAACCTTGCCATCGAGCGAAGCCTGAATAAGCACGTTTGAGAGAATCGGCATGGCTGTCTTTTTTTCGACAATTCCCTGTGCTCGATAAAGGCCCTTTGCCAGCTCATCTGAGTTTATGGAGAATTCCATTTCAAACCTCCCGCTTACTGTTTTACAGGGGTTATAAATATTAAGAAACAGTAGTCATAATAGGCACTGTGAAACAAGTGAATTAGGGGCAACATACCTCAAATAAACATGAAAATAAAGACACAAACGTCTTGAGAGGCTGTTTGTAAAATGTTGGAAAATAGCGAAATCGCATAACCCACTCGTTTCCGACAAGTAAAACCACATGATTTTCACAAAATATTTCAAAATCCAAGTTGCCTCTTGATTGCTTCAATGGCTTCTCTTACAGAAGGATCTGAAGAAATCATTTTTTCGACATTCCTCACGGCACTTATGGCAGTTGAGTGATCTTTGTTAAGGTGATTTCCTATCTCCGGGTATGTTGCGTCAAGAAATGTCCTGCAAATATACATAGCTATTTGTCGAGGTCTTGATATCGAGCGAAGTCTCTTACTACCCTTGAGATCGGAAATCTTTACATTAAATAGACTTGCGACGACTTTTAATACGTCGTCTATCGAGAGGCGTATACTGGTACCAAGCGTTTCTCTCAAGGCATTTTTTGCGAAATCAAGAGTTATGGGCTTTCCATACATTGAAGAAAATGCTCCAAGGCGTTTTATAGAACCCTCTATTTCGCGAATGTTTGATTTGATTTTTGATGCAATAAACATGGCTACGTCATCAGGGATATCCATGCCTTCCTGATCGGCCTTTTTCTGAAGGATTGCTATTCTGGTCTCGATTTCAGGTGCGTGGATATCAGCGATCAGACCCCACTGGAAGCGTGTTCTCAGGCGATCCTCGAGTTTTGGAATTTCCTGAGGATAGCTGTCGGAGCTCAGGACTATTTGTCGGTGAGATTCGAAGAGAGTGTTGAATGTATGGAAAAATTCTTCTTGGGTGCGATCTTTGCCGGAGATGAACTGTATGTCATCGATCAATAAAATGTCGCACCTAGTACGGTACTTGTTGCGGAAGTCGTCCATCTTCATGGAGCGAATGGAGTTGATCATCTCGTTGACGAATGTCTCCGTGGATGTGTAAATCACACGAGCACTAGGTCGTTCTTCGAGAATCTTGTGACCTATGGCATTCAGAAGGTGTGTTTTTCCGAGGCCAGCTCCGCCATAGATGAAAAGCGGATTGTAGATGCTGGCGGGGTTTTCGGAGACATTCTGAGATGCCGCATAGGCAAGTTGATTAGAGGGGCCAACGACGAAGTCAAGGAAACGGTAACGAGGATTCAAGCCAGCATCCCTGGCTGCTTTTTCAGCAATGCTGGAAACGTCAATGACTTCAGGATCCATTTCTTTTTGGACATCTGTATCGGGTTTATTATCAGTAATTTTGAAAACAATCCGAACTTCTTTTGAAAAATGAGAGGAGAACTCTTGTTGAATGATGTCTTTCAGGCCGTGATCGTTGATCCAGTCTCTAGTGAATCTATTTGGAACTCCCAGGTAAACTGTATCACCGTCGCTGGAGATTAAAGTGAGTAGAGAAAACCAGCGACTGAATGTACTGGCATTTACCCGTTTTTCAATCGACGCAAGTACCTCTGACCAAATACTTTCCATCTTACCTGCCAAACAAAGCGAAGGTCGCTGTTTTAGAAAAGAAAACCTTACACGCTAACGATTTTATCAACAGCTGTGGAAAACCTCTTCTTAAAGAAAAATCAATGAGTTATACAGAAAAACAAAATCCCCTTCTAAAAAATACGAACAGTCTGACCCTCAAAGAAAAGGGTGATTGGAGTGACCAGATATCAGACTAGGAATTGCTTTTCAAGAAAAATTGTCTTCGGCCAGTGAATGCAGTCAGATGAGTAAAAAAGTCATTTGAAAAGCATTGTCGGCATTCAAAATCCTTGACACAAGTTACTGCCTGTGCAAGATATTGCCCCTCGGAATTCTCGGCCGGTTGGTGGCGATGACGCTAAGATGGCTACGACCAGAGCGGGCCGATGCTGAAAGGGGCATACGACAGTGAAAAGAACATATCAACCTAGCCGTCGGAAGCGCAAGAGAAATCACGGTTTCCTCTCCAGGATGAGTACCAGCGGTGGCAGAAAAGTCATTCAGAATCGAAGAAGAAAGGGAAGGACACGTCTTACTGTCAGACTCTCAACAAACAAATAGTAATGGTCGCCTGCCGACCCGGCGCGACGAGTCGTTTAAGAAAAGAGATCGCCTGTTACGTCGGTGGGAATTCCTGCGCGTCCAGAGACGTGGAAAGAAGCTTGCCACAAAAAACCTCGTTATCCTGTATATAAAGAACAAACACGGCAGGACACGCCTGGGAGTGGCCGTTAGCAAGAAAGTTGGAAACAGCGTCAGGCGAAATAAATTGAAACGTTTCATAAAAGAGGCCTTCAGGAGAAACAGACAAGTGTTTCCAATGAATTTTGACGTGGTGGTAATCCCCAAGAAAGAAGCGCACAAGTTGACTTATCGCGAATTGTTGGGAGAACTTTCCAGAATTCGAAAGGCCCGACCGTGACACGGTTATTGGTGATTTTGATCAGAATGTACCAGTTGATGATTTCACCGTTTCTTGGATCAAAATGCCGTTTCTACCCAAGTTGTTCTGAATATGCCGTAGGTTGTCTCAAAAAATATGGATTCCTGAAGGGGTCATGGCTATCTCTACGAAGGCTTTTCAGATGCCATCCGCTGAACTCCGGGGGCTGCGATCCAGTTCCATAACAGGGCGACTCGACAGTAACGGAATTAGCGGGGAGTAAAATGGACAAAAAAACAATAGTCGCGGTGGTGCTTTGTATTGGTGTCTGGTTGATATGGCAAGCCATTTTCGTAAAGCCGCCGGAGAAAAGGCCACAGCCGGCTGACGCTGGGCTGGATGGCGCAGTAGCACAACTGGATTTAAAAAAAGGCGAAGTTACCAGCAATACAGGCCAAGAGACTGGCCAAAAGAAAAAAATATTGCCTCCCAAAGAAAGACCTGCGGAGAAAACATTCAGCCTTAAGACAAAGCAATACACGGCGACATGGAGCACCAGAGGTGCAAACCTGAAGTCGATGATTCTGAATGATTACAAGGAACGCACCGAGGGCAAGAAAGCATCCGAATGGGGACCGGAAGATCTGGTTTCAACCAGTGACGAACGCAAAAGACCGTTCAACATTTCTTTCCGGAAGGAGAAAACGGGCTTTAGCCTGCCGGAATATACAGACTGGCAACTTGAGAAAGAAGAAAAGGACAGTCTGACCTTCCGCTACGACATTGCCGATGGCGACAAAAACGTATATATTACAAAGAGATACAAAAAAACCAAGATGGAATATGTCCTGGACATGGAGGTTACGGTACACAATCAAGGATCCAGCAGTCTCACGGAACAGATAATCTTAGATAACTTTGCCGGTTACCAAAAGATTCAGTCATCGGGTTGCATGGGGGCCAGAATATCACCAAGGGCACCAACTTGTATGGCAAACGGCGAACTCGAGAGCATAAAAGCAGAGCCCGGAAAAGCGGCATCATTTGAGCCGCAGGTGTTATGGACTGGAATCAACGAACAATATTTTCTGATAGCCGCGGTAGCCAGAGGTGTTGAAAAAGCGGTCTGCAAGATGGAGTCTAGTAGCGATCAGACTATGGTCGCGAAACTCATGTATCCCGAGACAGATATTCCGCCAGGAGGAAAGGCTGTACACAATTTCAAGTTATACATAGGCCCCAAGAGGCTGAGCCTGATGGAAAAAGTCGACGGGGGAGCAGGTTCTGAATCACAGAACGCGCAGCTTGAAAAATCTGTAGATTTTGGATGGTTTGCATTCCTGTGTCATCCGCTTTTGTGGCTGCTGAAAACGTTTTTTACACTAGTTGGAAACTACGGGATCGCAATCATCTTCTTGACCATTGTGATCAAGATAGTCCTTCTACCGCTGACCCAGAAGAGCATGCGCTCGATGAAGGAAATGTCGAAACTCAAGCCGCTGATGGACGATCTGAAGAAAAGATGCGGGGACGACAAGCAGCGCCTGAACCAGGAGATGATGAAGCTTTACAAGACGCACAAAGTGAATCCAATGGGTGGATGCTTACCGATGTTGCTGCAGATGCCCATTTGGTTCGCACTGTACAGAATGCTTTATTCATCTATCGAGTTGTATCAGATGCCCTTCATTAGTGGCTGGATAGATGACCTGTCTTACAGGGATCCGTATTTCATTATGCCAATCGTACTCGGTGTTGCAATGTTCTTGCAGCAAAAACTCTCACCGACAACCGCCGACTCGCAACAAGCAAAGATGATGATGTACGCCATGCCAGTATTTTTTACATTCATCATGCTGTACCTTCCGTCCGGCCTGGTTCTGTACATTTTTATTAACTCACTGCTAAGCATCGGACATCAGTTATTGTACAACCGCATGACAGAAAACAACCCTCAAACGGGAGCTGCGGCAGGTGGCCAGCCGGGAGGCGCACCGGGAGCCTGATGAGCTCAAGGCTCTTTATTCGGAGGATTCAATGAAGAAAGAGTTTTTTGCAGAAAGCGTCGAAGAGGCTGTAGCTAACGCATCGAAGAAACTCGGACTGCAGACGAGCGACTTGAAATACAAGGTCGTCGGGCAGGAATTCAAGATGGCGCAGGGCAATACACGGCGGGCAATCGTCGTGGAAGCAGAAGAAGGCCAATTGAATGACGAGCCAGAAACCATGGCAGCTTTCATGGACGAGGAAGAAAAAAAAGACCGTGCCGCGGGGGATGCGAGGTGGGCCGCGGCATTTTGCAAGGGTGTGTTTGGTCGAATGGGAATATCCAGCCAGGCGAAGATCCTCGAAAGAGAGGACAAAACGATTATTGAGATAGACTTGCCGGAAGAGGGACCGGATCTTAAGCGTGGAAGATCCCGCGAACTACGAGGAGCCATACAACATCTGGTCAATCGGGTAATGTCTCGCAACAATGAAGCAGATCAACGCTTCATTGTCGATATTGGCGGCTCACTTGAACAGCGAGCCGCAATGATGGAAAAACTCGCGAAATACCTGCGCGAGAAGACGGGAAAGGCAAAACAGGAGATAAACATCCATCTGATGGATTCACAAGACAGAAGACTGTTGCATGAATCGCTGGTAGAGTTTGAGGGCGTTGCCACGCAGGGAAGAGGAGACAAACAATTTCGTATACTTTCAATTCTGCCGAATGGTAAGGAATGAAGAACAAGCAAAGAGACAAGCAAGATCGACTGAAAAAGGCGGCCATCGTCAAGGTAAAATACAAACTCATGGCCGGAAAGCTGGACGATGGCTTCAAGATGATATTCGACGGAGTGCTCAAAGATCTCGATTTAGAAGAGTCCGAAGTGGATGGTTACATCGAAAGCCACGCGCAGGAAATAAAAAAGATCTGCAGTAAATAGAACCGAGGAAAGGGTATGCCAAGCAGGGACACTGACACGGACACAATCGTGGCAGTGAGTTCGCCTGTCGGCCGGGGCGCGATTTGCGTTATTCGCATTAGCGGTCGAGATACCGCCGCGATCATGAAAAAGGCGCTCAATTGCAGACGAGGCGGGCCGGTCGCCACACCGCGCAGAGTCACACACTGCTGGATGATCGATTCGGAAGGCGGACGAATCGATGAAGTTCTGGCTGTTTTCTTCAAGGGACCAGATTCGTACACAGGTCAGGACATGGGAGAGGTTCACAGCCATGGCGGAGAGCTTGTGTCGACGATGGTTTGCGAAAGGTTGATACAGCTTGGTGCGAGACCGGCCAGGGAGGGAGAGTTCACCAGGCGCGCCTACGAGAACGGCAAGATGGATTTGAGTCGTGCCGAGGCGGTGATGCGTGTAGTTGACGCCTACACACCTGGACAGCTAAAGGGTGCAACCAGGGCCATTGCTGGAGAGATAGGAAAAGCAGCCAGAAAGCTCGGCAATGAACTCACCGAAATATTAGCCCAACTGGAAGCGACGATAGACTTTCCTGAGGAATCCGATCTGGGAAATCCGAGCCGCCTGGAGCCATTGATGGAAATGCTCGACAGGCTCAAGGGTGGCTTACAAAGATCGGGTAGTCTTGGCGCGGAGGTTGTGTTCTTCGGAAGTCCAAACGTGGGCAAGTCAAGCCTGGTCAACGCACTTGCAGGGCGAAAGGTGTCAATTGTTTCGATGCAGGCACAAACCACAAGAGACGCTGTTTCTGCCGAGGTGACTTTGCATGGAGTAAGAGTGTGTCTGGTTGATACCGCCGGCCTGATTGATAGGGGTAACTTGGGACCCATCGAGAGAGAAGCCGCAAAAGTGGCCAAGGAGAAGATAGCCAAGGCGGCTTTGCCCATCAGGGTGACCGAAGCGCACACACAGGCGCAGGATGACAAGAAAAGGCAAAAAAGGGGTCTTTGGGTTATAAACAAGATAGATCTCTTACGAGGAAAGCAGGCCGAAACTGTCATTAGCGAGCTGAAAAAAGCCAACGGTATCCCGGTTTCTGCCAAAACCGGCCAAGGACTTGCTGAGCTCGAGCAGATCATTGGCAAGGAAATTGCGAAAAAAATAGGTCCACCGGACGGAATACCGGCTTCTGCTCGACAAATTGGGGCCATTTGTAGAATAGAAAAAGGAATGAAGAAAGCCAGCCAGATGATATCAGTCGGACAATTTGAATTGGCGACGGAAGATCTCAAGGACGCTTTGGCCGGGATAGGCGAACTTACTGGCGAGGAAGTCAGCCTGGATGTTCTAGACAAGATCTTTTCGAAATTCTGTATAGGCAAATGACTGTTCCACGTGGAACAACTAGCTACGATGTTGTAGTCATTGGAGCCGGTCATGCCGGATGCGAGGCGGCTCTGGCCTGCTCTAGACTGGGCCTGGGATCTGCCCTGGTTACATTGAACAAGGACAAAGTGGCGGCTATGTCCTGTAACCCGGCAATCGGAGGTTTGGGGAAAAGTCAGATTGTCAGGGAGATAGATGCACTTGGGGGAGAGATGGGTCGGGCTGCGGATTCTGCCGCGATCCAGTTCCGCCGGCTGAACGCAAGCCGCGGACCAGCGGTGCGCGCCAGAAGGGTGCAATGCGATATGGGTCTTTACCATCGTCACATGTTAGAGGCGGTGGAAGGCGAGAGAAGTCTAGAGCTGATTGAGGCCATGGTGGAAGGGCTCATTATCGATCGAGAGGGAGTTGCCGGAGTTGTGCTACATGGCGGAGCAGAATTGCGGGCGCGGGCAGTGGTAGTGACGACCGGGACATTTTTGAAGGGACTGGTGCATGTGGGTCTCGATTCCTATTCGGCAGGTCGGCTGGAAGAGCCCGCGGCGGAAGCCCTTTCAGGTAGTCTTTCGGGGTTGGGACTCGACCTGGGGAGACTCAAGACGGGAACGCCGGCGAGGCTCGTTGCGGAAAGCATTGATTTTTCGAAGCTAGACAAACAAGTGTCGGATTCTGTCAGACTGGCATTTAGTAACGATTGGCGGCCTGTCGAGCTGGAACAAGTAGACTGCCATCTGACAAGAACCAATAAGAAGACACACGCCATCATAAGAGCGGCCCTTGATCGTTCGCCGCTTTTCTCGGGAACGATAAAAGGCACAGGACCGAGATACTGCCCCTCGATAGAAGACAAGGTCGTGCGTTTTCCAAAAAGAACCGGTCACCAGGTAATACTCGAGCCAACCGACCTTAGCCGCAGGACAATCTATCCGAATGGCATTTCCACAAGCTTGCCGAAAGACGCCCAGGAGAAGATGATACACTCCATCGAGGGCCTGGAAGCCGCAAAGATCATAAGCTACGGTTACGCCATCGAATACGATTTCGTGAAGCCTACGCAACTGCGACACAGCCTGGAGGTAAAGAGGGTTCCTAGACTGTTCTTAGCCGGGCAAATCAACGGGACGAGTGGATACGAAGAGGCCGCAGGTCAGGGGCTGGTAGCCGGTTTGAACGCCACTGCAAGTATATTCGGGAAACAACCTCTGCTTCTTGGGCGGCACGAGGCTTATATTGGGGTGATGATCGACGATCTAGTTACCAAGGGAGTGATGGAGCCGTATCGTATGTTCTCGTCACGGGCGGAATTCCGCCTGCTACTAAGGGAAGACAACGCCGCGGGGCGACTCGAAAGCCATGCAGAAGAGTTCGGGCTCGTGCCACAGGCAGTTATTGAGTCCAGACGTGACAAAAGGCGCATGATCGATGAATTGGTCGGCCTCCTTGGGAACACACTCTCTGAGAAAGATGCCCAGGGCAGAAGGCCCACGTTGGAAAAGCTATTGAGAAGACCAGGGGTTGGCATAGCTTCAGTGGTTGGGCAACTGAATGTCGATTACCCGACCGATGTTCAGGAACAAGCAGAAGTGCACATAAAGTATCAAGGATACATTGAAAGACAAAGACGCGAGGCCGAACGCTTTGCGAAGATGGGGCGGAAAAAAATACCAAAGTCAATCTGCTATATGCAGATTGACGGCCTGTCAAACGAACTCAAAGAGAAACTAGTTGCCAGACAGCCAGAAAACTTTTCTCAAGCGGAGCGCATCGACGGAATGACACCGGCGGCGATGTTGTTGCTGGCGATTCAAATTGGCAAGGAGAAGGCGGTCGAAGACAACAGCTGAGTGGGAATATAGGATTTGGTGTTCCACGTGGAACCGTGGCCGGCTTGGACAGAGAAAAGAGCAATCGAGACCCGAAATTGCTGATTGATGTCGACAAAAAGGCGCTTATTGTGTTCGAGCAGGCGCTCATAGACGGAGCACGGGAGATGGGGCTGCGTATTGATATCGCTGCCCGGAAACGGTTATTGATTCACTTCCGTACACTTTGGCATTGGTCCTCCAAGATGAACCTGACGACGGTAAAAGAGCCACGACAGATGGCCGCCAGGCTTTACCTGGATTCGCTCGTTCCGGCTGACCGGCTCACTGACGGGACAAGCTTGCATGATGTAGGTTGCGGAGCGGGGTTTCCAGGGTTGATCCTGAAAGCCTGCCGGCCTGGACTTTTGGTGACGCTTACAGAAGCGCGCCGCAAAAAAACAACTTTCCTGAAACAAGCCGCACGTCAGATGAAATTGAGCGACGGGCTTGATATTCGCTGGCGCAGGATGGGCTGGGAGGCAGAAGAGCTTGCAGAGAACTACGAAGAAGTCATGTCCCGGGCTGCGTTTCCACCGGCAGAGTGGCTCGAGCAGGGCTCGAAACAGGTCGCTGGGGCCGGGCGCTTGTGGTTGTTTGCAGGACAACCGCATGGAGATGGCGACCTGGGCGAGACCGGATCGAGACGCTGGATCGACGAGCACATGCCGCCCGGCTTCGAAAAGGAAGAGGAGATAGCTTACAAGCTGCCGTACACCAATCAGGAGCGGGTTTTGATGACTTTCCGCAAGCAATGAAAACATTGGGTTGGGTCACCTGAAAAAAGCGGTTGTTGGAACTTGACGTATGTGATAACTACTCAGTTCCGGATTTTGATCATGGGAAAGATAATAGCCATTGCCAACCAGAAAGGCGGGGTCGGGAAAACCACCACCGCCGTTAACCTTGCGGCCTCCATTGCCGTGGCCGAGCGCAGTGTGCTTCTTTTAGATTGTGACCCCCAGGCAAACGCAACCACGGGAATGGGAATCCCCGTTCAAGAAGAAAGAAAGAATCTCTATCAGGTTATGCTCGGCGAGTGCGCCCTGGATGAGATCATCATGGGGACGGATCTGGAATACTTGAAACTCGCTCCGGCGGCCAACGAGCTATTCGGCGCAGAAGTTGATCTGGTCGAGATGGACAACCGGGAACGAGTCCTGAGAGGGGCGCTAGGAAGCCTTTCTGCGAGTTATGAATATATTATTATTGACTGTCCTCCCTCGCTTGGACTGTTGACGGTCAACGCACTTTCGGCTTCCGACTCGGTGATTGTTCCATTGCAGTGTGAGTACTATGCACTGGAGGGTCTTGCCAGCCTGATGAATACCATGGAGCTCATCAAACGAGGACTTAACCCCGGGCTCGGCCTGGAGGGAATTTTGTTGACTATGTTCGACAAACGCAACTCGATTTCACACCGCGTGGCCGACGAAGTCAGGGAGTACTTCGACGGGCGCGTGTTCAAAACTGTAATTCCAAGGAACGTACGCCTTTCGGAGGCCCCGAGTTTTGGTAAGCCAATCATGTTGTATGACGTTCGCTCTAAAGGTTGCGAGAGCTACATGGCGCTGGCCAGGGAACTCCTTGAAGCGCGTAACCAATTGTAATAAAAGGATATTATGGCACAAGGAAAAGCAAAGCGTAAATCACTGGGCAGGGGACTAGGTGCACTGATACCGGCTGGCGATCTCGGCCGGGAGGATAGGCAAGAGGGTTTGTCATCGCGAAGTTCCTCCTTTGATTGCCCGATTGAAAAGATTCTGCCAAATGCAGATCAACCGAGACAGGGGTTCGACCAGAAGAAACTTCTGGAACTGACCGAATCAGTCAAGTCGCGCGGAGTGATCCATCCGCTGATTGTCAGGCAAGACGATTCGAAATACCAAATTGTCGCCGGCGAGCGCAGATGGCGTGCCGCGAAGCTGGCTGGTTTGAAAAAAGTACCGGTAATCGTAAAGGAGCTTACCGATACCGAGGTGCTGGAGTTGGCGTTAATTGAAAACCTGCAGCGAGAGGACTTGAATCCACTCGAGGAAGCCGCGGCCTACCAGAACCTTATGGATGAGCACGGGCTGACGCAGGAAGAGCTGTCAAAAAGAGTCGGCAAACGCAGAAGCTCGGTTGCCAACACGCTCAGGTTACTCAAGCTACCGGCAGAGGTCAGACGCATGCTGTTGGTGGGGCAAATAAGCATGGGACACGCCAGGGCAATACTCGCTGTCACGGGATCACGAGCCCAGATCAATCTCGCAAGACAAGTAGTCAAGCAATCGCTGAGCGTGCGCGAATGCGAACAATTGACTAGTCTTGGTGCGACCCCCGGGTCAAAACGTAAGACAACTCCCCGGCAGGCGCGTTACTCGCCGGCTGAGTACAGGGTGTTGGAGTCTTTGCAACGCCGCCTTGGCACAAAGGTCGATTTGAAGAAGAGTGGCCGCGGCGGTAAGGTGATTATAACTTACTACGCTGCAGAAGAGTTGGATCGTATCATTGCAGTGATAGAAGGGAGGTAATGGAGCGTGAGCTTGTTCAAGAAGGATGAACAATCCAATACACCCGAAGAAAATGTTATCGAGACAGCGACTAAGAAGATAAACTCGAAAAAGGAGAAAGACGTGAGCTTGAAAACCGACAATATCACAACGATCCTTGGCAAAGGATCGGAATTCGAAGGCAAGCTACAGTTCGAGGGAACATTGCATATTGAAGGTGTTTTCTCTGGAGAAATTCACTCCGATTCCGTGCTGGTTGTCGGTGAAGGCGCCCGCGTTTCAGCAGAGATCGATATCGGCACGATCGTCATCAATGGCGAAGTGCGCGGAAACATCAGGGCCAAGACCTCAGTTGAAATACACAAACCCGGCCGCCTGTTGGGAAACATTCAATCGCCTGTTCTGACAATCGATCAGGGCGTCGTCTTTGAGGGTAGCTGCAAGATGGAAAACGTCGGCTCGAAATCCGCGCCCCCCGCTTTCTCTCAGAATGAAAAACCGGTCAAGCAACAGGGTAAAGACGACAAGGATGGCAAACAATAGTCTTATTTGAGTAGTTCAGTTATCCGTCTTTCTCCTGGATCGAACCCATGCCATGAAATGACGGCCACACATCTGTTTGGCATAGACTACGTTTTCACAACCCTCCTGGCTGCAACGTCCGTTTCCTCGAAGCATACCGGCTGCGTACGATCCATCAGCATCAGATTGGCGTTGCTCAGCGTATCGCAAGCGCTGGTAATGCTTCGAGCACATGCCACGTGCGCGCGACGGACGCTGGCAATCATCGACAGAGCATGTTTTCTCGCCCCGGGAGGAGCGAGGGCCGGGTGCGGATTTCGGTAGCGTGAGATCATTTCTCGAATAGCCCGGATCCAACATGGCAAGTCTTTTTGCTAAAGCGCTTCTGGAGATTCCATGGGCAACGTCGCTGGCAAGTCGGTCGCTAATGCCTTCGATAATGGCCTTTAGGATAGTGACTGCTTGACTCATGCTTCTCTCTTCATTGTTTATGTTGCAGCTTGAGCGCTATATTACCTCTATATGTCGGCATATGGGCTGTCGGCATTATAGGCTTTACAACGTGTGATGTATACTATAACTTTTCGACATAGATAATGATATCTTTTATACGGGAGAGAAAAATGACAAGAAAGAAAAAGAAAGCGGCCACGAAAACCAAGCCAACCACGGCAAAAAGGGGCAAGAACAAGGGCAAGCGTTATAGCGACAAGAA
>Ga0315535_1002067_pt1 | contig 13092 bp, 12 predicted proteins | sample SalMarSW160220MG_2_FD_203092 | JGI IMG/M metagenome (GOLD analysis project Ga0315535, IMG submission 203092) | Salt marsh sediment microbial communities from the Plum Island Ecosystem LTER, Massachusetts, United States - Salt Marsh Sediment SW1602-20 ...
TCTTCCGCTACAAGAATGGATCGATCAGCGAGTTTTGCGATCGCTGGCTGCTCGCCGGTTCGCCGCATCACATGGCGCTTGCCTACGGCCACCTGAGCGAGCAAGTGGAAAAAGTAGGCGAACTGCTTGGTGTGGAGGTCATTTCGATTTAGATCCTCTGGAGGCACGAGCTGTCGGAGTTGGACGCAGGCAGTCCGTGTTGGTTCGCTTGGGGCGATTGAAGCAGGTCCGTCCTCTGGGGAGATGCGGCAGAACCTTGTGATCGAGATCAACGGGCGCGAGATCAAGCTCGATGCTTCAGAAGGCTTGCTTGCCTGGACCGATTTAGATCGTGTGGTCTGGCTGGCGATGGATTTCTTGCGCCATTGCCCGGTGGACGCGCGGACAGACTTCCCTTGGTATCTCGCGTACTCTTGCTTTTGGACAGACCCACTCCGACCTGCCGACTGGCCTGACAACCCTGCCGGGAAAATTGCCATGGCGGTCGAGACACTCATTCGCTATCAGGCCTACACAGGTGAAACCTGGTTTGTCGAGCCCGTGCGATCCATGCTGGACCGCTTGATTGCCTACCATACCCCCGAGCACTACGCTTGGCCTGGTGTTCCTTATGCCTCTGCCGAGCCCGGGGAGGGCGTCTATTTTGGGGCGCGGGCAGACGGCCATCACGTCACCGAGCCAGACAAGGTCGCCCAGGCGGCGCTCGGGTATCTGCGATTCTTCAAACTCACCGGTGAAGAAAGATACCTGCGTCAAGCCGAGGGCTGCGCACGTGTCTTGGCCGAGAAGTGCCAGGCGGGAGATGATGCGCGGTCTCCCTGGCCCTTCCGAGTCGATGTGCGTGACGGCACAGAGGTCGAGTTGTACTCAAGCCACGTCATCGCTGCCATTCGCTTGTTCGATGAGTTGCTCGATCTGGGGTTGGCTCACCCCGATCGTTTGGTGACGGCGCGCGATGCCGCATGGAACTGGCTGATGGCCTTTCCGCTTCAAAACGAATGCTGGAAAGGCTATTTCGAAGATATCCGATTGGATCCCGACAACAAGAACCGTGATCAATACAGCGCCCTGGAGACTGCTCGTTATCTCCTCCAATACCCAGAGCGTGATCCGGATTGGCGCACCCATGTGAATACGATCATCGAATGGGTCTTGGCAACGTTGGGCAGCCAGCCCTTCTTCGAGTCGATTCCAGTTCACGAGCAGCTGTTCTGCTACCACGTGATGGGAAGTCACACGGCGCGGTTGGCCTCCATATGTGCCCAGTACACAACATTGACAGGGGAGTCGCAATACGCTGAACTCGCTCGGCGGAACTTCGCTTGGGCCAGCTACATGGTCACCGATGAAGGCTATGTCCACGTTGGGGTTGATCGTCCCGATTACTACAACCAGTGCTGGTTCACCGATGGCTATTTTGACTTTGTGCCTCACTTCCTGGACGGCATGCGGGCCATGCCAGATCTCGCGCCGGCGGCTGCCGACCATTTGTTGGGGACGACCTCAATCGTCACTGCCATCACATACGCGCCGCGCGCAATTGAGTATCAGACGTTTGATGCCAGCGCGTCCGATGTCATCAAACTCACCTTTGCCCCTCAACGCGTTCTGAGTGGGGGGATTGAACTGCCAGCCCTGGAATCGGAGGCGCACTCGGGCTGGATTTGGGATGAGGCGGCATCAACATTGCGGGTGCAACATGACCATTCGTCGGTCACGATCTCAGGCTGATCAGAAGGGTGCGCTATGCTAGCGAACTTTAGATCACGCCTTCAAACCGGTACCGGAGGTTTCTGGAATTGGCTACCTCTTGTCCCCTTCCTTGCCATCACCCTGGCCATAATGGTGCTCCCGATTTCCTTCATGCTTGAAGGGAGTTTCAGGTCAAGCGATGGCCTTTTCACCTTCGAGAACTACCTGCAGATGAAGGCTCCGCTCTACACACAGTCCTTCCGCAACAGCATTCTTTTGTCCGGGATCACGGCGCTCTTGGGCACCCTGCTGGGGACGGCCGTGGGCTACTTCACCTTCCGAATCAGAAGCGGTCGGATCAAAGAGTTGGTGATCACTTTGTGCGACGTCACGTCCAACTTTTCGGGTGCTCCGCTCGCCTTTGCGTTCATTGTCGTCCTGGGGAGCAACGGCGTCCTGACTTTGTTCTTGACGGAGTACTTTGGCTGGAAGATCTACCCCGCCTTCAGCGTTTATTCGTTCTGGGGATTGGTCCTCGCCTACACGTACTTTCAGCTTCCACTGATGGTTCTGCTGGTGCTTCCGGCCATCGCCGGACTGAAGGACGAATGGCGCGAAGCTGCCCTGGGCTTGGGCGCCAACGCGCGCGCTTACTGGCGCTACATTGGTTTGCCCGTCCTTGCGCCGGCGATCCTGGCTAATCTGCTCTTGCTGTTTGCGAACGCATTCGGAGCGTATGCCACGGCATACACGCTCACCGGGTCTCGTTTCAACCTGGTGACATTGCAGCTTGGCTCCCTTCTAACGGGAGAGGTGCTGCGCGATCCCGGAGCTGGCGATGCGATGGGGGTGCTCACCCTCGGTTTGATGGGCCTCACGATCAGCTTGTACCAACTCGCGTCGCGTCGGGCCCGAAGGTGGCGCCAGTGAAGAACAGAAACCCGGCCGGCACGGTCAGCATACTCCTTTTCCTGGGCTACATGTTCCTGCCCATATTGGCCACCTACATCTTCTCGGTCGCCGTCAGATGGGATCGATCCATCCTGCCCGAAGGGTTGACGCTGGATTGGTACCGGACGGCGTTTCAAGATCGATGGTTCCTGATCGTCTTTACCCATTCCATCACGCTCTCGGCGGCCACGGTGCTCACCAGCGTGGTCTTGATTGTGCCCACCGCCTACTGGGTCCACCTTCGACTGCCGAAAGCGCTCCCCTTGTTAAATCTGATCTCAACCTTGCCCTTTGCCATCCCGGCGGTGGTACTGGCCCTCGGCCTGATCAAGCTCTATGGGCAAGGGCCCCTACAGCTGGCGCGCACGCCGCCGATGCTGGTCCTGGCCTATGTCATCTTCACGCTTCCGTTCATGTATCGGCCCGTGGCCAGCAGCCTGGAGGCGGTTGACGTCCGCAGGCTGACGGAAGCCGCACAGAGTCTTGGCGCATCATGGCCGAGGACTCTGGTGCAGGTCATTCTTCCCAACATCATGCCTGGGATTCTGAGCGGCGGCTTGCTGGTCTTTGCCACGGTGTTTGGAGAATTCACTTTGGCCACCCTGCTGGTGGGTGCCCGATACAAGACATTCCCGATGCAGCTCGTGTACTACACGCGTCGGGATGGCAGGATCGCCTCGGCGTACTCGGTGATCAGCTTCACGGTTGCCTGGGTGACGTCGCTCATCATCTTGTGGGTCGCCACTTGGGGAACGCGGCGAAGCGCCGGGCGTGGTGTCCAGGGCGAGCTCGCCTCACAACAGGCGTCTGTCGGAGGGACGGTATGAGTTACTTGGATCTCGAGGGCCTGGTCAAGACCTATGGCGAGGTGGATGCGGTAAGCGACTTCAACCTGGCTGTCGATAAAGGTGAGTTCATTTCGCTGCTTGGGCCATCAGGATGTGGCAAGACAACCACGCTTCGGATCATCGCTGGTTTCGAGACACCCAACCGAGGCACGGTCCGTCTGGATGGGGAAGACATCACCCAGGTGCCGCCGCACCACCGTGGCATGGGGATGGTTTTTCAGTCGTACGCTCTCTTTCCCAACATGACCGCCTGGGGCAATGTCGCCTTCGGCCTGCGGGTATCCAAACGGACGGCTGGGCAGATCGACCAACGTGTTCAGGAGTTGCTCGAGCTGGTCGGGCTTGCGGATGCCAGCCAGAAGTACCCGGCTGAGCTCAGCGGCGGCCAGCAGCAAAGGGTGGCATTGGCCAGGGCTCTGGCAATTGAGCCCAAAGTTCTGTTGCTTGACGAACCCCTAAGTGCTCTGGACGCGGTGGTCCGGGTGAGCCTGCGGCAGGAAATCCGCCGGATCCAATCTCAATTGGGCATTACGACGGTGTATGTCACACACGATCAGGAAGAAGCGCTCTCGATTTCCGATCGGGTGGTGGTGATGCGCAAAGCCGAAATCGAACAGATCGGCACCCCAATTGAGATCTACACGTCTCCCAAGACGCTGTTTGTGGCGACGTTCATTGGAACCACGACCAAGTTTGATGCGGTTGTGGCGGATGGGCGATCGGGTCGGGTGCGAGCCGGGGAGATCGATTTGGCGGTGGGCCAGGACCTGAGCCGGGCGTTCAGCGATGGTGACAGCGTGAGTGTGTTCGTGCGCCCGGAGGCTATCCGCATCGCCCAGGCAGGTGAAACGGTGCAGGCCGACAACATCCTGCCGGCCACGCTGGAAAGCGTCACGCTTCTGGGCCCGGTCATACGTCTGTCATTGACCTGTAGCGGAATGTCTCTTGTGGCTGACGTCAACACCAGTGAGCGCAGTCGATTTGCACGCGGCGAAGATGTGCTGGTCTGTTTTCAGGCTGGCGCTTGCCGAGTGATGCCCAAGCAGGAGATCTGAATCGAATGCGGCAGAACGCGGGCCGAAGGATCGAGGAGGTGAGATAGGCAGACTACCAAACTCGCAATGGCTCCACCTCAATTCGTGTGCGTGAACATCCAATCTGCCCTCAAGGAGGGAACAATGAAGAAGAGCATGCGGATACTCGCGCTCTTGATCGTCGCATCGATGGTGCTCCTGCCGGCTTGCCAAACGGCACCGCCCCCTACTCAGGCGCAGCCGACGGAAGCTCCAGCCATGCAGCCGACGGAAGCTCCCATGGACGCAATGGCAGCCCTTGTAAATGCCGCCAAAGCGGAAGGCGAAATCGTAAGCTATGGCCTCCCCGATGACTGGGTGAATTACGGCGGCATGTGGACCCTGTATGAGAGCAAATACGGGATCAAGCATCTGGACACGGACATGGGCAGCGGCGAGATCATCGCCGCGCTCGAAGCCGAGAAGACGTCCGGTGTGGCTGATATCACAGACCTGGGCATCAACTTTGCCAACCAGGTCACTGTCGAGGGCCTCTCCCAGCCGTACAAGCACGCCTACTGGGATGAAATCCCTGATTACGCCAAGGACCCCAACGGGCTTTGGTCAGCTGCTTACTGGGGGGCGATCGGGTTCTGCGTCAACACGGATCTGGTGCCCGTGGTCCCAGAAAGCTGGTCAGATCTGCTGGACCCGATGTACAAAGACATGGTCTCGATGAAGGACCCGCGCGAATCGGGCACGGCCAACTACGTCGTTCTCGGGGCGGCCTTCGGCAACGGGGGCGATGAGTCCAACGTCCAGCCTGGCCTCGACTACTTCTCCAAGATGTATGCGGCCGGACAGATGCGAGCGGTTTCCCCCAGCACGTCCAACATCCAGGCAGGTGAGGTGCCCATTGCGCTCTTCTGGGACTTCGACTGCCTGAGCAAGGCCAAGGATCTGGGCATGCCGCTGAAGCTGGTCATCCCCAGTGACGGCACGGTGGCTGGCCTGTACATTCAGTTTGCCACGGTCGCGGCGCCGCACCCGAATGCCGCCAAACTGATGCTCGAGCTTGAATACTCGGACGAAGGCCAGCTTGCTTATGCCGAAGGCTTTACGCATCCGATCCGAGACATCCAGCTTCCGGCTGAATTGGCAGCCATGTTCCCGGACAAGTCAATCTACGACCAGTACGTCACCTTCCCCAAGGATTTTTCGAAGCTGACGGACGCGGCCACCAACATCGCTGATGGATGGAGCCTGATCGTCCAGTAGGGCGGTCAAGCGTAGATTGCAGAATCGTAGCAACAGCCTATGTGAGCCGGCAGCTCGAAGCTGCCGGCTCACAGATCGGCCCCCAAATCGAAGAGGTGTGCATTGATGACGTCTGTGATCGGGAAGGCGCCCGGCCGGATTTGCCTGCTCGGCGACAACGCTGATCTGCTCGAAAAGCCAGCCATCGCGGCGGCCGTCTCGGCCATCTTGGTGGTAGAGATCCGGCCGCGGGACGATGATGTGGTCAAGTTGATCGGAGCCGATATTGACTTCCAGGAATCATTCCACGTCGGTGACAACATTGAATTTGATTCTCCCCTCAGGTATGTGAAGGCGGTCTACGCGCGCTTTTCAGACAGATTGCACCATGGATTCGATCTGACCATTCATTCGGATATCCCGGTCAGCGCCGGGCTTTCCTCCTCCACTGCCTTGTGCATCGCCAGCATTCGGGCCGTACAACAGCTGTGCGGGATCGAGCACAGCACCGGCGAAATCGCCGAGTTGTCTTTCCAAATCGAGCGGTACGATCTGGATGTCGAATGCGGCCGGATGGATCAGTACGCCATTGCCTATGGCGGCGTGACATACATCCAAACCGGAGACGAGGCCGGCGTGGAAATCCTCGCCATCCCATCCCTGCCGGTTCTGGTCGCCGACACGCAGGAGGCGCACGACACGCAGGCGCTGCAAAAATGGTTGCGCCGCCGAATTGCCGAGGATGATCCCAGCCTGATGGGACCGCTCAACGAAGTTGTGGCATTGGTCGACGAGGGGCGAGAGACCATTCTCGAGAACGACCTCCAGAAGCTCGGCGCCATCATGGACCGCCAACAGGCTCTCGAACTGGCCATGGGGACATCGACCGATCGTCTGGAACTCTTCTGTCAAACCGCTCGGCAAGCCGGAGCCTGGGGGGCCAAGCAAATGGGCGCCGGCGGAGGTGGCTGCATGATCGCGCTCTGCCCGCCGGACAGAATCGAGGCGGTGCAGCGTGCCCTGGAAGATTTGGATGCCCCAGTCTGGGAGTTTGACATCATCCCCCCCACGGATAACGGGAGTTCAAGATCTCCAGGCGCATCGGTCGGATAAAGCGCCTACCTGAGAGACAAGAAGCACGCCGGAACAAATCTGGGAGATAAGGGGCAAGCGCATGATCTCAGAGTTTGCACTCGAGGCACCTTTCTTCGAGCTCGGCCCCAAAGCCTACATCTTCGGGGATGATCTGGTGGCCCTGGCGCGCCACGCCGATGCCATCAGTGCGAAGTACGACGTCAGGATCATCCTGACGCCTCAGGCGGTCGACATTCCCAGACTTGTCAAGGAAACCTCTCATCTCCTCATCTTTGCCCAACACATGGACCCGGTCCGCATAGGAAGGGGCAATGGTTCCGTCCTGCCGGAGGCCCTCAAGGCTGCTGGCGCCGTGGGAACGATGCTCAATCACGCCGAAAAGCCCCTCACCCCCGATGTGCTGGCAGAGACCATCTCGCGAGCCGACGAGGTTGGGTTGGCCACCTTGGTTTGCGCCGGGGACTTGCGGGAGGTGGAACAGATCAGCCGGCTGGCGCCTAACATCATTATCGCCGAGGCACCGGAACTGATCGGCGTGGGATCCACGGCGGCAGAAGATCGCCCCAACATTCCTGCCATCAACCGCCTGGTGCAGGGAATAAGCCCCGACACGCGAGTCTTGCACGCAGCCGGGATCAGCAACGGGAAAGACGTCTACGACATCATAGCCGCTGGAGCTGAGGCGACGGGCTCATCCAGTGGAGTCTTGAAAGCCGCGGACCCATTTTCAATGTTGGAAGAGATGATCTCAGGCGTTCGAACGGCTTGGGACCAAACCCACAAATAGAAGGTGAATCTGCCATGCCCATCTTTCATCACACATTCAAGATCCAGTCCGATGCGCGGCCAACGTTCGATGACGTGACCGAGCAGGTCGAAGCCGCCTTGGGAGAGTCCGGATTCAAGGACGGAATCCTGATGGTCTTCTCGCAGCACACGACCTGCAGCGTGTTGATCCAGGAGGCCTCGGACGACACGGACTACTGGGGGACGGAATTCTTGATGCAGGACTTGGTCGGTGCACTCGGGAAAATCATCCCGACCTGCCTGACTCAGGATCAGTATCTTCACCCCGGGCCAATGCACATCGAGGCCGCGCTCGGCCGGGATGAACTGGCGTCCTGGTCGCTCAACACCGACGCGCATCTGCGCTCGGTGATCCTCGGGCGATCGGTATTGGTGCCTGTGGAAAACGGCGCCATGGTCTTGGGGGAATTCGGCCGGATCTTCTTCGCCGACTTTGACCATACCCGCGCCCGGGAGCGCAAGGTGAGGGTGCAGATCATCGGGGAGTGAAGCGTTCGGGCTTGATCCCGAAGTTCCGGTGCCTTCACGCCCAACAACCTTTGCTCAGAACAATGCTGAGAGCCCTTGTGCACGAAAAGAGGCCCCTAGTCGAGGGCCGCCGAGGGAGACTGACGGTTCGCAGCCTGGCCCGCAGGACGGTTGCCCTGCGAGTCAAAGTCCCGAGATCCGCGCAACGTGCTCGGCCGAGTCTTGTTTGAGTTCGACAGCATAAATCGTGAGACCTGAGCGGCTGACATTCTCCAGCGAGTGGGGCGGGAAAGGGCCCGCCTAAATCACCTCACGATGGTTCTTGAAGGCCTCGACTCTTTTGGAGTCGAGGAGCACAGCACCCTGGTCGCCGTATCGGAGAAATCTCCCCAGCTCAGGACGATGAACACACTTGGCCAGCGATACATGTGAATCGCCGTCCGTGCGTCAGCCGGGATGAAGGTGCTGAGCACGAGGACTGGCTCCTTTTCAAACAGCAGCTGTTGATGGTCTGGGGCGGGTTCAAACTGCGTCGAAAGAATCGGGTCATGGCCAGGCGGGACCTAGATATGGGTTGTCTATCTTCACCACCTCTTTCTTGTGTACCAGGCGACATGCCATTGGTTGACCCCAGTTGATGGTCAAGACGTGCAGCCTCGCTGTCAAGCCCCCTGGTCGTCCGAATTGTCTCCAGGACTTTTATCATGTTTGAGGGTGGGAGAATCCGAGCCTAAGGGTTCAGAGTGGAGAAGTATCGGGGAATGGACCTCAGTCAAAGATTGCGACTTGTGAGGTCCGTGTTCTGATCAAGTGGGATCCTTCCCTTGGCGAGAGGAGACTGTTTGCCGCAGCGCTGAGGACGTGGACCGGCAGGGAACCCAGGACGCACTGACCCCTCTTGGCATGTGCCCGGATCTTGGGGAAAAGTCGCACGGCCTCAAAGTCCGCCCCTAACTTATAGGTTGCGAAGAATTTCACAAATCGGGTGTTTCGAACAACGGGCGATGTGACGAACTGCCTCCTCTGTCGACCGCCAGGCCGTCCGATGTTAGGGAGAGAGTCGGGCTCAAAGATGGATGGCTGCCTTGCCGGTGGGTCGGGAAGAGCCTATACTTCAATGTCGGTTGAACTAGTGTGCGTGGGATGGGGTTGCGGCGATGAACGCTTCACGGCAAGTGAGATTGGTCCAAGTCCTCAAGGTGTTGGCCGAACCGAACCGTCTAGCACTTCTCGATCAGATCATTCGCGGCTACCAATGCAACTGTCAGCTGGGAGATGAGCTCGGCTTGCCGGCCAACCTCATCTCCCATCATCTCGGAGTCCTGCGAGATGCAGACCTGATAGTGAGCGAGCGCGATGCCCTTGACGCCCGATGGGTGTACTACTCGGTCAACAAGGCGACGTTGAAAGCCCTCAATGACGCGTTCAGCACCTTCTTTGATATCGAACGGGTCCAACCGCGTCGCTTGACGTGTGGACCGCAAGTCGCACTCGCAGAATCGGACGGCTTGGCCATGCGGGACGATGGACGGCCCGGGTGAAACGCAAAGTCCTTTTCCTGTGCACGGGCAATTCTTGTCGATCGCAGATGGCCGAGGCGATTGTCAACGCGCGCTATGGCGGCCAATGGCAGGCCTTCAGCGCCGGAACGCACCCGGCGGGATATGTCCATCCCAAGGCCATCAAAGCGCTCGAGGAGATTGGGGTTCACAACCAGGGACGCTCGAAGTCGGCGGATGAGTTCCACGATGTTGACTTTGATCTGGTCGTGACAGTCTGTGACTCGGCGGCAGAAGAATGCCCCGTTTGGCTGGGGCGCGGTCGACGGGTCCACTTTGGCTTTCCGGATCCTGCCAAATCCAAGGGATCGGAAACTGAGGTCATGGACGTCTTTCGAAAGGTCCGTGACTCTATGGCGCGTGATATCCCGGGTGTCTTGGCCCGAGCCGACCAGACCCTTCGCCATCGGAGGTAGATCTTGAGCGAGACAGCAGATATCCATCGATCAGCTCACGCCGCATCCCCGAGGCTTTCGTTCCTGGACCGCTTTCTCACGCTGTGGATCTTCCTGGCCATGGCGCTGGGCGTGGGCGTCGGCTACGTGCTGCCGCGTACCGTTCAGGCGTTCAACCAGGCTGTCTCGGTGGGGACGACCAACATCCCGATTGCCATTGGATTGATCCTGATGATGTATCCGCCGCTGGCCAAGGTGCACTACGAAGAGCTAGGGGACGTTTTCCGAAACGGGAAGATCCTTGGCTTCTCGCTCATTCAGAACTGGATCATCGGTCCGCTTTTGATGTTCCTGCTGGCCGTGGTCTTTCTGCGGGGCTATCCCGAGTATATGGCCGGCTTGATCATGATCGGGCTGGCGCGGTGCATCGCCATGGTCATCGTGTGGAATGAGCTGGCAAGCGGCGACAATGAGTACGCCGCCGGGCTGGTGGCCTTCAACAGCCTGTTCCAAGTCTTCTTTTACAGCTTGTATGCCTATGTGTTCATCACCGTGCTGCCGACCTGGCTCGGCCTGCAAGGCTCTGCGGTCCATGTCACCATCGGCGAGATCGCCCGCAGCGTCTTCATCTACCTGGGAATACCCTTCATCGCCGGTTTCCTGACGCGCCTGGTTCTCATCAAGACCAAGGGAAAGATGTGGTACGAAACGCGATTCGTGCCCCGTATCAGCCCACTGACGTTGGTCGCCCTGCTCTTCACGATCGTGGTCATGTTCAGCCTGAAGGGCAATCTGATCCTCACCATCCCGCTCGACGTGGTGCGGATCGCCATCCCGCTTGTGATCTACTTTGTGGTGATGTTCCTGGTCTCATTTTGGATGGGGCGGCGGATCGGAGCGGATTACTCGCAGACGACCACACTGGCCTTCACCGCCGCCAGCAACAACTTCGAGCTGGCGATCGCCGTTGCCGTGGCGGTCTTCGGCATAGACTCGGGGGCGGCATTTGCAGCTGTCATTGGACCCCTGATCGAGGTGCCGGTGATGATTGGGCTGGTCAACGTCGCCTACGGCCTTCGACGCCGCTACTTCCAAGGGCCCGGGCAGCTGGAAAGGCGTACCGCCTCGCGTTAGATCGGCTCCTCCATCCCTCACGCCTCGCAAGGATTTTGCGCGAGTGCGCTTGCTAGCGACGGGAGGCAAGAATCAACTTCCTGCGATTGCACTGGTTCGACGTGGGCATCGGATTGGCTGTGTTGGCGTCCGGCTACGTCCTCACCGCTAGCTTGAACACCCTCTCTGTTCTGCTTTGGGCCAACCTCATCGCCTTGTTCCTGCACCAGTTCGAGGAGTATCGTTTCCCGGGCACCTTTCCGGGGATGATGAACACGGTGATGTTCAACAGCCCTCATCCTGACCGTTATCCGCTCAACACCAACACCGCACTGGTCATCAATGTCTCCGTTGGCTGGCTGGCGTTTCTCATGGCTGCCCTCCTGGGCGCCGGGGCTCTCTGGCTCGGAATTGCGACCATGCTGGTCTCTATCGGCAACGTGCTCGCGCACACCTTCCTCTTCAGCATTAAGGGCGGCACGCGCTACAACCCGGGCATGCTGACCGCCATTACCCTGTTCGCGCCGATCGCCATCTCATTTGGCTATGTGGTCGTCGTCGGGAGCTCGGCGACGCCAATCGACTGGGCTTTGGGTCTTGTTCTCGGTGTGGTGCTCAACTACATCGGCATACTCAAGCTGATCGACTGGCTCAAAGACGAGGACTCCCCATACGTCTTTCCCAACAGGTTCTTGATTCCGGATCAACGCATTTGAGTGACTGGGCACGGATGAATTGGTGGAAGCGGTGCAAGATGTCCCCGCGCTGAGTCACCTCTGGCCAGTGCGTGCGATGATGGCCATCTGGAGTACCATGTCCGGCGGAGGTACAGCATTCGATCCATGGGCGGCAGCAGTCTTCGGAAATCCTTCATTGATAACAAATGGCTTGTGCTGGTGGCGATCGGGATCGGCACCTACATGTCGGCGCTGGATGGCAGCGTCGTAAACACCATTCTCCCGGTGGTGACCTCCTATTTCAAGACGGATGTGGCCACGATCGAGTGGGTGGTGACCACCTATTTGTTGGTGGTGAGCGCGCTTCTGTTGACGGTTGGGCGGCTGGGCGACATGCGCGGCAACAAGGTGATCTACGTCACCGGCTTTGGGATCTTTGTCATTGGATCGACGGCGTGTGGATTTTCCCCGTCGCCGGCCTATCTGATCAGCGCGCGGGGCCTGCAAGCCATCGGCGCGGCGATGCTGTTCGCCATCTCTCCTGCCATTCTCACCAAAAACTTTCCCTCTCGGCAGCGCGGCCAGGCGCTCGGTGTCCAAGGGACGATGACCTATCTGGGCTTGACCACAGGCCCCTTCTTGGGCGGATGGCTGGCCGACCAGTTCGGCTGGCACAGCGTGTTCTTTATCAATGTCCCGGTTGGCCTGCTGGCGATGACTCTCAGCTTGGCCGTGATTCCCAAAGATGCACCCTCCCGCGAGCATGAGCCATTTGACTTGGCCGGGGCCGGGACGTTCGCCATCGGACTGACCGGTTTGTTGTTTGCCCTCGATCAGGGGCACAACTTGGGCTGGTTTTCGCCGGTCATCCTGGGCACGTCGGCCGTCGCCGCCCTCCTGCTTGGGTTCTTCGTCTGGCTCGAAATGAGGGTCAGGGCGCCCATGCTGGATCTAGGGCTCTTCAAGCGGAGGGTGTTTGCCGTCTCGACCATCAGCCCAATCTTGAACTACATCTGCCTGTTCAGCGTCACATTCCTGCTTCCATTCTTTCTAATCCAGGGTCGCGGGCTTTCGGCCGCCCAAGCTGGGCTGGTGCTGACGGCTCAGCCGCTGGTGATGGCCGTGACGGCGCCTTTCAGCGGCAGCCTCTCGGACAAGGTCGGATCGCGCATCCCAACCACATTGGGGATGGCGTTGCTGGCCGCAGGGCTCTTCGT
>Ga0315535_1002068_pt1 | contig 13092 bp, 13 predicted proteins | sample SalMarSW160220MG_2_FD_203092 | JGI IMG/M metagenome (GOLD analysis project Ga0315535, IMG submission 203092) | Salt marsh sediment microbial communities from the Plum Island Ecosystem LTER, Massachusetts, United States - Salt Marsh Sediment SW1602-20 ...
GCAAAGTGAGAAGTTCCTGTCTGAGCAAAGTAGAAAGTTCCGGTGGGCGTGGTAGAAGCTTGGGGGATGAGAAAAGAGGAACTGCGGTTAAGTCAGCGGGACCGGGGTGTGGTATTGGAAGGCGGGAGACGGGGCTTCTCCCGGCGAATCCGGCTGTCAGCGATTGGAATCGCCGCCGAAAATCGAGCCGGGCTGCGAGGGCTGCGAAGTCTGGCTGGGACCCAGGTGGAAACCGCCGCCGGAATTCGGATTTGAGCCCGGAAGGCCATTGGGCGACTGCCCCGGCTGCGCTCCGACTCCAGGAACGGCGCCCGTCCCCATGATGTTGGGCGCGCCGGGAGCGCCCGGGATCCCCAGGAACTCCCATTCGTCATACTCGGTCCGCTTGGCAAAAACACCGATCGAGTGGTGGTGGCTGGTGCTGGCAACTCCCACGATGAAAGTGCCCAGCGTTTTATTGTTGCTGAAGAAGGAAGAGCCTTTGTTCCCCTGCTGGTTCTGGCCGGAATTCTGTCCCTGGTCCGGCAGGGAAAAATTTCCCATGGTGGAGCCGCCGTTTTGCGAACTGTTCTGCGTCGCCGGCTGCTTTGTGGGCGGAGCGGCAGGCGTGGACTGCGACCCTGCGGCATTGCTGTTATCGCCCAGCGGCTTGTTGTTTTGTTGGCCCGGCGGTTTGAGGATCTTTGAATCGAGGACCACACCGTTGGCTGTGGCGTGGATGAACCGCCACTTGCCGCTCCGGGTCATCGGATCGGGGTAAGCCTGCCGCAGGAAGCTGAGGTTGTTGGTGTGGAGCAGTTCCTTGACGGAAGTAGGATAACGTTTAAACTGCTGGTGGAACAGAATGATGGCGCGGGCGTACTGTTCGCCGCGGAAGATCAGGTCCTTTTCCTTCTCCCGCTGGCCTTCAACATAAATGCTGGGCGCCGCCGCGGCCAGAGAGATCAGCAGCAGCGTGGCCATCATCATCACCATCAGCAGGATATACCCCGCCTCCGTGGAGTCCCTCCGCGGACGTCTGCCGGGGAGGCTACTGAACAACCGGAATGGGCAATTGAGATCTTTCACCAGAAGCTCCGTCCTGGACTTCAACCTTCATGGAAGTGATCTTGAGAATCTTAAACCGCTTCGAGACAACGTCGCCATCGTGGACGATAAAAACATCATCTGAATCCGCCAGGTAGGCCTCGGGCCCGACGCCGGTTTTTTCAGAGTACCCGATGGCCCGCAATGGAATTTGGGAGACCCCGGGCGCCGAGCCGGCCGTCATGGGGCCGGCGGCGGCGCCGGCCGCCAGCCTTGCCTTCTGGGCAGGTGTCAGCGGCGGCGGGCCAAAACCAAAAGGATTGCGGCTGAGATCCGGAAGCGGCTTCGGCCGGTATTGGTCGAGGGTTTGCATCTCGAGGGCGGAACCCGAATTCGTAGAAGCCGAGGACTTCCCCGCCTGGCGCTTTGCCTGAGCCGGATTGGGAGAGGGCAGGTAAGACTTCGTTTCCGTCTGAGCCACACTGGACGGATTGCCCATGATTTCCGAAACCAGCCTGAAGATCAGGAACACACAAACTACGGCCAGTACGACCAACCCGATTTTTTCGGCCTTTGTCCGGTTCTTCATGGTGTGAGATAAAGGACGCCGCCGACCCTCAGGTTGACCGTGCTTCCCTGCCCGGCCGCAAACGAGAAGTTCCTGACCAGGATCAGGTCATCCGACGTTTCGAGCGAATGAGCAAACTTCAACAGATTCGCGAAAGGGCCTTCCACGGTCACATCCAGGCCGAGCTGATCGAACGGTTCGTCCTTCTCTGAATTCAGTTTATAACTGACGTTGTCCAGTTGCACGCCGGACTTCTGGGTCAGCACCCGCACCATCCGCGCGGCGTCTGAAAAGACGCGCTGCCGCGACGGAACATGGTCCTTGAGATAATCCTGCAGCTTGTCATCCGCGGCAGGAAGGGCTTTCTGGAACTTTTCAAGCCGGGCCACCTGGGCCTTCTCAAGTTGCAAACGCATGGACGCCTGATGATAAGAATCCTCAGCCCGGGTGGCCTTTCCCTGCAGGGGCCGGACGGCCAGGAAATACACCGCCAGGTCAAGGGCCACAACCGCAAGGGCAGCAACTTCAAAAAACCGGATGATCTTCTTTCGGCGATCTCTTCTCATGCCTGCAATCAGTTCCCTGTCGTCGGAGTCCCCACCCTATACTTCGCCGTGCAGACCAATGCAATCTCCTGCGGGCCGCTTCCACCCCCTCCGCGAAAACCCTGGCTTTTGATGATGACGTCACTGAAGTCGCTCGATCCTTCCAGTTTGCTCAGAAAGGTTTCGATGGACTCTTCGTCCTTTCCCATCACGGCAAACTGAACGACCGGGTTGGGGGCCGACGCCGAAGCAAGGGCCAGGCCGTTGAGCCGGGTGGAAGGAGGCAGCAGCTTGCTCACCTTGAACGTGAGGTCCGTGAGCGAAAACTGCCTTCGGTTGATCAGTTGATTCACAAATTCGGTTTTCTGAATCATGCTCTTGTATTCAGGGCGGTCAATCTGCTGCCGCAGCCTGGTCTCCTTTGAGCTCATGGCGGCTTCCTGCGACCGGACCTCGGCCAGCGACCGCTGGACCTGGTGCGAGCGCCGCACGTCATGAATGGCCGTGAAGGCAAGCCAGAACAGAACCACCAACGAGACGGCCAGCGTGGGGACGGCCCAGGCAAGCGCGTATCGCTCGCGGCGGTCAGGAGCAACAGCAAGGTTGAAGTAAACTTTCATATCTATACTGCGTTCGCCACCAGCCCGGAGACCGTGGCGCCAAATTCATTCAGAATCTGCCCCTCTTCATGCGAGAGCTTCATCCTGACGGGCAGCGTGGGCGACAACACATCTTCCACATTCCGCGAAACCTTCTGCTCAAGCTCCATGACCCAGCTGCGGGGCACATTCGGCCGCGCGCAGATGCAGACCCGGCCGACATCGAGTCCCAGGTGGTCGTGCGAGGCGGCCAGGGTCCGAACCACCTCTTCGGTAACGGCCGCCAGACCCTCTTCGGAAGACTTTCCGCCCATGAACTGGTTTCGCCAAAGCTTGATCTGCCGGCCTTTGGCGACGACCGCCGTCAAATGGGTGGGCGAAATATTCAGCAGCATTTCGCCCGCCTCAGCGTCTTCTTTCAACAATGGGAGAAGCGCCGCGCTGGACGGCAACACCAGGCTGACATCACCGTTCAGCGCCTCCAGAGCAGATTCGTACTCCGCCAGCACCGATTTCCGCACCGACAGGACGACCGCCTGGACCCCCTCCGGTTCTTTCGGCGAAACCTCAAAACTCAAGCGAGCTTCTTCCACCGGGAAGGGAAGCAGCGGCCGCATCTTCCACCGGACCAGAGACTCCTGCTCCTTGGGATCGGAGGGCAGCGTTTCAAAGTCAAGAATGCTGACACGTACGGCTCCGTCGGGCAGCAACAGACCAAAGGGCCCCTTGTCAGACCCAAGAGCTTTCGCTACCGCACGGATCCTCCGGGCCACGTCATCGGGCCGCAAAAGATTGGGGCGCGCCAGAAAGGGAGAAAGGACGCCGGCATCGAGTTCTCCCAGCGCCACGCTCGCCACCCGGTGGAATGACCTGAAGAGCCGCGCGCCCAGAATATATTCCGGCTGAAACTCAAACACCGTCGCGGGCAGAGAAAACTTCCGCCTTGCAGGAGCACGGAACGTCCGGGCTTTCCCGGCGAAAGACCTCCCACGCGACAATAACCGACCCAGTGATGATTTATTCAACAAAGGTGACCTTATTGATTTCCTTCAAGGTGGTGATGCCCTGGCGAACCTTGTCCAGCGCGGCTTCGCGCAGCGTCTTCATACCCTCGTCGCGGGCTGCCTGGCGGATTTCCGATGACGGGCGCTTATCCAGAATCAGCTCGCGAATCCTGTCGGAAAGCGCCAGCAGTTCCCCAATGGCGGTCCGGCCGCGGAACCCGGTCTGGCTGCAATGCTGGCAGCCGGCGCCTTCGTAGAAAACAATGCCCTGCCACCCGGCCGCGTCGATTCGGGACTCTTCGAACATTTGGCGGGGGACAGTCACCGGCCGCTTGCACTCCTCGCAGATCATGCGGAGGAGCCGTTGCGCCAGAATGCAGTTGAGCGCTGAAACAAAGTTGTAGGGCTCCACGCCCATGTTCAAAAACCGGCCCAGAACGTCGACGACGTTGTTGGCGTGGACCGTGGTGAACACCAGGTGGCCGGTGAGGGCCGACTGGATGGCAATCTGCGCGGTCTCATTGTCGCGGATTTCGCCCACCATGATCTTGTCGGGGTCGTGGCGCAAAATGGACCGCAAGCCACGGGCAAAGGTGAGCCCCTTCTTTTCGTTGACGGGAATCTGCGTGATGCCGCGAATCTGGTATTCCACCGGGTCTTCAATGGTGATGATCTTGTCTTCATCGCTCTTGATTTCCGACAGCGCCGCATAGAGCGTGGTGGTTTTGCCGCTGCCCGTCGGCCCTGTGACCAGCACCATACCGTAAGGTTCGCGGATGAAGCGCCGCAGGCGTTTCACTTCCCGGTCGGAAAATCCCAGGATGTCCAGCCGAAGCTGCCGAAACTTCTCGTGCAGCGATTCCTTGTCGAGAATACGGAGCACGGCGTCTTCGCCGTGGATCGAAGGCATAATGGAGACGCGGAAGTCAATGGGGCGGCCACGATAGCTGACTCTGAAGCGGCCGTCCTGCGGAACGCGCCTCTCGGCGATGTCGAGGTCCGCCATCACCTTGATGCGGCTGATCACGTTGGACTGGTATTCATAGGAGAGCGGGTTCATGGCCTGCTGCAGAGCGCCGTCGATGCGGTACTTGACCACCATCGAGTTGTCACGGCTCTCCAGGTGGATGTCACTGGCCCGCCGCTCCAGCCCCGCGAAAACAATCGAATCCACCAGCCGGATGACCGGGCTGCCGCCGCGCTCGCCAACCAGTTGCTCGAGCGAAAGGTTTTCATTGCCGGGGCCGTTCTCTTCATCGCGGATAACGTCCAGGCGGAACTCAACGGTGGCCTCGTCCAGCACGCGCTGCGAAGGATCGGTCTTGCTGAGGAATTCCTTCACCTGACTGGGAGCCGCAACCTTCACCACCAGCTGGCGGTCCAGCCGCATCGCCAGCTCGTCCAGGCGTGCCAGGTCGGAAGGATCGCCTACCGCAATGGAAAGCTCCCCGTCCCTGGCCTCAAGCGGCAGGAACTGGTAGTCCAGCATCACATCGAGAGGAATGGACCGCAGGATGTCCGGATCAGGACGCAGATCACGCAGATCGACAAACTCGAAGCAGTAGCGGGCAGCGGCGAGCCGGGCCGTTGCCAGTTCCTCTTCGGGATCGATCACTATTCCGGAAAGCGGATTTTCATCCATCAATGCACCTGGGCCGCCAGTGAAAACAGCGGCAAGTAAAACGCCACCAGCACAAAAAGCACGATGAGCGCAATGGAGGCAATCATGATGGGATCCACCATAGCCACCAGCGTCGATAGGTCGATATTGACGTCCTCTTCAAAAAACTCAGCAACCGAGTCCAGCATGGTCGGCAGCGCTCCCGTCGTTTCTCCCACCTCAATCATGTCGAGAGCCATGGGCGGAAAAAAATTCGTCATGCGGAGGCTTTCGCTCAGGGGACGTCCCCCCATCACTTCTATTCTAGCCTGCTCCAGTCCGCGCGCAAGCAATGGACTGGAAACCGACCCCGCCGAGCTCTGGAGCGCGACCACAATGGGAAGCCCGCCCTGCAACAGCGTTGAAAGCGTCCGGACAAATTCCGCCACGGAAAACTTGAGGAGCAGTCTCCCGGCCACGGGCAGCCGAAACTTCAGTTTGTCCCATTGCAGGCGCGCCATCTGCGACCGCCCCGCTGCCCGCAGGCCCAGTATCGCCAGAACAATCCCGATCACCACAAAAACACCCATCCGCTTGATCGCCAGGCCCAGGCTGATGACAAACACTGTCAGTGGAGGCATGGGAACGTTCAATTCGTTATAAAGCTCCGAAAACCTGGGAATGATAAACGTGTCAATCAGGACAATCAGCCCGGCAAGGAAAATCAGCAGGAACGCCGGATAAATCAGTGCAGACAAGAACTTCTTGCGGAATGACCGCGCGGTCTTCTGGTAGGTAACGTATTGGCTCAGGACCTTGTCCAGCGTACCGCTGCGCTCGCCGGCCTGAAGGGTGGCGCAATAAATTTTGGGAAACTTCCCAACGGATTCAAAGGCTTCGGAAAGCAGGGCGCCGCCGCGGACTCTATCTTTGACCTCTTCCACCGCCGCCCGGAGGCCTTCACTCCGGCTCTGACGGGCCAGCATTTCCAGCGACTTCTGCAAAGGCAGGCCCGACCTGGAAAGCGTCACAAACTGCTGATTGAAGATCAGCAGATCATCTTCCCGGATCTTGCCGCGCCGCGGCGGTCCAACCCGCATCGAAAGGATGGACTTGGGCCTGACCGAAAAGACGTAGTACCCCTGCGATGCCAGCCGCGCACGGAGTTCGCCCTCAGATGACGCTTCGTGCGTCTGGTTAAGCACCTGGCCGGCTCCGGTCCCGATCCTGCAAACGAATTCACCCATGACTACCAGCTGCTGTACGGAGTTCCCTCCAGCGACTGCGCGTTGGATCCGCTGTGGACATCCACCACGCCCGCCACGGTTTGTTCCGGGCTCAAAGGAACTTCTTCAATGTCAACCTGCCAGGTCTGGTTGGACCCGGTAAAAGGATCGACGGGCAATCCCCCGCGCAGGTAGCCCGCCTGGACCAGGTCATCTATCGATTCGGGGGGCTGGTTCTTGTCCAGCGTGTATTGGTCAATCAGCTTCCGCATGGTGAACAGGTCGTCATTCAGCACCGCTTCACGGGCCCTGACGATGGCCACGCGATAGCTGGGAGCGGCAATCGCCGCAAGGATCAGGATCAGCGTGAGAACCACCATCAACTCAAGCAGGGTAAAGCCGCTCTTCCCGGCTCGCTCTCCGCCAGAAGTTCCCGGCTCCAAGCTGCTCAACCTACCAATCCGCATAAGGGATCCCATTCATGCCAATTCCCTGGCTCTTCGAAAACACGTCAAAAACATCCTGGCCACCCCAGCTTCGGGAGTCAGAGTCATCCTGCATGGAGCGTTTCCCCCAGTCGGTGTTGCCCGTCATCGGGTCAACGGGAATCTTCCTGAGGAATTTATACTTGTCCTTGCTTCCTTTCAATGGGACTCCTTTAACCAGCATCTCCAATGTCGGCGGATAGCCAAAGGTGTCCATCTGGGTGGGAATCATACCCTGGGCGGCAAAGTCCTTGTAGCGGTCAATCGCATTCCGCATGGTCCGGAGGTCTTCCCTGAGGGCCGTCTCCTTTTCCCGCTTGACAACAACAGCGGCCATGGGAAGGGCAATGGTGGTGAGCACCAGCATGATGGTCATGGCGGCAATCATCTCGATCAGGGTAAAACCCCGGGCAGCGGATCGTATCCTGAGCCGATTTCTAAAGAAGCGTCTCATCGCCGTTGCGGTGGCCTTCCCGGAGAAGGAGGCGCAGGGCTGGGCGTAGTGGGCGAGGCAGGACGGGCAGGCTCTGATGAGGAGGCCGGAGTTGAAGGTCCTGTAACAAGCTGCGCAGGAGCCTGCGCCGCTGCGGACTCCACGGAGGATTCCGGCAGGCGGACGATGCGTGGAGTCAGCATGATCAGCACATCCGTCTTTACCTTTTCGTGTTTGGTATTGCTGAATAAATATTTCAGACCGGGAATGCTGCTAAGCCCAGGCACGCCGGAAACCGTGGTGGAGTCTGTCGTCTGAAGCAAGCCGCCCAATACACTCGTTTCTCCTTCTTCCAATCGAATGTCATGTTCAATTTGCCGCTGGCCAAACGTCGGCTCATTCACGCCGGCGATGCTGACCGACGGCTGCACAGATGAAATCTCAATCTTCGCGTGGATCGCGATTTCGCCACTGGGCAACAGGTGCGGAGTCAGTTCCACATTGACGCCAACGTCTTGAAATTGAAATTGCGTATTGGTGACCAAACCATAAGAGCTTGATGAACCCGAAGAAGTCGCAGCCGTCGGCAAGCCAAAGCTGCCTGTGGCGTATGGGATGCGGCTTCCGATGCGCAGCGTGGCGGTATCCCCATCGGTCACCCGAACCTCCGGATTCTGCATGATACTCGTGCTGGAATCATTCAGAATGGCATTCGCGATGGCGCTGGGAACAACCAGGCCATAGTCGTTCAATCCGAAATGCCCTGCAAGAGTGGCGGCGCTCGTGGGGCTGTAAACGCCAGCTCCCTGAAATCCGTTGGTAATAGACCCTGTTGAAGTATTAATAGTCGCCGGTGTCAGCCCCAGTTCCCTCACCCGGTCGGCGTCAGCTTCCAGCACCGTAACGTCAATCATGATCTCGGCTTTGCCGTGATCAAGATCGCGGATGAGGGCCACAGCTTCCTCCACCTTTTCAGGCGAGTCTCGGATGATGATGGCGTTGGCGCTCGGATTGTCGATGATCCGCTGAATGCCCAGAATCTGCTTCAGCGCCGTGGTGATTGCCGTGCGGTCGGCAGGTTTCAGCGAATTGTCCAGATAGACCGTCTTCAGTACTTCGGTCTGATAATCGCGGCGGTTGGCAGGATTGTCAGGGACAACCAGAATGGTGTTGGGAGTCACCACCCTCCAGAACGTGTGGGTCTGCAACGAAAGGACGTGCAAAGCGTTCTTAATGGTCACATTGTTCAAGTCCATCGAAACCGGCTGGGCCTGAAAGTCAGAAGCGAAGGCAACATTGAGTCCGGCAAGCTTGCAAAGCGTCTCGTAGACCCGCTTGCTGTCGGCGCTGATGCGAAAGTGAGTCAAGGGCTCCTGAGGCAAGGGTTTCAACTCGGCTGCGGCAGGCGACTGCTGTTGCTGGCTGGCCTGGATGGCCTCCTTCAGTCCCTTTTCCCGGGCCTGCTTGGCAGCCACTTCATTTGACAACAAACGGGCAAGCTCCTGCCTTGCGGCCTGGTTACTGGGGTCAATGCTGGCTGCCTTCTGGAACTCTCCCATCGCTGCCGAAACCCGCTGCTGGCGCAGGAACTCTTTCCCCTGCTTCAGATGGAACAACGCGGCTTCCATCCGCGCATGCGTCTGCCGGAGCTGAAACTCGGCGTCTGCAGGCCTCGACTGCACGGCCCTTTCGTAGTTGATCAGGGCCGTGTCCCAATCTTTCCTGAGTTCCGCTTTTTGCCCTCGCTGGAAGTACACGTTACCTGGAGCACAAGCTGTCGAGATCAGTAATCCCGCCAGCGCCGCTATTCCCGCCGCGCGCCCCTTCATAAACAGCTCCCCACAGAATCAAATTAGCTTTTAAGTAGAGTCTATTATCCGCGAAGATGTTGCCCAAAGCAAGGAAACAGATGCCATTCGGGCCATTATACGTAGCCGATCGAAGGAATTAACTAGTTAAGCAACAGAATGTGCTATGATGTCGGTTCAGATTCAAGGATACAGCAAGGAGGCTGTTATGGGAAAGGTATTGCGCTGTAGCGACTTAGGCACCAACTGCCCGAAGGAAATCCGGGCGGATAATGAAGAAGAATTGATGAAACTGGCTGCCGAGCATGCCGAAAAAGACCATGGAATCAGCACATCCAGCATTCCGCCCGCTATGCTCCAAATGGTGAAAGCCGCCATCAAAGACGAATAGGCCGAAGTTCCCCAAACCCCAATCGGGGCGAGCAAAGCCGGATTCGCCCTTTTATATGCAGCCCTGCAGGTGTCAACGACAGCCTCGGGTCGAAGAACGCGCAGAGAGCATGGGCCTGCAGGCGGCACCCGTATTTCGATCCCTCTAAAAGAAAGCCCCTGCCGGCTGCCCGGCAGGGGCTCGAATTCCCTCAGGCGCAGGGTTGTTACTGGCTTGCGCCTTCATCGGCCTGTTTCTTCTGTTGCTTCTTCGATTTCTTTGAAGCCTTCTTTTTCTTAGCGTGCTTCTTCTTCGCCTGCTTCTGGGCAGGAGCGGACTGCGGAGCAGCTTCAGCCGGGGCATCCTGTGCTTCCTGTGCGAATGCCGGCATCGACAGGGACACAGCAATCACCAGCGTTGCCATCAGAGTCAAAATCTTTTTCATACTCGGAGGTTCCTCCTCAAAAAATAGGGTCTTGCATATGTTGGTCTAGCACGAGTGGGGCCAAACACCATGAAACCCACGCCCGATGACATCTCCTTGATTTATAAGGGATTCCACAGCAGGAAAGGACGGCGGTCCGACAACCCATTGCCCGATGAGCAAACGACTATACGGGATGGTGCACGCCTGCACCAACCGGTGTGCGGGTCCCGCCTGAAAAGGTGGGAAAACCTGATGACACGAGTTGACAGGCCTTAAAGGGCAGAACCGGAATCGGAAGAGAGCGGCTGAACCGTGTCCCCTCTCAATGCGGTTACCAGGAGGTTCCGTTTATGCGACGGCCGGGCGCGGAGTGACCTGCTCGCACTCAACCGTGGCCGTAGCGGATTCGAGACCCGGCGATGTGGCCTGGACGCTCATCTGCCCGGCCTGCTTCGTTGATTGCACGATGGCCACGCACAGCCCGTTGAAAGCATGCCGCTGGCTGGCTTTATCGGCCTCGTGGCTCGAGGGATCGCCATTGCCCACGCCAATCAACCTGCCGGCGCCAGTAACCTGGAAGGAAATCAGGTTGTTCGCCACGGGAACCATCCTCCCCTGCGAGTCCACCACGCTCACGGCAACCACCGAAACGTCCTCGCCGTCCGCGTTGACTTTCGCCCGTTCCGGCTGGAGCACGATTCTTGCGGGCTTGCCAGTGGTTTCTCTTTTGGCGGTCATCACCTGCCGGCCGCCCTTGTATGCCCGGGCCTCGATGGCACCCGGCATGAAGTCTACTTTCCAGGCTGCGTGTGAATCCTTCTGCACGTTCCGCATTCCCAGGCTCTTGCCGTTTAGGAAAAGCTCCACCTTGTCCAGATTGGTGAAACACCAGACGTCAATCGGCTTGCCTTCACCATCACCCCAGTTCCAGTGCGGGAAAAGGTGGAGCACCGGCTGATCCCCCCACCACGCCTTGTAGTAGTATGCAAGGTCTTTGAAGAAGCCGCAGGTGTCGATGAGCCCGAAATGCGAACTGATGCACGGCCAGCCGTAAGGCGTAGGCTCCCCACGATAGTCGAACCCGGTCCAGGCAAAGCCGCCGGAAAGCCACGCCCGCTGGTCATAGAGCTGCCACCATTCTTCGGCTGTAGTAGCCCAGGGCGGATAATTCACATCGTAGGAGCTAACGTAACCACGCCCCGGGTCGTTGAAATAAATCCCGCGGGTGGAAACGGTGCTGGCCGTTTCCGTTCCGACGCAAGGCATGTTCGGGAACTTCTGGCGGAAACCGTCGATTTCAGGCGCATGCTTGTAGTTAAACCCCATGATGTCCAGCACGGTGGTGATCCCTTTGCCCCAGCCGCCGTTCATCGCCTGGGTAATGGGCCGGGTGGGATCGAGCCGCCGGGCCAGGCGTTTCATGGTCCGGCACATGCGGGCCCCGCGGTCGGTGCTCTGCTCAGCTTCCTCGTTGCCGGTGGACCAGAAGACCACGCTGGGATGGTTGCGGTCGCGGCGAACCAGCCGGCTCAACTCGCTGAGGCCTTCCGGAACCGATGAAAACATGCGCGTTTCGTCCAGCACCACCATGCCCAGCCGATCGCAGGCGTCCATCAGTTCGGGGGTGGGCGGATTGTGGGAAGTGCGAAGGCCATTGGAGCCCATCTCCTTCAGCTTGGCGATGCGGAAATACTGCAGCCGGTCCGGCAGCGCAATCCCCACGCCAGCATGGTCCTGATGGTTGCAGGTTCCCTTGATCTTCACCGGCTTGCCGTTCAGGAAGAAACCCTTGTCCTTGTCAAAGCGGATGGTCCTGATGCCAAAGGGGGTCTCGCAGGTATCCGCCGCCGTCCGGTTGACCTCAACGGTTGTCTCCAGGCGATACATATTCGGCTCTTCGATGGACCAAAGCTGGGGGTTATCAACCTTGACCTTCTGAGTGATTTTTCGCCGCCGCCAGCCTGAAATTGAAACTGCGGGAGCACGGTGCGTGGCGGCCACATTCCCTTTGCTGTCCAGAATCTTTGAGGCCACCGTACAGGACGCCTCGCTCTCCTGATCGTTGCTGACTTCCGTCGCGATGGTAAGCGTCGCAGCATTTCCCTTCACCTCAGAAGTCACAAAAGTGCCCCACTGCGGCACGTGCACGGGATTCGTCTTCACCAGCCAGACGTGCCGGTAGATTCCCGCCCCCTCATACCACCAGCCCTCGTGCTCGGTGGCGTCGACACGGACCACCAGGACATTCTTACGGCCGTACCAGGCATGATCCGTGATGTCGTATGAGAAGGGCGCGTAGCCGCTCAAGTTTCGCCCAAGGAAGTTGCCATTCAGCGCCACCATGGAGTCCCGAAAAACGCCGTCAAATTCCAGGCTCAGACGCTTGCCGAGATCATCGGCTGGAATTTCAAATACTCGCCGGTACCACCCGACGCTGGTCTCCGGATAATCTCTGCCAAGCGGTTTGGACCCGTGGGCCGTCAGCCATTCATCTTCATGGAAAGGCAACGCCACCGCCCAGTCATGAGGAAGATCGACGGCCTCCCAGTCGCTCGCGTCAAAATCCGGCCGCGAGGGCTTGGAAAACAAGGCCCCAGTCTTCTCGTAACCCCTGCCGAGGCCGTAGTCAAAATCCTTCGAAGGATCAGCGGCATTACCAAGGTGAAAACGCCATCCAAAATCGAGCAACAATCGCTCTCGCAACGAACCCGCGGAGGATGGCTGTCCGGAGGCTCCGGCAAGCGCCGCGCGCGGTTCCGCCAGAAATTTTTCTGCATCCGGTCCCAGCGAGGCTGCGCCGGCTGAAGCGGCCACTCCACTCTTTAGAAAATCTCGTCTTGTCCAGTTTGGCATTTTGACTCCTGTAGTAACGACATGCGCATTGGGTCCTGCAGGCCAATTCCGGGCAGGAGTGGCGGATTGGCGTAAATGGAAACGACCCGATTATATCTCCGGACAAGGTCTGGATTGTGAAGAATATGAAAGAATGTGGGGACGGCAG
>Ga0315535_1002069_pt1 | contig 13082 bp, 14 predicted proteins | sample SalMarSW160220MG_2_FD_203092 | JGI IMG/M metagenome (GOLD analysis project Ga0315535, IMG submission 203092) | Salt marsh sediment microbial communities from the Plum Island Ecosystem LTER, Massachusetts, United States - Salt Marsh Sediment SW1602-20 ...
GGGGTGGCGATGCGGTATCGTGGTCAGCGACAAGGGGCTGAATGGAATCGACTTGCGGTGTCGAAGCCATGCCCACCATCCGAGTTGCTCAGACTCGTTAAACGGGGCACCAAGAGAACTGCCGATGCAGATCTCGCCTACGCCGCGTAAGCGGTAGTGGCACTCGCACCCTGAAAGGGGAGACGGGGCCGGATCGCGCAGCCTGGCACCAGAAGCGTGGTTGACAGCAGGCAAAGACCGCCGGACCGCTCGGAAGAGACGAGCTGACGGCCGGCAAAGACCGGTAGGCCATTTGGCCAACGGGCACCTTCCCCGCGAGTGAGGATGATGGTCAGGGTTGGCATGAAACCCGTGAGGACCCGGGTTCGAATCCCGGCAGCTCCACCGGGGGGTGTTGGTAGTCGCGGGCGCGGCTTGTTCGCAGTTGTGGCGTCGGGCCTCCCTTTTGTGGATGATCCTGCGTTCTTGTGTGTTTCTGGGGGTTCGCAGGCGTTCGTGCCTGTGCCAGCAGGGTCGAGGCGACCTACTCGGACGTGTCCCCGTTTGGCCACACGATGATGACCGGCACTCCGTGGTATTTCGCGTACTGCACGGTCGATGACAGGGCTTTGCGCACGGATCCGGGCCATGCCGGTGCCGCGATTAGCACCGCCGATGAGTCCACGATGCTGCGGCGGGCTTCCCTTGGTGACACCTTGGGGAGCTCTGTGGCCCGACCGATGGGTGCTGCCAGACGCGACGTCGAGGGATGCACGACCGCCTCGCGGCCCTGATCCAGGACGAGCGTATGCATCTGTGCGTCCGCGCCGACCCGTCCGCCGTGATGTACCGTCATCCACTCCGGGTTCTCCTCGAGAAGGCGTTGGATCGCGCCGAGCTGCGACGGGGTCATTCCGCGCCGTGTACCCGTAAACCCGATCTCTCGAGGGGAGCCTGTGTCGTTCATGGCATCCACTGTAGGGGAAGCTGGCGACTTCGAAGGTCACGACCGGCAGACCCAGTAGCGAGGTGATCCCGTCCGACCGGATCCGTGGGGGCCGCTCGGGGCTTGACGCCGGCGCGAGCCGATCGGCCGTGGTTGCCTGGGTTCCCGTGCAGGCGCGCGGAGCCTCAGGTGCCCGTCGCGTGGAATCGCCGAAATCACGTCATCAGATCCCCAATGGTCATCGAATGGATAGCGAAATGCGCACATGTCGCTGACACCGAGGGACGATCGCGAGCAGTTGGACGAGACCGTGGAGCGAGTCTGCCCGACTACGGTGTACAAGGATGGAGCATACCGAGCCCGACCCGGACCGTGAAGCCCTCGAGACCGTGTTGGTCGGCCGAGGCGAGTACGAGCTGTTCGCGTGCGACCCGGCGCTTGCCGACACGGCCGCCTTCTGCGAGGCGTACGGGTTCGCACTGGAGGACTCGGCCAACACGATCATCGTGGTCGGCAAGAGCAAACCGCCCGTGTACGCGGCATGCGTGGTGCTGGCCACACATCGCCTCGATGTGAACCACATGGTGAAGGCCCGTTTCGGCAGAAAGTCGTCGTTCGCTTCGGCGGAAGAGACCAAGGAGCTGACCGGGCATGAGATCGGGGGCGTGACGGTGTTCGGACTGCCTCCGAACCTGCCCGTATGGGTCGACGGTGATGTCATGCACCGGGAACGTGTCGTTCTCGGAGGTGGGAGTCGCCGGTGGAAGGTCATCGCTCCTCCGTCGATCCTGCTGACGCTGCCCAGCGTGGAAGTGGTAGCAGACCTCGCAAAGCGAGCACCGGCGAAGGCGTGACCATCGACCTGTGATCGGCAACGACGTTGCTGGGAGATTCCGGCACGACGTCGTAGGTGCTATGCTTACCAGTGAGTGGAAATCTATGTAAATCCGCAGATAGCAGAAGTCACACCGCAGGAAACCTTGTCAGGTGTGACCAACACCGGCGTGTTCTCGGTGGCGGCGGCGTCGCTGGAGGGCCCGGGACTCACAATGGTGTTCCAGCCGATCGTCGAGCTGCGAACCTGGGTTCTGGGAGGCGGCGGGATCGTCGGCTACGAAGCACTCGCGAGGTTCGAAGCCGGGCATGGGCCCGACGAGGTCTTCGCGGCGGCCAACGCCGCCGGTTTCGGGATCGACCTCGAAACCAAGGCGCTCAAGGCGGCGCTGGAGTCCTTGAGCCTCTTGCCTTCCGGGACGTTTCTCTCAATCAACGTGTCGCCTCAACTGGTCGCCTCGGGCAGGGTAGGGGAAGTACTGTCTGCCTCCGATGCCGGCCGAGTGGTGTTCGATCTCATTGGAGGTGGTGACCTGGCCTGGTCCGAAGCCGACGGTTGGGTCGATCAGTTGGCTGGATTGTTGACCGAACTCCAGACGATGGGCGCCAGAATCGCCCTGGACGATACGGTTGAAGGATCCAGCGGTTCGATCGAAGAGTTCGTCGTGTTGCCATTCGACACGATCAAGATCGACCGTCTGATGATCCAAGATGTCGACAAGCATCCTGATCGCGCCGCGGGCATCATGGCGCTCGTGGACCTCGCGAAGACGTCGGGAGCGGACGTGATCGCCGAAGGGATCGAAACCGCTGATGAGCTCGCCGCTCTGATCAACATCGGAGTGCGCTACGGGCAGGGCTACCTCCTCGGGTTCCCGGCGCCACTCGAGCAACAAGCACCCATGGCTTCCTGACTGAGTCAGGAAGCTCGACGCACGAGGCACACCTCGACTGGATCCTCGAGTCCTTGAACCGATGCAGGCCGCGGGTAGCCGAACACGACGTCGGGGAGCCGCCCGGCAGCATCTCGCAGTCGGGAGGTGACCAGTGACTGTCCGCCTTCGGCCAGATCGGCGACCCTCGACGCGACGTTGACCACGTGCCCCAACAGGTCGGCACCTGTGGGAATCACCGACCCGAAGTGACCGCCGACTCTGAGTGGGAGAGGAGTCTGGTTCCCTTCGACCAGATCGACGCAGGCCATGACGGACGCAGCCGGTTCATTGAACCGGATCATGTGGCCGTCGCCGAGTGTCTTCAAGACCCGCCCACCTCGCGACCGCACGATTGCGTCGACTGCGTCGTAGTGGTCGGTCAGCATCGACTTCGTCGAGGTATCTCCATGATCCTGCGTGAACGAGGTGAATCCTTCGAGATCTGAGAACACGACCGCGAGATCGATTGTTTCGTCTTCCGTGCTCGGGCCCGCGCCGGCGGTGAGGACGTCGAAGGGCCTGATCTCTAGTTGACCGAGCATGGAAGGGGCCTCAGCCACTACTTCGGCGATCTGATCGCGAAACCGGCGGATGGCGTCTTCGTAGGAAAGGTCATCGGGAAGGCGTGTCAACGCCCGGTCATCGATGATCCCGATCTCGACAAGACGCTTCAGCTTCTCGGGTTCCAAGCTGCCGGCCACCCGCGCGGTGATGACTTCCCGCAGTCCGCTCGTAAGGGCGCGAAGTGACTCTCTGAGGCGATCCTGGTCCACGAACGAACACTACATCTCAACGGGCGCTCTACAGCGCCTGGATGATCCACAGTGCCGCCATGCCCGCGACAATCGTCAGAAATACGTTGCGTGTCTTCCACGCAACGAGAACGGCGACGAGACCTGCCGCCATTCGCGGGCCGATCTCGAAGTAGCCGTCTGAAGTCGACACGGCCGGAAGCACCAGCGCGCTCAACACCGCCGGTGGAATGAATCGCAGGCCCCGCTCGATGCTGTCGGGTACCGTCCCGATCTTGCCCCACAGGGCGATCACTGACAAGCGCAGCAGGAAGGTGCCCATCGCGATGACCAGAAAGAGCAACCAGACTCTCACGATCGGTTCCGTTCGACGACGATGCCGACGACGATCCCAGTGGTGGCAGCCAGGGGCAGCCCGAGGTTGTAGGGCAGGCCGACGAAGAGCACGGCCAATACCCCGGCGGCTCCCGCGGCCGTGGCATCCGCGCGGTCGCTGATGGCCGGCACCAAGAGCGCAATGAACACGAGGGGGATGGCGAAGTCGAGCGACCAGGCGTCCGGGACGGACGTTCCGAGGAACGCTCCGACGGCGGTGGAGATCTGCCAGGTCACCCACAGGGTGATCGCCGCGCCCAGGTAGTAGGAGAGACGTGCTTGAACCGTCTCGTCGCGTAGGGCGTAGCGGCGGATCGAAAACGCGTAGGCCTGGTCGGTGAGGAGGTAGGAGAGGAGTGCCTTGCGTCCTGTGGACGCCTCCTCGAAATGCGGCGCGAGCGAAGCCGAGTACATCACGAATCTCGCGTTGATGATCAGCGCCGTGGCTGCGACCACGAGAAACGGAGCGTTCCTTCCAATGAGTTGGAGCGCTGCGAGCTGGGAAGCGCCGGCGAACACCAGGATCGACATGCCCACTCCGTGGAGTGGGGTCAGGCCGACGGAAACCGCCGAGATCCCGGCGATCAGCCCGAACGGCACGATCCCGAGCAGGATCGGCGCCATGTCGCGTGATCCTTGGAGCAGTACAGGGCGGTCGATCCGAGGATCGTACCGGGTCCCGGAAGGCATCGCTGGCGCATGTCAGATCCGGCACCTGGTCATGGACGCCTGCGTCGTGTGAGGTTCGGGTTTGGGATGCATGTCGGTGGCCATCCAGTGCTGGGCCAAGCCTGGAGCTGGTTTGTCGGAATCTGGAGTATCGTGCCGGCAGCAAGCGACGAAGAGGCAGCATGGCCAGACTCACCCGTGTCACAGTGACTCTCGCTGTGCTGTTGGGAGCCTGCTCGAGCGGTCCGTCGATTCACGTGAGCGACGCCCGACTCTCGCTGCCAACCGGCCCGAACGCGGCTGTCTACTTCCAGCTCGAGAACAGCGGAGACCACGAAGTGAAGCTGGTGGGGGCGGAGTGCGACATCGCCGTTGCAGAGATCCACCAGACGACGATGAGTGGCGGGATGATGCAGATGGAGCCTGTCGACCAGATCACAATCGCTCCGGGGCAGACAGTCGAGTTCGCTCCGGGTGGTCTCCACGTCATGCTCATGGATGTTCCGGCACTCGAGCTCGGCCAGGAAGTGAACGTGACCCTGGTGTTCAAGAATGATCAGTCCGTGACGTTCGCTGCCGAGGTGCGCCCGATCGAGACGCCCTGAGTCAGGAACTGGCAGTTCTCGATGTGACATAGCGAGGGGGCTCACCTAGGGTTCCGGTTCGCGCCGCTTCGATGTGACGTCAGTTCCGAAGTAGGTCGCAGTCTGGAGTTACCCCTATGCAACACACGCGTCTGTCTGTTCGTCTCGTGACGACCGCCGTGCTCGTGGTCGCGACGGTTCTTGCCACCGTCGCACCGGCGCTCGCGACGGAAGGAGACGCCACCCAGGTACAGCAGACACTTCAGCAGCTTGGCTTCTACCGAGGTCCGATCAGCGGTACGTACGATCAAGCGACCGGAGACTCCATCCTCGCGTTCCATAAGACGGTCGGCGCTGAAAGGACCCGTGACTGGGTTGATGCCGACTGGGAAAACGCTCGTGCCCTCGAGTCCGTCGGCTATGAGATTCCCGACCGCCCCTACGAGCCGTATCGCATCGAGATCGACCTCTATCGACAGATCATGTTTCTGGTCGAGCGCGGATCCGTCGTCGCCGTATTCCCGATCGTCTCGGGAAAGGGAGACACGTATCAGCGGCTCGGTCACGCGACGGCGGCACCGCACACTCCTGTGGGCGACTTCCGGCTCCTCCGGCATGTCGACGGTTGGAGGACAGCCGAACTCGGCCGCATCTATCGGCCGTGGTACTTCGTCGGCGGGTATGCCATCCACGGAGGAAGGGTGGCGCACCCGCAGCCAGCATCCCACGGATGTGTGAGGGCACCGATGGCAGATATGGACTGGCTCGAATCGCACCTGGAGCTCGGAGTGCCGGTTCACGTGTGGGTGGGGGAGGGCGCCGTGGGCGTGTCGACGTATCTGCTCGAACACCTCGCTGCCGGGTTGAGCTACGACATCATGTGAGTCGGCGACGCAACCGACTGAGCCGAAGCGCGCGGACGCGACAACGGGCGCGGTGACCGAAGTCGAACTTGGGGGCCGTCACCGAGTGCGCATTCGTCCCTCTCGAGGATGTGCAAGACTCAGCGCCACGGGGATCAGACCAGTGACGGAGGAACTTATGGACAGACTTCGTTGGGGGGTCATGTCGACGGCAAAGATCGCGACCGACAATGTCGTTCCAGCGATGCAGCGGTCGATGCGGGCGGACGTCGTCGCGATCGCGTCCCGGGACGCCGAGGTGGCACAGGTCGTCGCCGACCGGCTCGACATCCCGACCAGCCTCGGATCCTATGACGCGCTGCTGAACCACCCGGACGTGGATGCCGTCTACGTGCCGCTCCCGAACCATCTCCACGCGGAGTGGACCGTCCGCGCTCTCGAGGCCGGCAAGCATGTGCTCTGCGAGAAGCCGCTCGCGCTCAGCGCCGCCGACGCCGAGCGCATGGTCTTGACCGCCGAGCGCACCGGCCGGGTGCTGGCCGAGGCGTTCATGTACCGTCATCACCCAACCTGGGTGACGGTGCAGGCGCTGGTGTCGTCGGGCCGGATCGGAGAGCTCACGGCTGTGGACTCCTGGTTCTCGTACTTCAACGACGATCCGGCCAACATCCGGAACGTCCTCGCCTACGGCGGGGGTGCGCTGTGGGACATCGGGTGCTACTCGGTGAGCCTGTCGCGGTGGCTGTTCGGGGCTGAGCCGGAGTCTGTCGCCGCCAGCATGATGCGCGACCCGGAGTCGGGGGTCGACGTCCTGACGACCGGATTCTTGTCGTTCCCAGCCGGACGGGCCAGTTTCACGTGCGGCACACGGGTCGAGCCCGACCAGCGCGTGCATGTGTATGGGACGGGCGGGCGGATCGCCATCGAGATTCCGTTCAACATCCCGCCCGACCGGCCGACTCGGGTGTTCCTGACGGCAGGAGGTGATCCACCAGTGGCGCCGGCCACCGAAGTGATGGAGTTCGCTCCGGCCGACTCGTATGAGCGCGAGGTGGACGCGTTCGCGGCGACGGTTCTCGACGGCGTCCCGCCCGTGGTCCCGCCGTCGGATGCGGTCGCTGGGGCGCGTGTGATCGAGCGGCTCTTCGCTGCTGCCGCCGGGTGAGCACGCGGGTTGAGATGAACCGGGCTACGTGCCGACGGGGCTACCGGACGGGCGCTATGCCGGAAGGCCGACCGAGCACATTCGCACGAGCCTACGACCTCGAGTGAGTCGGCCGGTCGAGTCTGACAACGGGTCGAGTACCCCGCCGCTCTACTTCGGTGAATCCGGCCGCGAGAAACATCGAGAGCGTGCCGGGGAAGAGCGTTGCCGCGCCCGGTTTGGATTCCTCTGCATCAATGGGGTGACCCACCAGATAGGTTGCTCTCCGATCGAACGCGAACTCCACAGCCGCACGCAGGAGTCCCGCAGCGATTCCGTCACCGCGGTGCTCCCGGGGAACGAAGAAGCAGTTCACGACCCACCCGGGGTTGTCGAAGTCGAGGGGGCCATTGACCCAAGCTCGGGGCGACATCATGCGGGCGTATCTCGTCCTCGGGCCGACGGAGACCCAGCCGACCGGCGCCGGGCCGTCGTAGGCGAGTATGCCGGGTTCCCTGCCTTCGGCGGTCAACTCGTGAAGGATGTCCCGACGCTCTTCTGGCTTCGCAGCCTCCCAGGCTCGGGAGGGCAGGATCCACCAGGTGCACCAGCAATTCGAGTATGCACCGCTTGGCCCGAAAAGCTCGACGAGGTCGTCCCACGTGTCGGGGGTCGCCGGCCGGTAGATCAGAGAAGACATGTCGCAGATTCTCGCAGCTTGGCAACGTCGGGAAGGTCAACTACTGTCTTGGTCACATGGTTAAACCAGATGACCAAGACAGCTCGCGCGATCGCCTCATCAGGGCGGCGGGTGAGCTGATCATCGAAGTCGGATGGGCAGGCATCACCACTCGACTGATCTCCGAGCGAGCGGGCGTCAACAACGCCCTGATCCACTACTACTTCGGGTCGAAGGATGATCTCCTCCTCGAGGCGGCGGGGGCAGCATTCGCCGCAGAGGCCGAGGGCCCGTTTTCCGCGATCACCGAGGCGGAGTCGGTGAGGGAGGGGCTCCGCGGCATGTTCACGTGGCTTCGTACGATCGAAGCCGATTCGCCCTCGATGATCATCTCGATGGAGGCCGCGCATCGTGCCATCCGCGACGAGCGGGTGGCCGAGTTCCTCGAGGGAGTCTGGTCACAGGCATTCGAGATGTTGGCGTCGCTCATCGCCCGGGGACAGTCCACCGGGGAGCTGCGCGATGATCTCGACCCTCTCGACACGGCGGTCATGTTGGGGGCGCTCTTGGACGGCCTGTTCTTGTATCGGCTGGTCGCACCGAATCTCGACATCGAAGGCGCCGGGGCAGTCGCGGCAATGCTCATCGACTCACTGACGAAAGGACAACGATCATGATCGACCTCACAGGCGTGGCAAGGACGTACGGGGAAGGTCCGACTGCCGTACGTGCCCTCAGGGGCATCGACCTCCACGTGGATCGAGGCGAGTTCGTCGTGGTCCTAGGGCCGAGCGGATCGGGCAAGACGACCCTGCTCAATGTGATCGGTGGAATCGAGGAGGTGACGTCCGGGAGGCTCGTCGTCGACGGCATCGATCTCAGCACGATGGATGAGGACGAACGGACCGAGTTCCGGAGGAGCCACGTCGGGTTCGTCTTCCAGTTCTTCAACCTCATCCCGACGCTCACCGCGCTCGAGAACGTGCAGCTGATGGCCGAGCTCGTGGGCAAGAACCACGACGACAGCCTGACGGCGCTCGACGCCGTCGGCCTGGCCGACCGTGCCGACCACTTCCCCGGGATGCTCTCGGGCGGGGAGCAGCAACGCGTCGCCATTGCCCGAGCCCTCGTCAAGCAGCCACCGATCCTGTTGGTCGACGAGCCCACAGGCTCACTCGATCTCGACACGGGGCGACAGGTACTCACGCAACTGCGTGCGGTCAGCGATCGTGACGACCGGACCGTTCTCCTCGTAACGCACAACGCGGCGATCGGAGGCATGGGTGACAGGGTGATCCGGCTCCACTCGGGTGAGATAGCGTCCATTCAGCCGAACGCTCGACCGCTGAGCGCCGCGGAGGTGGAGTGGTGAGCATTCTCCACCGCAAGCTGCGCAGAGATCTACGCCAGCGCAGGAGCCAGTTCGTCGCCGTCATCATCACGATCGTGCTAGGCGTGGCTCTCTTCGGCGCCACATACGACGCGTACCAGAACCTGACGGACTCGTACCACCAGATGTTCCAGACGCTCAACACGGCCGACATGACGATCGCCGGCGGTCAGACCGACGCTATCGTCCAAGCGGCCAATGGAGTCTCTGGTGTGGCTGAGGTGACGACGCGCACTGTGGCCGACGTTCCCGTACAGGTGAACGGTGACCACAAAATGCTCGGGCGACTCGTGGGTATACCTGCCGGCGGCCAGCCGCCGATCGACAAGATCGACATACTGTCGGGCTCCTATCCGGATGCCTCTGCCCCCGTTCTGATCGAACAGCACATGGCCAAGCACTTCGGCCTCGGTGCAGGCGATAGCATCCAGGTGCTGGGTCCGGATGGATGGGTGAATGAGAAGATCGCCGGTGTCGCGGCATCCGCTGAGTACCTGTGGCCGGCGCAGAGTCGCCAGCAGGTCATCCCATCCTTTGATGACTTCGGGATCGTCTTTGCCGACGAGTCACTCCTCGCCGGTGTGCCATCTACCGACGCTCACAAGGAAGTGCTCATCACCTACGAGCCGGATGTGGACACGACGGGTCTCGATCGATTGCTCGAAGACTTCGCCATGAACAATGGAGCCTCGAACGCGACCCCGCTCGCCGACCTCCCGTCGAACGCTGCACTGAGTGAAGACCTCTCCGGCTTCCAGGAGATGTCGCTGATGTTCCCGCTCCTGTTTCTGGCCGCGGCAGGAATGGCTACCTACGTGCTGCTCACCCGTCTGGTCCTCAGTCAGCGGGGTCAGATAGGGCTGCTGATGGCGAGCGGCTTCCGCAAGCGGACGATCTTCGGCCACTACCTGGAGTTCGGCCTTCTCGCCGGAGTCATCGGGGCCGTCTTCGGCGCTCCGCTCGGCGGGTTGCTAGGCAGCGTGATCTCCAAGATGTACACCGGCGCGCTCTCGATCCCTGCCACCGTGACCACTGCTCGTCTGTCTACCGCACTGATAGGTGTGACGTTCGCGCTCGTCGCGGGCGCGCTCTCCGCGCTTGCACCGGCGATGAGGGCCACCAGACTCATTCCGGCCCAAGCGATGCGGGGACTCATCCCCGCCGGCAAAGGAGGGGCAACCTGGATCGAGCGTTTTGTGCCTCCGTTGCGACGGCTGCCTGCCCGCTGGAAGGCCGTGCTTCGAGGAGTCGGAAGGAACCGCAACCGCACGATCTCGACGGTGGTCGGGGTGGTGCTGGCCGTGACCCTCATCCTGACGTTCTGGGGAATGATCGACTCTATCCAGGTGCTGCTCAGCCGCCAGTTCGACCTGGTCAACCGCCAGAACGCGCAGGTCTATCTGACGGGCCAGGCGACACCCGAGGTCGTCGCGCAGATCGCGGCCGAGTCCGGCGTCGCGCACGCAGAAGCGGTCGCCGATCTCCCGGCATCGATCCAATCGGCAACCTCCCAGTACCACACCGAGTTGGTCGGGTTTCAGCCGGACACGAAGTTGCACAGCTTCATCGTGAAGGGCCACGACGTTCCGTTGCCATCGAGCGGGGTGTACCTTGGCACGTCCCTCGAGAAGGATCTGGGCGTCAAGGTGGGTGACACCGTGACGATCGACGTCCCCGACGCCAATGTCCACACGACCCAAACGGTCGCCGGTTTCGTGAACGAACCTCTCGGCACCTACGCGTATATCTCGCTTCCCGAACTCACCACGCTCGCCGGGGGCGCCAATGTCGCCAACACCGTGTATCTGACCTACGTGCCCGGCGCCGTGCCGGAGACGATGCGAAACGAACTGAGTGCCCTGCCGGTTGTGGGAGCGTTCATCGACTCGCAAGCGCTCAAATCGATGGCCGAGCAGTTCATGGGCCTGTTCTACGCCTTCGTGGGGGTGATGCTGGCACTGGGAGGACTGATGGCATTCGCTCTGATCTACAACACGATCTCCGCCAATGTCGCTGAGCGAGCGTCGGAGGTGGCGATGATGCGCGCCGGTGGGATCAGTCGGCACACGATCTCGAGACTCCTCACGTCCGAGAACGTGTTGTTGACGCTCATCGGTGTGGTCCCCGGACTGCTATTCGGGTATGTGTTCGCCTACTACGGGCTGTCCGTGTACTCGAGCGACCTGTTCAAGTGGGACCTGTACATCAGACCGACGACCTACGTGTTCACCGTGATTGCGATCGTCGTCGCAGCGCTGCTCTCGCAGCGACCGGTGCTGCGCGCCGTGCAGCGTCTCGACGTCGCAACCGTGGTGCGAGAACGGTCGCTGTAGCGGCCTCTTGAGAACGGCGGATTCCTGGCGCTACTTCTGTCGGGGGTGTGGGTGTGCGATCAGGCGCTGTCTGAGGAGGTAGGGCGACGGTCCTACCGAGAACTCGTGACCGAGTACCGGAGGGCGAAGCCCGCTTCACCACCTCTGGTGCACGTGCGTCTTTACCAAGCGCTCGTAGATGTCACGGACGTGCTTCATCGTGTCGACCGAAAGCGGCGGCACCGCGCCCGCGGCAGCGTTGTCGGTCGCCTGGGCGGGTGTCCTTGCGCCGGCGATGACCGTCGACACGGCTGGAAACATGAGGATCCATCGGAGCGCAAACTGGGCCATCGTGACACCTGACGGCACGAGCGCTCGGAGTTCCTCCACGGCTGCGAGGCCGATCTCATAGGGGACACCTGCGAACGTCTCGCCGACATCGAACTGCTCACCGTGGCGGTTGAATCGGCGATGGTCACTCTCTGAGAATCTGGTGTCGGGCCTGAGCTTTCCGGTGAGGAGCCCACTGGCTAGCGGTACCCGGACGATGACACCCACGTTGCGGCGTGCCGCCTCGCCGAAGAACAGCTCTGCCGGGCGGTGGCGAAACATGTTGAAGATGATCTGAACGGTCTCCACGCCCGGAAACTCGATCGCCTTGAGGGCCTCTTCTACCCGCTCGACGCTCACCCCGTAGTGACGGATCTTGCCGCGCTTGACGAGATCGTCGAGGCGCTCGAACACCCGCGGGCGGTAGTAGACGTCGGTTGGCGGACAGTGCAGTTGGAGCAGGTCGATGGTGTCGACACCGAGGTTGCGCAGACTTCGATCGACGAAGTGTTCCAGGTCCGCATAGCCGTCGGCGGTGTGCGGGTCGAGTCTTCTTCCGGCCTTGGTCGCAACGACGAGATCGGGGTGATCACGCAGGAGTGTCCCAATCAGACGCTCAGAACGGCCGTCCCCGTACACGTCGGCGGTGTCGATGAAGGTGACCCCTGCCTCGATGGCGGTGTGGAGCGCGGCAAGCGACGTGTCGTCGTCGACCGGCCCCCAGCTCCCTCCGATTGCCCACGCGCCGAATCCGATCTCCGATACGTCGAACCCTGTTCTGCCCAATGGTCTGCGGTTCATGATCGTCTCCTCTGGCTGAACGCTACCGCTGATGGAGCGGAACCAGGGAACTGATGGGGAGGCAGGGGATAGGATTCCCCGGGTGATTGCCTCATGAACTCCAGTGTGGAGCGATCGAATGGCCGCTGGTCAGGTGGTCTGTCGGTCGATGCGGCGAAGGTCGCCTTCGGCGTCATCGTCACGTGCCTTCTCGTCGATGCCGTGTTCGAGGTTGCAGGGGTGCGTTTCTACGGTCTCGATGGCCTCGACGGTTCGGGCAACTTCCTTGGCATGTGGGACCTGCTCAAGGCGATTGTCACCGTCGGTGCCCTTGTTGTGGTTGCGAAGCGGTTCCGCTCGATGTCGATTGCCGCGTTCGGGATCGTCTACTTCCTTCTCGAGGCAGAGGACCAGCTCGACCTGCATATCGCCATAGGACATCGAGCGGCCCGGCTGATTCGCTCGATCGCCCACAACGGTGGATGGGATACGGCCCATGCACAGGCGTTG
>Ga0315535_1002071_pt1 | contig 13068 bp, 10 predicted proteins | sample SalMarSW160220MG_2_FD_203092 | JGI IMG/M metagenome (GOLD analysis project Ga0315535, IMG submission 203092) | Salt marsh sediment microbial communities from the Plum Island Ecosystem LTER, Massachusetts, United States - Salt Marsh Sediment SW1602-20 ...
CCGGTTACCCGGTCAAATCGCTCGAAGGCAGTGAGGACAGCGATAAACGGATCCAGGAATGCCGCCAGCAGGAACGTGGTTGTGTAGATGAAGATGCCGAGGATGATCTGGGATGGGTAGCCAAAGACAAAGCCGGCAACTGAAATCCCGAGTATCCCTGTTACGCCCAATATGAGCCGAAGGACAATCAGATTGGAAAGGAGTTCGGAGGCTTTCCGCCGATCTTGGGCAATGGTACGCATCGCGTACTGAGTCATGCCAAGTTCAGCAAATATTGAAAATAGACCGACAAATCCCAAAACGATGGAATATTGGCCGAAGCGCGAGTCCCCCAAGTAGCGAATGACGTAGACGTTGAAGAGAAATGTCAACCCTTTGAGAAGCAACCCTCCAACGGTGACGAAGGCGGTGTTGCGGAATATCGTCTTGGCAAGTCCTTGCTGATGTTCGGATTTGGGCATACGCTTTCCGGCTACCCCGCTACTAAGATCTTGATGAGGGAAGTTTGCTCTTGGCCACTTGGGCAAACATCAAAATCCGTGGGCGGCCGTGGGGCAACACGTCTGCAAACGCCCTTCAGGTGGGAACTGCCACTCCTCGGTTCGAACTGTGTTCCGCATAGATCCGCATTCAAGCGCGAAGGGGGCAATCCTAACTCGCGCCCCGATCCCACGGCAGTGCCGGGATGGGCACCGAGAGCGACAAGCACCTGTCTTTGGCCGCGTAGAGGATATAGGGGCCCTCTCGATGTATCTCTTGGTAACCTCCCGAACCTAGCCAACCGGCATAGATCCCAGTCCAAGCGCCAAAGGGGCCGACGAGAAGATATGTGGGCTCCGGTTGTTCTATGGGATAGTTCAGGTCGGAATCCGCCCCCACAATGAACTGCGCCGATATCGCCTTCAGCATGGTCATGTGATCTGGGTGACGGAACATGCGGTGCGCGCTGATGGCGTCAATCTGCCATTCCCAAGACTCTATGACCACGCCCCTGGGCACTTTGGCATCGATGTAGGCGGCCATCAGTGCTCCAGGATCGTGGGCTCGCCCTCCCAGGGCGTGAATGGTCGGCGTCAGAAGGACCGCGATCACCAGCACCCCGGAGCCCGCCCTGGCAAGCCCCCTCAACCCACTCTTCTCCTCTCCAGGCCCGCCGCTCCACCAAGTTGAAATTGCAGCAACCACAGCCGACGCCAAGAGAATGATCGATAACATCAAACCCAGGTATGCGTACCGCGGCCAACCAATCGACAAACCCAAAACCCACACCAAATCAAACGCCACAACCATCCCCAACAAGGCCCTGCCGTGATCTACTGCCGACCCCGTCCGGCTGCCTGTCAGGGTCCTTCGCCACGCCGGCATCGTCACCAAGAGGCTCACCGCCATAACGAGACCAATGGCCAACAGCCCTCGGCTCGTAGTGCGGGACAACACCCCAGGGATGATCAGCAGGCGCATAGCGGACCATTGCACATCCCCACTCATCAAGCGGTCCGCCGGTGGCGTTCCCACAAAGGCGATCAGCATCCATATGCCGACGGTGAAGACTGCCACAAACAAAGGGAGGAATTGTTCCAGCCATGCACGCCTGGGGCGACCCCAGGCCAGGATGACCGCCATGACCATGAGTCCGGGCAAGATCGAGAGCCCTGACTGCATCTTCGCCAGGACGGCGAGGCCGAACATGCCTCCTGATGCTATCCGCCGCCAGTTCTCATCACGCTCAATGGCCGCCATCCAAAGCAAGACTCCAACCATGAAGTACGCCAGAGAAGCCGTCTCCCCCATAGCCTGGCGTGCCAAACTTGTGAAACCTATCCCCGCAATCGACGGGAAACTGACCAAGATAAACGTCGTCAGCAGGGCAGTGAGTTGACCCCACCAGCGGGCAACGGTCAGGACCACCATTCCCAGCGCCAATAGCGCGTAGAAGGTGGACACGATACGTGCCTGGAAAATGCCGGGGCCGAAGACCTTGAACACAGCCGCCATCGGCAGAATGAGAGGCGGTCCTGAAGTGATTGAAGTGTCAAAGCGGTTATAGCCATCTGATGATGCCGTGCCATAGACGCCGTGGCTGGCTAGCGTCATGGCTGTGTTCGTGTTGATGCCTTCGTCGAACCAAGGCATGGGATTGGAAGGCAAACGTATGAGTAGGCCTGGCAGGGCTACAGCAGCCAGGATAATCCAGATCTTCAATAAGCTCATTCGCCGATCAAAACGATCCCACATAACCCTGCACCCTGGTAACCAGCTCAAGAATCCGACCCGACATGACCGCCGCTCACACGCAGAAGAACTACGAAGATGCTCAGCTCCTCGATATGAGGACCACCCCGAGGCCAACGACCAAACAACCCGCGACGCGCAGCACCGAGATATTCTCATTGAAGATTTGCCACGAAGCCAAGAGCATGAGTATGTAGCTGAGACTCACAAACGGATACGCGAAGCTCAGATCAACTCGAGACAGCGCCGTCAGCCAGAAGACAGTGGAGATGCCGTACACAAACAAGCCCGCCAGGACGAACGGATTGGTCGCCAAGCCGATCAACAGATTCAGAATCTGATCCGGGACCAGGGTCAGCGGGCCCGTGGCTCCCATGCCCTTCTTGAGCAACACCTGCCCAACTCCGCCGCCCAGAACACTGATCAAAATATAGCTAATCGCCACTCTCATTGGGCGCTCTCCTTTGGGTGCCGCACCTTCTACGGGCCGATCTTGGCCCTGACTGTCGGCTTCCGCCGACGCCCAAATCTGCTTCTAGGTCAAACGAGACCTTTGGTGCAAAGATCAAGGCAAAGAGTGCGAGGTGGAACTGCTCAACTGTTCGGCCGCGAGCTCGGCGAAGCGGCTTAGATCAGGGCGACTTTGGGTTCCCCACCACCAGCGGTAGGTATCCAGTTCGGACGGGGCCTCCGGGATCTGGAGGAGGAGTGCCGCCCCTTGCTGGACTTGACCATGCCAAATGAGTGCGTAACCAAGAGCCTTTGTCAGCCCACGATGCCCTGGACCGCCCACATGGGCCGGTAGCATGAGCGCCACAGCTTCACCAAACTCCCGGCGATCAAGCGCCAAGACACCAAGCCTGAACCGAGCCGTCGTCGAGTTACTGTCCAGGGCCAACGCTTTTTCCAGACGCAGTTGCGCGATTAGCAGATCAGGAGGCTCCATTACCCTTCCCTGGCCCCGCCCCTGCCAGCCTCTGAGCTCCGCTTTCGCCATCGCCACCGACCCCAGGTCTGCGTACCAGCTGGCCATGAGTTTGGCACGATAGAACCCTCCGAGAACTCCAACAAGGAGGATCCCCAGAGCCAAAAAGACAATGCTGGGCTGACCAAGTCTCCGATCGCTCGTTTGGATCGTTGTTTCTGACCTCTTCGAGTCGACGATCTCTGACGGGCTGCGACTATTCAAGAAGGCTACCGCGAGCCCGGGTACGACGAACAGCATACCCAAGCCTCGTCCATCAAAGAAAGGGTCCTCCACTGCGCCATAAACCATCACGCTCGCTAAGCTTACGAACATCCCAGCTGAGAGCCACACTCTCGGGCTCTCGGGCCGCCGGAACAGGACCATTCCCAAGGAAGCCATACAAGCAATATAGGCCGCTGCAACTGCCAGAAGGCCGCCGACCCCTTGCTCCAACCCAATATCCAGATACAGATTGTGGCTGCTCGACAAAAAGAAGTCAGGTATGAGAAGCACGTACCTGGAATAGAGTCCGGGGAAGGCCCCCAGGCCGCCTCCCGTAATCCATGTATCCCCAATCAGGTCCAAGGTGTTGGCAGCCAGGTCGAGGCGGTCACCCAGGGTAGGAGATCCTGGAAAGCGGTCCAGAAGGGGAATGACCCCACCCGCATCGAAAGCCATGCCTCGGACGGCCCACGCGCCAACCGCCATCGCGACCACAGCGATGCCAGCGCACAGCCAGCGAAGGCGCACCGGAAGTCGCGTCATGACCAAACCGGCACTGACAAGGCCGCCCCCAACCGCAAGCCCTAAGATAGCCCCACGCTCTGTGATAGATAGGAATGTCACCCCGAGTGGGACACAGGCTCCGATAGCCAATAGGAAAGTCAACCAACGACGAGCCCCGAAGGACGTGATAATCGGCACGGCTACTAACGGCATGAAGATGGTCAATGCACCACCGACCAGGTCTCTATCGGAAAACGAGACTCCGACATCCGGCCGAACAGCCGCCCACCAATCCGTCGCTTCGTGCAGAGCATACAAACTGGACGGATGGCTGGTCCAATCTTCGCCGAGAAGGAAGACAGCACAGATTGCAGCCACGAAGAACGTCCCCATTACTGCAAGGGCTGCGAAGTTATCGTTCGGCTGATACGAGAGCGCAAGGTAGACAGCTGCCGATGATGCAACCAGCTGTAGCTTGGCGACGGCCCCTGCCGTATCGTAGGCCGTGAAGACGCCTACAACAGCCGTAAGCAGGAACAAAGCCACAGCCCCATCGACCTGCCGAACGCTGCGCTTCCGCAAGCCCATCTCGATCAGGGGATAGATGCTCGCAAGCCCCAGGAACAGCCAACCCCCTCCCGGAAACGCAGCCAGGCCAAACGCTGCAGCCAGCGTTAGGGCCACGCCCCAAAGAGCGAGACGGCGAGGCACTAGGATGTGACCAGACCGGTATCCGTTGCCGCCCAGCTCAAGTGCTGCAGTCCGACGTCAAGTGCCGACATCACCGTTGAGGGGTCGGAGACGAGCATCTTCAGGTAGGTCAACATTGGCCCTGGGCGAAAGGCCCACTCACGGAAGGCTCGTTTCTGCCAATAGAGCAAGCGCTCGGCGGAGAGATTCGGGTAGTCGAGCACCGTTCCCTTGTCCATATCGACTTGTTCCCACCGGGTTCCTGGGCGGAACCACTTGTTTTCGACCACTTCAAAGAAGAAGGGTGTCCCAGGATACGGTGCCGCGACATGGAACAGAGCGATGTCAAGGGGCAGCTTCTTGGCAAAGTCAATCGTCTGGCGAATGGTAGCTTCTGTCTCACCGGGGAGCCCGATGATGAAGTATCCCCAATTCTTGATGCCCGCCTGGTGAGCCCAATTCAAAGACCGCTCGGCTTTGTCCGGATAAGCGCCCTTGTGCGCATGCTTCAAAATCTGCTCATTCCCACTTTCGATTCCCCAAGAGATAAGCCAATTGCCAGCCTTGGCCATCATTTCGAGCAGTTCTTTGTCCACATAATCGACTCGACTGTTGCACGTCCAGCGTATCTTCAGCTTGGCGTCGACCATCCTCTGGCACAGTTCCATGACCTGATCCCGATTCACCGTAAACAGGTCTGCATACATATGTATGTTGTGCGTACCCAGCTCTTTCAGTCGCTGCATTTCCTCGACGAGCTTTTCGGGGGAACGCAGACGCACACCGAACTGATAGCTGACATGCTTGATGCAATAGGTGCAACCGGCTGGGCATCCCCGGCTGGTGACAATGAACGTGAAGGGCCCCTTAATCATTGGCATTCGGTAGGACTTCAGGGGGAGAAGTTCATGCATCGGCATGGGCAAGTCGTCGAGATCCGGGATGAAGGGCCTGGGCAGGTTTATGACGATTTCATCCCCCTTTCTCCAGGCGAGCCCCTTCACACCTTCCAGCAACGGCCGGCCGTCATCATCGCGGACAACCTCATAAGCCGGATCCGTCTTGCGGACCAGCTTCTGGATCTCCTCGGGTCGGCTTTCGATCCGCTGATCGATATGATCCAGCAGATCGCGAAGGGTTAAATCTGGTTCTCCCACCAGTGCAAAGTCCAGGGCAGGATAAGCCCTTAGGGTCTCCCTCGGTATGGGGGTCACGTGGGTGCCGAAGGCGATCGTCTTGCTTCCCCGAGCCTTAGCCAGGAAGCAGCCATACATGTCATTCTCAAGAGTGGGCGCCGTGACCTGCGTCAGGTAGAAACGAGGTCGGTAGCGATCTAGGAGCTCGGTGAAGGCTTCCCAAGACATCCGCTCGGCATTAGCATCCACAACTTTGACCTTGTAGTCGGGATGAAGGAGCGCGGCCATCTGAGCCAAGGAGACCTGAGGCCACACCATGTTCTCGCGCGTTCTACGCCCGACGCGATGCTGGGTCCGGATCCACAACGCACCATCCGGGGTGGGAGGATTGACCAGAACAATATCCACTCGGTTGGGATCGCTTTCAACCGACATCAGCCCCTCACGGACTGCAGGATCGGCATTGGGGAATCGGGGCCCCTTGAGTCTCGGAATCCGATGCGTTCCCAGGTTCTCCTTCAATTCGAGAGCTTGATCGTCACCCATGTTTTTCTCCCTCCCTACCACTTCGCCGAAGACTTTCAGCTACTTACCGAAGATGCAAAATCAACGTTCGCAAGTGCCTCGCGTTGGCTCAGCTCTCCCAGGACCCGAATGAGGATCCAGTAAATGGTAAGCTGAAGGCCAACCAGCACCGAAAGCGCGCCGCCGAGCAAGTACAGCCATAGACGCTCGATGGGCCATCCGCGCAACCCCAACGCCAGGCTCACGATAGCGATCGCTAACCCGGCAAGTCCGGCGGTCAATCCCATCCAACCAAAATGGGTCTCCAGCGGCGGATGGAACAAAGGGCGTCCCAGCAAGCCTTGGCGGACCGGCTGCCGGTAGAAGAGGGACACCAGATAGTTGAAGGTCGCCCCCAAGGCGAAGAGACTGATTCCCGCTACCGCGAAGAGCTGGGCTGCGAACAGCGCTGCCACGCCCCACGGCCCCAGGTTGACGATTCCTTGGAGTCGTGCGGTCAGCAACCCAACAGCCACGACACCGGACAGACCTATACCCACCAAGCCCAAGATACCAAGGATCCGAACGGGATTGTATGTCATCACTGTCCATAGCATGGACTGCAAGAAGAGCGACCCGTCCCAGACGACGCTCAGCTTGGATCGGCCGAGTCTTTCCTCATAGGGAATCGGAACTTCCGACATCTTGACGCCCTCGTGAATAGCACGGGTGCTCATCACCGGTGTGAGATTCAGGCCATCCGGCAAAGGGAAGATCTTGGCCATGATTTCCCGTCTGAACACCCTCATACCACTGGCGCTATCGGTGACCCGCTGACGGGCCAACACACTCAGCAGATTGGCAAAAAAGAAGTTGCCCAAGCGCCGGGTGAACGGCATCTTGCTTTCAGCCCCTGCCATCCGACTCCCGATCACTAGGTCAGCACCTTCGAGGGCCCTGGCACACAGTTCGGGAAAATGCTCTGGCGGATAAGTGCCATCCGCGTCAAGGAATCCGATCAAATCCCCCTTGGCACGGCAGAAGCCGGTCTTCAACGCCGCACCATAGCCACGGTTCTGCGGGTGTCGGAGCAATTCGACACCTTCGACGGTAGCCGCCCTTTCGACCGTCTGGTCGGCTGAACCATCGTCGACCACCAGGATTTCGAGATCTGGTATGCCGATTCCCCGAAGCGGTTCCCTGATCGAAAGGACACGGCGGAGAATGTCCTGAATCCCGTCTTCTTCGTTGTAGGCAGGGATGACAACTGTAAATGTAGTCATCTGTTGACACCTTTCCGGAAGTAGACCGCTTTGCCCAGTTCGCCTCTGGCTTGGCCGTCGATTTGACCAATCACACGGGCGGGGATGCCTCCAACGACCGTATGTGCTTGGACATTACCTGTGACCACGGCGCCGGCGGCGATCACGGCACCTTGGCCGATGTGAGCACCGTCTGTGATGATTGCACCGGATCCTATCCAGACATCATCCTCGATCTCGATTCCCTCTGCCGTAATCCCTTGATCAACGAATGGGAGACTCGGATCTGAGAACACGTGATTGACGGCGATGATCTGGGAGTGAGGGGATGTATAGACCCGGTTGCCTATATGAACCCCTCCCTGACCCCTTATGACGGAGTATTCCCCAATCAGACAGTCATCACCAATGCGGATTTCCGAATGAGGCATATCGCGAAAGTTGTACACGTGGAGGATGGATCCATGCATGACAATCGAGTTACGACCAATCGTTATTCCGCCTGGGCACGCGTGCAAGTACGTATGCTCATCGAGATACGCACCATGCCTTAGGCAGATGTTCCCAGCAAACCTCATTCGCACATGGGCTTCGATCGCCGCCCACCCCTCCATCTTGAGAATGAGGCGGTAGCCTATGCCGCGCACCAGAATACCGATAGTGGTAGGCATCCAGCCGAACAGCGACGTCACGACCTGCTCGAGGAAGTAGCGCCACAAACTGGATGCTTGACGCGATAGATAAAGCCTCAGTGAATCCGATGTGTTGCGATCAGCTGCGTCGGTCACGCGGGGGCTCCAAGACTCCGACTGCCTCGTGACATCCATCACTCACCACGGTGCAAAATCATCCAGACATGCTCCGCCCTTCCGACATTGGATTCCGCATCGGGAAAGGCATTGACTGCTCTCCGGTGAAGTCGGTAAGCAAAACCTACGTTGTCGACGACGCCTCCGGCGACGCCGGTTCGATATCTGTGGCCGAAATCGCTGCCCGGATTGTCCTGCCGCCTAGCATGGCCAGAAGCACTCGTACCCGTGACGAACCAGGTATTCTCGTATCGAAGAGTGCTTCATAACCTTCCATCGCCCCCTCGGTAATGATGACCTTGTCCCCGGGCTTGAAGCGATCGGCGGGCGAAGTGGGTGTGGTGTTGAGTGCATCTATATGCCGGCGCAGCCGGATGATGACATCATCCCCTACGATAGCCGGCTGTCCCCCAAATTCAACCAAACCTAAGGACATTGGCATGTACCGGAAAGAGCTGCTCCCAGATGTCTCAAGATCCGCTTTGGTGAACAGATAACCTGGGAAGTACGGTCTAATCCGCCTCGACCGAGGATTGACAGTTTCGACTCGAATCCTTGGGTAGAAAACATCCGAAGCCCAACGATGAGCCAGTTTCGAAAGCGCCATTTCTTTATGTGGCTTGCTTCGCAGGACGTACCAGGCTTCGGCCATGTCGTGTTCTCCCCGGCTGCTTGGATACTTTCCCTGCCCTTCTTCGGGTGCTACCCCCCCCACCATACTGGCGACTCACGCCTCGCCGGAAGGATCAAACACCCATCAGGGAAGTTGCCCATTCGAAGACAAATGCATGGGAGGGTCTCACATCCGGCATGTGAGACAGGCTATAGATGATTGATTGAGACACTCAATTCGGCGCGGAAACAAGCACGAACGAGTACTTACTCTGATTGTGCCCCTAGCCACGAATCAGGGCATCATCCACGAGATTGAATTGACATCATTCGGAAGGGTGAATTTGGGGTCTAGAGCGACTTGGCGCGCGAGATTAGCTGACCAAACCCGCATGGACGGCCCAAATCGCTGCTTGCGTCCGATCCGACACACCAATCTTCTGAAAAATATGGGACACGTGTGTCTTGACGGTATTTGGGCTAATGGAGAAGGCATTCGCAATCGATCGATTGCTCTGGCCCTCAGCTAGAAGTAAGAGGACGCGGAGCTCCTGGTCAGTCAGACTGTAGTTGCGTGCAGCGCGCCGACGATTGTTCTCGTACTCAATGAGCGACTTCTGGAAGACATCCTTCAACATTGCCCGATCGAGCACCATGTGTTCGTAATGGACAGCCCTGATAGCCTCGGGAATCCTCGTTAGACTTATGTCTTTGGCGAGGAAGCCCCGAACGCCTACACCGACAGCATTGATCAGATTGGCCGTGTCGCGATCGGCCGTCAGAACGATGATGGCCGTTGAAGGTACCTGCTCTTGGAGAGCATGGAGGGTCGGCAAAGCATTCTCGCCTGGAAAGTGGAGATCACAAACAAACACATCTGGTCGAAGATCAAGGACTAGTTGCGCCGCTGACTCAAGGTCAAGAGCCGTTCCCACAATGTCGAGCCATGGAATGGGGTTGAGGTAGAGCTTAAGGCCCTCCATGACGACTGGGTGGTCGTCGGCGACAACAAGCCGAATCTTGGTTTCACGCGCCATCATGTAAGCGCCACCTGACTGGTAACCTTGCACCAAGATACCGCCCATGCCCAGGATCCAAGCAAAGACAACATCCCCCCTGCTACATATTGAGTTTCTAGAAGCCAGCCTGGAGTGTACTGCCGATGACCCGGTCCGAACAGATCTTACTAGGATGGCGACCGCCAACGCACTAGACCGAATACGATTGCCTAGCAGGCGAAGATAATGACCGAATGATCAACAGCTCGTTTCCCCCAGGCCAATCCAGAGATAGAATTGTCCACTGGAATGCATCTTGGATTGCCAATTCCACTTCTATTATACAATTTCAGTATGAGGCGGGCAAGCGTCGTCCGTAGTTTGTGGTGAGAAGCAAGCTACCACCGAAGATGTCCAGGTTACTAGCAGCTCTGGTGAACCCCAAGGTCTTTGGCGATGCCATTTCCGAGGATCGGCCCCTCCCTGGTAGCACAGCCAACAAGAGGCTCGTTTGGGCGAGGCGGTTCCGAACATGGACCCAACATCACCCTGAAGGGAAACTCTCCGATGCAGCCTTCTGCATCAGCGTCGAATCACTGACTCGCCCCGCAGTGAGACGAACAATCCTTCTCGCATGAACAGGGATGCGCCCTACGGACGGAACTGGGCTTTGGACAAGGATCGGACCACGGGAACGTTGAACAGAGGCGTCCACCCGATTGGCTACACGATAGAGGCGGTATGGTTGACCTAAAGATAGGTCGATTGGACTGATGACCACGAATCGACTGACATCTTGCGGCTAATATTCGGGTTGGCTCTGGAATGACTGGGGCACAACCATCGACTGGCCCATGTTTGAGGGGTCTGCATCACAAGTTCTGAGGTTAGTGGGGAGTCCAGGCGTCGACCTAGACCTTGGACCGAGCTAGGCAGGCGGCCATGTCAATGCTTCTCTGGGTAGGTCCCCTCCAGATGGGCCCTCTTGAGTACGCTGGAACGACAAGCCCGAAGATCGGTCGATGCCGTTTGGGCTGATCACTGGCCAGAACTTGACTTCCACCTCCGGCCCATGACCGACAATGCCGACTACCACAGTTTCAGCAATCGCGGGGACAAATGTCTTGCGAGCGTTTTCGACTACGAAAGCCAAGGTTCCTAAGAAGGTCGCCCGGAGATGACAATAGATGCAAAGTCTCCTCACATGTCAAGGCATCACATCATGTCCATTGCCTGGCCCAAAAAGACGGGCAAGGGTCCGGGTAAAAAAGGCAGTGGACAAATCCATGACCCTTAGACGGAATGCGCGAAACTGCGTGCAAGGGTCTTGGTGGCGGCGGCAAGGGTCTGCAAGACCCTTATTCACGGGTTCGAGTTTTGTCGGCGCCTGTGTCTTACTGCTTGAGAGGACCCACCTAGCTCAGTAACATCCTCGCTGATAACTGCCTCGGCATGCCTCCTCCATTCCTTCCTGTCCCGATCTCGACAGATGGCATCAAGCGGGTCGGCGCAATCGGCTTGCACCAGTGAGTTCTGCGGTCGATCCCAAGCGTGTCAGGTCGAGAGGGAGACTCCCCCAAGTCTGGCAAGAGGTGTTTGAGTCGCCTTTCCTTGCCTCGCTTCCGAGCGCTTTCCGGACGGCTTCTGCCGTGTACCTCTGGTGCACTTCGGGTGCAGTTCCGGTGCAGAATGCTTAGTACGCCATAGACACCATAGACTGTATGGAGTAACTCAGGTTCATTTCATAGAACCCCATGGACTGTTCGGGGTTCCATAGACACCATGGATGCCCAAGCCTAGTTCTTCGAATCAGTAGGTTGGGGGTTCGAGTCCCTCCGAGGGCGCCATAGGTGGCGGTGCGATGCACCGCCACCTGCCATACATGGCGGGCCCAAGTCGTACCGCTGGCCTCTCTTAAACGCTTCCGGTGCAGTTTCCTCCTCATGATTCCCCCGAATTCCTCCTAAGCAACCATGTCATCCTTCGTATCTCGTGTCACCCACCCTTGGGAGATGTCAGGGGTGCCCCTGATCATGACAACGACCATCTTGTCGCTGATAGAACGTTGCGGACCGTTCCCATTTCCCTTGGCCATGGCAGGCATCGATCGTCCCAGGGCATTGACGACGCCTGCGGCCATCGGTCCCAAGAAGGCCCCAAGACCCAATATCCGACGGCGTGTCTGGGCGCCCTTGAACGCGCTGCTGCAGCGCTTTGCCACCGATCCCACCAGTTCATCTCGCTGGTTCCTCCGATCCAGCGCGCGTTGATCACAGGACAGGGCGGCTGCCCGTCACGCCGGCCAGATTTCAGCCGAGTCAAGCTTTCGACACCAACGCACGCACCGCCAGTGAGTTCATGGTAGGCTGAAAGGGGTTGTGGGATGCCCCGGCAATCAGGGGAGGGCCTCAACGCAAGAATGGAAGAAAGGTGCACATGCCGAAAGAGGACGAAGAACTTCTGGAAGGGGACCTGGATCCACACCCTATTCCGTGTATTGAAGACTATGAATCCCTGGTCGGGGCTGAGGCGGTCGAGCGCGTGCTGGCCAAGGCCAAACAGCTCGAAGGCCAACACATGGTCAACATCAGCTCGACCTACTATGGGGGCGGTGTCGCCGAGCTACTGTCCTCCGAAACCCTTTTGTTCAACAACCTTGGCATCGAAGCCGGCTGGCGCGTCATACAAGGTGCGCCCGACTTCTTCAGCATAACCAAGAAGATGCACAACGCCCTGCAGGGGGGCACAATCAACCTCTCCGATCGCAAACAACAGATCTACGAGGAGGTCCTGCTCCAGAACGTCGCTCGCAACCATCTTGAGCACCACAATCTTGTCGTTGTTCACGATCCTCAACCCTTAGGCATGATTGAACACTACAGCAAGCGCGGACCCTGGATATGGCGCTGTCATATTGACCTCACCGCGCCCGATCCTGGCCTGTGGGCCTATCTCAGACCGATGGTTGAGCAGTATGACGCCATGATTGTCAGCCTGCCCGAATACAAACAGAAGGTGGACACGCCTCAGGTGGTGATCATGCCGGCGATTGATCCTTTCACGATCAAGAACCGACCTCTGTCCGACAAGGAAATGGATGACCGCCTGAGCCACTACGACATCCCGACCGAT
>Ga0315535_1002073_pt1 | contig 13063 bp, 6 predicted proteins | sample SalMarSW160220MG_2_FD_203092 | JGI IMG/M metagenome (GOLD analysis project Ga0315535, IMG submission 203092) | Salt marsh sediment microbial communities from the Plum Island Ecosystem LTER, Massachusetts, United States - Salt Marsh Sediment SW1602-20 ...
TCTTCTGAATGTTCAGGAGAAATCCATCTCAGTACTTTCCAGTTGGTCTGTTCCATCCTTGATTCTGCCCCGTATTCATCCTGTAAACGGTATTGAACAACCTCGAACTGCAATGGTCCTACAGCTCCAAGCAGTGGAATCTTTTGAGCTGAATTTTTGAGCTGATATGCTTGTATAACACCTTCCTGCAAAAGCTGGTCCAGCCCATCGCGGAATTTTTTATAATTAGAAGGATTTGGATTATGAAGAATTACAAAATGTTCGGGAGCAAATCTCGGGATCTCCTTATAAACAATATTTAGATCCTCAGTAATTGTATCTCCTATCCCAAAGTTTGAATTTCCAACGAAACCGATAATGTCACCAGGATATGCTTCATCGATTGTCTCTCTATCCTGTCCAAAAAGTTTTTGAGAATTTGATAACCTGATCTTTTTTCCAGAGGATGCATGGAATGCCTGCATATCGCGTGTAAATTTTCCGGAGCAAATTCTCATAAATGCAATCCTGTCCCGGTGCTTTGGATCCATATTTGCTTGTATTTTAAATACAAAGCCTGAAAATGTATTGTTTTCAGGAGTAATAATACCTGCAGCGCTATTTCTAGGAACAGGAGGGGTAGCGTAATCTAAAAATCCATCCAGTAATAGCTGTACTCCGAAATTATTCGCAGCGCTTCCGAAAAATACGGGTGTTTGTTTCCCTTTTAGAATTAATTCGGGGTTAAATTCTTCACCTGCGTGTTCAAGCATTTCAAGCTCTTCGGCAACCTGCTGATAATTATTTTCGCTTAGCCTTTCTTTTACAAAAGGATCAGTAATACTATGAATTGATACCGGAGCTTTGAATGCATTACCCGTAGTCTTTTCAAAAAGATGAATCTGTTTATTTCTTCTATCATATACTCCAGTAAAATCTAAACCTGAGCCGAGAGGCCAATTCATTGGATAAGCCCCGATTCCCAGTATACTTTCAAGTTCATCTATTAATTCAAGCGGATCACGGGCCGGGCGGTCAAGTTTGTTCATAAATGTAAAAATAGGAACATGACGTCTACTGCATATCTCAAATAATTTTCTGGTTTGAATTTCGATTCCTTTAGCTGAATCAATTACCATAACAGCCGCATCTACGGCAGTTAATACTCTGTAGGTATCTTCAGAAAAATCCTGGTGACCGGGAGTATCAAGCAAGTTAATTTTATACCCCTTGTAATCGAATTGAAGAACAGTCGAACTTATCGAAATCCCTCTTTTGCGTTCCAACTCCATCCAGTCGGATGTCGAAGCTCTTTGATTTTTCCTCGCGGTCACTGAGCCCGCCAGTTGAACGGCTCCACCATAAAGCAGGAATTTTTCAGTTAAGGTTGTTTTTCCCGCATCAGGGTGAGAAATAATTGCGAATGTTCTGCGTCTATTAATTTCTTTTATATTGCTCATTTTTTTTAAAATTCTCTTGGGTTATACTAAAGGTATTAAATAACAGGGAGGCTGTTCTAATAGAAAAAGGTCTTGAATTCGGGATTATTTTTAATGATATATATGATCATCTTGTTTGAGTTGTTCAATCATTATTTTGAATTTAAAATTTAAAAATAAGCATTTTATGTTGCTATTACAAAGCATTCAGATTTTGTATATCATCTCAGTTCTCAGTAGTTGAATTAAAATCAGGATGCCTGCGAATTACAGCGGCAATATGCTTAACACTCTCGCAATTCCACTTCATGAAATTCCGGATTCATAACTTTTTGTATGCTCCTATGAATGTTAAAAAATCAATGATTTATGCGGTTATTGTGTAATTCTATCGATGATAAGGGCTGCTGCTAAAGCTACTGTTTTGGTAATTCCACAAAATGCTTAATCAAGAAAGGCATTAGAACTTATTGTGAAGACTCGAGAAGGCTATATGGAGCGTTTTCAAAGCGTTTTCAGAGCGTTTTCAGAGCGTTTTCAGAACGTTTTCAGAGTGTATGTGGATTATAAATGAAACTCAATTGCGGTAAAAATCTATATAATTTCACATCCTTCCAGCCAAAGGCAGTTTCAAACTTCAGAATAGCTCAAGTTTTGGGTCTTGAGGCTGGTTTGAATTATTTAATATTATGGAGGAGGTGATTATATTTTTAATTGGTAAGCTAATGGAGACAAAAGTAAATAAGGTATTGTCAAATAATAATGATTGCTATTTTAATTTTGATAATTTATTATGCCTCAGCCTTTATAATAGAGAATAATATGAATGACTTAAATAAGTAGTATTATTGTCAGAGCTAAAAAATGTTCTATTTTTCTATATTTCAAACAGTGCACTACCTAAGGCATGGAAAGCAGGACACAACCGGATTATTTTAATTTGATTTATTAAAAAAATGGCTATTGAATCAACATATGAAAAAGCCCTGGAGTTTGCAATAAGTCATTATGAAAATTTCCCTGTAATTTCATTTTTAATACGAAAAGAACTTCGTAAAGATGTTGCAATTATTTACTGGTTTGCCCGTACAGCCGATGATTTTGCGGATGAAGGAAATGTCCCAGAAAAAGTGAGACTGGAAAATCTGGATAATTTTGAAAAAAGATTAACTAATTTATTGAATGGAAATTTTGAAGATGCATTTGACTATGCTCTAGCGCAGACAATAAAATCAAGGAGATTATCCCCAGTATATTTTTATAATTTATTAAAGGCGTTTAAGCAGGACGTGGTAAAAAAACGATATGAGAGCTTTTCTGAAGTTCAAAATTATTGTAAAAATTCGGCCAATCCAATTGGCAGACTTATATTAGAATTATTTGACATCAGAAATATTGAAGCATTACAATTTTCGGATAATATCTGCACTGCATTGCAATTGACCAATTTTTATCAGGATGTTGCCATAGATTATGAAAAAGGCAGGATTTATTTTCCTAAGGATGAAATGAAAAACTTCGATGTAACAGAAAATATGTTTCAGATGAATGAAAATAGCCGTAATTTAAAGCAGCTTGTAAAATTTAATGTGGACAGGACAAGGCAATTATTCGAACAAGGGCGAGGACTATTCAGCTTTTTGGAGGGGAAGTTAAAAATTGAAATAAAATGGACTGTATTTGGCGGAGAAGCTATTCTTGAAAAAATAGAGAAAAGCGATTTTGATGTATTAGGTAATAGACCTGAGCTAAACAAAACTGATTTTATCAGACTTTTTTTTAAATCAATAGTCTAATGGCAGAAGCAGCAAGAGAAATAGCCAAGAAAAGTAAAAGCAGCTTTTATTATGCTTTTAACATGTTGCCGGTCGATAAACGAGATGCTATGAATACGGTTTATGCATTCTGTCGTCAGACTGATGATATTATTGACGAGGGGAATGAAACTAGTGACCTTAAATATGAAAAGCTCCGTGGATGGAGGATAGAACTTCAAAAGGCGTTCACCGGTAATTCCGGATATCATCTCTTAAATAAACTAGCAACAATAATTCTAAAATTTAATATTCCTATTGAGCCGTTTTTTGAATTGATTAAAGGAATGGAGATGGATCTGAAGAATAACCGCTACCTTACTTTTCAGGATTTGCAGGAATATTGTTATCGTGTTGCTTCAACGGTTGGGTTGATGTGTATAGAAATCTTTGGATACAAACATAAATCAACAAAAGATTTTGCAGTAAATTTAGGTATTGCACTTCAGCTAACGAATATTCTCAGAGATATAAAAAAAGATGGTGAGAAGGGTAGAATCTATCTACCACAGGAGGACCTTATGAAATTTGGGTACTCTGAAAAAGAATTATTAAGCGCTACTTATAATATGAATTTTAGGCAGATGATGGAATATGAAGCTATGAGAGCAAAGGAGTATTTTGATAAGGCAAACAAGGCTCTTAATCTGGACGACAAAGCATCCATGTTCGCAGCTCGTGCTATGCAACACATTTATGAAAGAATGCTAAATAAAATTATTAATGCTGACTATGATGTATTTCGTAAAGATATCAATGTTTCGAAACTTGAAAAAGTTGGAATATCAGTCGGTGTATGGGCTAAATACAGTTTAGTCTATTAATGAAAAAATGTCTCGTTCTTGGCGGCGGATTCGCCGGTCTCACCTCAGCAGTTTATCTTTCCAAAGCAGGCTATAAAATTGAACTAATCGAAGCTTCACCCAAATTAGGCGGTCGTGCTTATTCTTTTAAGGATACAGAAACGAATACAATTATTGATAACGGGCAGCACATCCTAATGGGGTGTTATAAAGAAACCCTTAATTTTCTTAAACTAATAAATGCTACTGCTAATTTGGAATTTCAGAAACACCTGAAAGTTAATTTTGTAAAAGAAGATTTTCGGCTTTACCCTCTGGAGGCTAAAGGAATATTTTACCCGCTTAATCTTGCTTTAGGGATATTAAGTTACAATGCTTTATACGTATCCGAGAGGTTAAGATTAATTTTACTTTTCTTAAAACTTCCTCTTATTCCGTCGAAAGACTTGAAGAATCTAACTGTTTACGAATGGCTAGAAGGAGAGAAACAAGCAGAAAATATTAGAAAAGCCTTTTGGGAAATACTTTGTGTCGGCGCATTAAATACAAGTATCAAGAAGGCTTCTGCGGTTACCTTTGTAGATATTCTTAAGAAGATATTTTTAAGAGGGAGCAGGTCAGCAACTATTGTATTACCAGCTAAAGGGCTTTCAGAAACCTACTGTATCAATGCACAAAAGTTTATTGAACAAAATAATGGGATAGTCTCTTTTTCAGAAAAAGTTGATAGCCTGCTATTTGATTCAGATAAGCTTGTTAAAATAAAGACGTCAAAAAGGATCATTGAGGAGTTTGATTTTGTAATTTCTGCTTTGCCTCTTTCTGCTTTTGAAAAGGTGGTCAATGATATACGAGTATTTACCGATCTGAATTTAACATATTCATCTATACTTACTTTACATATCTGGCTGAAAGAAAATAGGCTGAACAGGAATTTTTATGGTTTGATAAATTCAAGAATACATTGGGTTTTTAATCATATTTCTCATATCACGCTTGTCATCAGTGATGCAAACGATTTGATGGAATTATCTAAAGAAGAGTTAATTGAAATTGCCGGTAATGAATTGAGCAAGTTTATGAATATTCCACGGGATGAAATCATCTCATATAAAATCATAAAGGAAAAAAGAGCAACATTTATACCGTTAAATAATATTCTGGGCCAGAGACCACCTTCGGTTACAAAATTTTCTAACTTCTATTTGGCCGGAGATTGGATTGAAACAGGTTTGCCTTCTACTATTGAGAGTGCTGTGAAGAGCGGCAGAATCGCAGCGGATTTAATTTCATCAAAATAAAAGACGTAAAATATTGCGCCCTTGCAAATAGAGTTATAGACCCTGCCGATCTATCATATATACCAATATTGCCATAGCCGCTGAACCAAGTTCAAATTCCCTTGGATGAATTATTGAGAACCGATCATTATCAGAATGATGATAATCAAAGTACCTCTGTGGATCCGGCACGTAACCAATTCGTGCGATTGCATTTTTTATTTGACCAACGTCTTCACCACTTCCTCCTTTTTCTACCCAATCAATACTGGATTTCCTTAGGATAGGGAGCCAGCTCCGGAATTTTGCTATTGTGGTTGAATCAGCATCTATTGAGAATCCTCTAGGTGTTCCACTTCCAGCATCGGCTTCTATTGCGGCAAGGGTTTTTTCAGGAGCGTCTTTTGCATATTCACCATATTTTAACGCACCCTTACTGCCATTTTCTTCATTAATAAAAAATACACACCTTATAGTTCTCTTAGGTCTTATGTCAAGTCGCTTAAATAAATCGAGTACTTCCATTGATTGCATAATGCCAGTGCCATCATCATTTGCGCCTACTCCTTTATCCCAACTGTCTGAATGGCCTCCGACAACAATTACCTGATCAGGGAATTCAGTTCCTGTAAGTTCACCAATTAAATTATATGATTGTGTATCTGGCAGAGTTTTACAATTCAATTTTATATTTACCTCCAAATGCGGATCTTTTTTTAAAGCGTTTGAAACAAAATCTGCATCCTGATATCCCAAAGCCACGGCGGGAATTTTTGGTAAAGTATCATTATAGATCATAACGCCTGTGTGCGGGACATTATCATATTTCGTGGTTATAGACCTTATCATTACACCTATAGCGCCCTGCTTTGCAGCTTCAACAGCTCCGAATACTCTTTGATCCACGGCTTCGCCATATCCTCTGAAAGTTTCAATTATTCCCGGGTCGAGCGGACGGCTCATAAAAATAATTTTGCCTTTAGCTTTACTGCCAAGAGCCTTTAGTTCATCGAAATTCTTAACTTCAAGCACTTCTGCCGTAATTCCATTTTTACCTGTTCCTATACTTCCACCTAATGTCGCAATGGAAAGTTTTCTGTTCTTAAATAATTTTGATTTCACAATTTCAGCCTGCTCAATATTTCCTCTTATCCAATGAGGGACCATCACCGGCTGCAGCCATACCTTATCAAAACCTGCTTCCTCCATTTTCTTCTTGGCCCACATAATAGCCCTCAAAGAATTTTCGGAACCACTTAAGCGGGGACCCATATCCGTTAACTCTTTTAATAAATGATACCCCTTTCTTTCAGTTAATGCACTACGCACAAACTGGTTAGCAACCTTAATATCCTCTCCGATATTGCTATCTTTATTTGATTGCGCAAAGATATTGGGTGAGAAAATAGGCAGCACGCTTAAGCTTAGAATGCAGAGTATTTTAAAGGCAATATGTTTCAATGATATCTCCGTTAAATTTGAAATTGTCCGTTTTGAAATGGACGAATTTACAATAATTTTTGAATTAACTAAAATAACTCAAGTCGACTGCTAGATACAGTACCGATAATGAAAACCGTTGAAACGATTAAAAGACCTCACCTTTGCCTTTAATTAACCCACGGCTAAAGCCGTAGGTTAACCTGAAAAATAGTTATTAGTAACCTGTTTAACGCATGTCTGCCCTGCTACGCAAGAAGCAAAGGCAGAGTTTATTAGAGTGAATAGTCAACTAGCGCAAAATAATTTTGTTATAAGTGATTTTAGATTACAGGATTTTATTAGCTTGTTTCCGGTTTTGAAGGTATTAAATTTTTTACCAGCCCGGAATATTTGCGCTCAATTTTAAAGCCAAACCTATAAAAATATTCGGGTCTAAAGAATCCTGTAGTAACATAGCTGATATGATCATCGCGCAACCGATTGAACAACTCATTCATTAGCGCTTCACTGATACCTTTACGTCTGTAGCGATTTGAAACAACTATTTTCTCCATGTGTGCAGTTTGTTCATCTGTACGAAAATAAAATAATCCGCCAATAATGTAACCACGGTCAGAAAGTGCAACCAGGAATTGATGTTCCGGCCTGAAATGTACAAGCAGATTGGTCTCAATAAACAATTGATGAAGTCTTGATATTTCCTTAGGTGATACAGGATTGCGAAGCATAATAATTTTACCATCACTATCTTCAACCTGAATCACCAGATTAGCTGTGGCAAAGCTTTCGCTTTTTATTTTTATCAGAGTTGCTGAATCAGTGGGCTTTAGATGAGGATAGCTTAACCTAGTGAGGAAGAAATCTTCTCTTTCGGTTAGCTTAAATTCGCTCTGAATACCAGACAATAAAGTTAAGGTTTCTGCCTTAGCAATTTTGCGTTCGTGTTGCTTTATTACTATATCTTTCAATGACCTTTTAATCTCCTGATTGGAGGAAGCAAAAATTGTTTCGAGAAAAAATCTCGTACGAGCTTCGGGATATTTTTCTTCAAGTTCAAATATCCGGTAGGTATCATATAATTCGTAAATCATTTCGGCCTGAGCAGCAAGAGCCGCATCCTTATTGAGTTCAAACCATCTAAGAAACCTTTTTATTGCAAAAAATAGTCTCTTCGGTATGAATCCATTTAATTGTACGTTTCCAATAAACAGGTCAATTCTTTTAATTACTTCTTTTGTACCATCAAAAGTGTGAGAAGCTATTAATTCTTCTTTAAACTTTTTCAATAATTGTAATCCTACATCCTCACCTTCCGCATCTACCACTCCGGAAAAAACATAATTCCAGATAGATAATTTTTTAAGAAATGGATAATTATCTTCAGTTGCTTTAACAAAAAAGTTATAGAAATTATGAAAAAAAGTAAGTGGTGAATTTGATTTAACTCTTTCTGAAATTGAAACAAGCCTTGTCCCTGTTTGATAATCGTGAGTAGGAATTATAATATTCATTGGAGACGGATCGGCTAGTTCCAGTTTATAGTCTGATAATTTCCAAAAATTCAGATAAGACGTTACGGCACTCCAGACAAAATAAGGCCATAAATTAAAGAGTCTCTTTTGTGTAGTTTCATCTTTCTTGCGTGATTCTCTTTGAAGAAATTTTGCAACGGTTTCGCCAGGCACGAATTCCTCAGTCCATAGGTCATAATCCTCCCAATATCCGCCGAAATCTTCCACCAATTTTTGCCCAGCTATGTTGGAGCCCGCCAGCACAAGCCAACTTATTTCTTCCTTAACACTCTCAGCAGGCAGATTTTTGTTGAGATTTATTACGATATCAAAACCTCCCTGGTAGCGTGTCTGGATGGTTATTCTATAAACTGATTTTTCGTGGTGGGTCCCCAGATGACTTATCCATAATCCGCCAGGCAAAATATTATTTAATCCGACAAGAGTACCTTCAGAAAATAGAAAGATAGCCTCACGGATTAATGATGTTTCTGTAATTGCTTTAACGATTTTAGCACCGTCATTTCTATCAATACCTTCTTCAAGAATTATTACGTCTGACCATTTGTATTCAGCGCCTGTTTCTGCGTCAACTGCTATACTTGGATTTATCCCGAGCCATTTTCTGAAGCCTTGCAGCATTTCCAATCTTATCTTATCGGCATATTCGACAAATTCTTTCCAGTCTTTGAATAGTTTATAGTACATGAAAATCTGACGAATCCTTTTATAGCTAGTCGGATGTTGAATTCCGTATTCGCCAAGTAATTCAAAAAGAGAGGGGATAGGAGTATTTTCTAGCTCATTGTAAATACTATGAATTTCGATTTCTTTTTTCAGGATTTGCTCGATAGCATTGAGATTTTCATCCCCACGCGAAGTTTCTACAATCATGTTAATAATTGTTTTATCCAGCAAATCATAATTATATCTTAGATATATTCCCGCAAACTCAGAAAGACTATTTCCACGAAATTTAATTAAGCCGGTTTTAAATAATTCGCGTCTTATATTAAGCAGATCGGTCAGACCCGGTTTTTTTATTAAATCCAATACCAGATTAAAGTGTGGATTCGATTCATCTTCAAGAAATATTTTTAAGTATTGCAAACCGAGAAAACCATCATTTTCCTCTGTTGATTCAAGTAATAAGACGGCAAGGTGAATTCCTAACAGGCTATATTCGCCCGAAGATAGAAACGCTTTAATAGTTTCTCTTGTTTTGTCCCCAGATTCAATAACAGAAGCTTTAGAATGAAAGTTTATTCTACCGTCACTTTTGGTTTGCCTGAACCACTGAAAAATTGATTCGCTGCAAAATTCAAAAAGTCCTTTATTACCCAGCCAATAAATCGGAGAGATAAATATTTGCTGTAAATCAAGAAACGGAGACGTGATTAAATAGTTAAAATCACCTATCCTAAAAATATTTTCGTCCGCCACGCTCTTTTCAATTTTTAAAGTAAGTTGAAGTTTAGGAATTGATATTCCATTTTTTAATGCCACAATATCTCCACTCAGGCATCCTTTTTCTCTCAGGAACCAGTTTGGAATCCTAATTTCTTTTCCTAATATATTTATGCTTGTATGATCCTTCACATACATTGATTCAATTTCATCAGCAAAGTTTTTTTCTATTGCCCTCCTTTTGTAAGTACCTTTAGGTGTAAGTTCGCCGAATTTATCACTAAAGGGTCTGTTTATAATTCTAAAGTTGACAATCCTTTCAAATGGCGCAAGAAATTTATTAACAGTTACAATTGCCGATGAAAAATATTCCTGCATTTGCTTTTCATCCATATTTTTAAGAACAGAATTATCATCTTCATAATTGGGATATATTAATACAGTATTGAAAGGCCTGTGATCGCCTGCCAGAAACACCTGTTTAACGGTATTGAAATCCCTGAAATAGTTTTCTATTTTTTGCGGCGCAACTGTTTCCCCTTTTATATTTTTATAAATTTCTTTTTTCCTATCGATAATTTTTATGAATTCATTTTCGTCCATTTGCATTATATCGCCTGTTGGGAGCCATCCATCAGGAAGGAAGGTCTCTTCTTCCTTTTCTCCGAAATATCCTATCATTACATATGGACCGCGAATTAAAATTTCCCCATCATCCGCAAGCTTTATTTCCATACCAGGAAGTGCTTTTCCCAGAGAATCAGGAATATATTTGTGAGGTGGGGTCATTGTAATTCCACCGGTTGCTTCTGTCATCCCAAAACCGCTCATTAATTCAACTTTATATTTCTGAAAGAACATAAAAACATCCGGAGAGAGATAGCCGGCTGCAGATAAGCCCCATTTTAATTTTCCACCAGTAATTTCAGTAACATTTTGCTGAATAATCTCTTCTTCCTCAATTTCAATATCAACATGTTCAGCAATATATTCATAAAGCTGGACCCATTTTTTTGGAATGCTAATGAATATTGTCGGTCTAACCAATTGCATATTTGAAATCATAGTTTCTATGGAAGGATTTTCCATAAACACATATTCAGCTCCCCAAAAGATTGTGCCTACCATCTCAAACCATCTGCCAAAAGTATGATAAAGAGGTAGATAAGCCAAAAATTTATCTTTATCTCCGATTTCAGGAATTGCCAGTGCCCGGCAAAATCTTTTATAAACGATATTTAATTGGGAGAACATAATACCTTTGGGGTCACCCGTAGTTCCTGATGTATACATAATGCTGGCCAAATTTTCCATATTATTTTTATCCACTCTTTCGTCAAGCAATGAATCCGGCTCAGAATCTCCGAGTTTTATAAATTTATCATATGATATTACAAGGCTGTCACTGCTGCTACCGTGTCGCAGGATTATTTTTTTCAGATGTTTTAGTTCATCCTTGATTGATTTTATTTTATGGAATTGTTTTTCATCGGATACAATTATTATGGGAGCCTTTGTTTGATTTAATATAAAAACCAAGTGCTGAGGGACTGAATTTGCAGGAATCATAATATTAATAATTCCATTTGTCAGGCAGGCCAGATCAAGCACAGCCATTGATAGTTCATTTTCCATCAAAAAAGCAACACTTTCACTTTCCGCATTGATTTCATTAAATAATTTTAGGATAGATTTAGCGCAGATTTTGGTTTTTTCATAGATGTCAACCCAGCTAAATTTGTTTTCAACACTTCCATTAAGTAATGTAAAGACAGCACGGCTGCCATAGTCTTTAACTCTCTGTCGCAGAATGGAATTTAAATTGTAATAACTTTTCAAAATCAGTTTATGAATCAGGCCTTCCCATTTTTTTTGTCCATAAATTCTTGTTAATAATTCCGGCAAGCGGAAGAGATCGAGAAATGAATGAGTAATGTTTTTCAGGCAGGTATAATTTTGTCCCTGAGTATTTGATAATTTCTCCAGGAGATAATTCCCAAACCGGCAATAAACATCTGTATTTATTTTATTCATTAAATCATATGCAATCTGAGAGGGAAATATGTAAGCAAAAATCTCATCCCATCTTTGAATTAAGTCAAAGTCATTACCGAATAAATCATTTTCACAAATTGCATTCAGATGTTCCTCGATGGCGAATAGCAGAGATCCTAGTTCCTGTTTATCAAGAGCTGCTTTACCAGCAAGTAATTGTTCTTTAATCTTATTAATTTCTTGGGGTGTTACCAAGCCAAATTTTGAATCATTCATAAATTTTTATTGTTAAATTATCACTATACCCAGCTCACGTAAAATAGTAAAAGAAAATATAAAATTAAGGATAAATAAAAAAAGTCCGGAACTAGAACTGTCTAATCCCGGACCATTTAAGAACTGGCTGCAGAAATACCTTACTTGGAAGTCTGCAATTCTTTTTCTGTTATTCCTGCAAAATCTTCCAGCATTGCAGTGGTAATAGATTTTGGCCTTTCAATCGGATAACCCAAAGCGCGATCCCAAATAATATTTGAAACCACACCCAAAGCTCTTCCGATTCCGAAAAGAACGGTGTAGAAATCATATTCCTTCAGGCCGTAATACCATTGAATAACTCCTGATTGAGCGTCAACATTTGGCCACGGATTTTTTGCTTTTCCCTGCTTTTCAAGAATTGGCGGTGTTACTTTGTAGAGAACATCAACATATTTAAAGATTGGATCATCTTTAAGATGTTTCAGGCAGAATTCACGCTGTGCCATATAACGCGGATCAGTTTTTCTAAGTACTGCGTGACCAAATCCTGGAATAACCTGACCAGAATTCAAAGTATCCCAAACAAATTTTTTCATTTCCTCTTCGCTTGGAACTTTTCCACCCATCTTATCCATAACACCCTGTATCCATCTCAAAACTTCCTGATTAGCAAGACCATGCAGAGGGCCGGCCAAACCATCAATCATTGCTGATATGGAATAATAAACATCCGATAAAGCAGAAGCTACCAGATGTCCGGTGTGAGCGCTTACGTTACCACTCTCATGATCGCTGTGGAGAATAAAATATAAACGCGCAACATCATCATATGGTTTTCCAATACCCATCATATGTGCAAAGTTGCCGCCCATATCCATATCCGGATTTGCCTGGATAATATCATTGTTTTTATTCCGTCTTCATAGTATGGATCCCAGTAATCCATTTTACTCATTCCTTCGTTGTATTTTTGAACAAACACAGATTCCTTTTCCATTGCTAATATAGCGGCAGAAAACATCACCATTGGATGGCTTTCAATTGGCATAGCACGAAGAACATTAAAAACATAATCCGGAACGTGTTGTCTTTTTTTAAATTCTTCTGCCACTTCCATTGCATCTTTTTCAGAAG
>Ga0315535_1002074_pt1 | contig 13057 bp, 14 predicted proteins | sample SalMarSW160220MG_2_FD_203092 | JGI IMG/M metagenome (GOLD analysis project Ga0315535, IMG submission 203092) | Salt marsh sediment microbial communities from the Plum Island Ecosystem LTER, Massachusetts, United States - Salt Marsh Sediment SW1602-20 ...
CGTACGGCTTGTAGAGGAATACAGCGAAAGCGGCGAGATACCCATCCCTACGAAGAAATCAAAGACAGAGACATTCACGCTCGGGGATTTCGTGAAGGAGAAGAAGAAATGAGAGAAGATGTCCTTGAACTCAACAAAAAAGCCTGGAACAACATAGGGAAAAAGGTTTCTTCGCCATATATAGAACAACCAAAATTCAAGGAAATGTTCGAAGAATTCTGTTCAAAACTTCCTCAACACGCTGAAGTCCTTGATGTAGGATGCGGTTCAGGAATACCAATAACAAAAGCTCTCGCAGACAAAGGTTTCAGAATAACAGGAACAGATATATCTGAAAAAATGGTGGCTGCTGCAAAAGAAAACATCCCTGGAGGAGATTTTGAGTGCAAGTCGATGACTGAGATGGAATACAAAGAAGAATTTGATGGGGCAATTTCAAACTATAGCATGCTCCTGCTTGACCCCCATAACTTCAAAAAAGCTGCTTCTAGGATTATCGCTGCCTTAAAGAAAGGCGGCTATTTCCTTCTTGCACTCAATGAACCCGGACCAGAAGGTCATAATGAAGAAGAAAACTATACAAAGATAATGGGGCAGAGAATGTACAGCAGACCTTATACAGAACGGGAAATAAAAGATATTTTCTGCCCATCAGGGACAGAAATAATCAGAGTGGAAAGAGAGACCGTTAAATCAGAAAAATACGGAACGGAATACTGCCTTATGATATTGATGAGAAAACAATCATGAAACTGTCGTATTAAGGACTTCCCATATCTCATAGCCGTCCTTATCATATACCTTCTTGAAGGTAGACTTGCTGGTGAAGAGGAAAAGGAGTCCCTCGTTGGACCTGGACCAGACCAGGCCGTCCTTCATCTCAGGCGTCACATAGACGTACTTTACCTTGTAGATGTCGAAAAGCTGCTTTGTCTGCTCCAGCTTGCGTCCGTAGAACATGCTGTCCTGCACCTTGTAGAGAAATTCCTGGTCGTAATCAGACGCTGCGAGTGAGTCTGTGATGACAGGGGTCCGGGCGACAGTGGATATGAGATATCCATCGTCATAATGGCTCAGCACGAACTCGTTCTTGAATGCGTTGTCCCCCAGCCAGTCAAGGCTCTCCAAAGCAGCCCTGTCAGGGTGCATATCTGTCATCCTGGTAAGATAGGATGTGGTAGAGAACAGGATGCCGCAGATAAGTATGAGTATAGTGAGATTCTTCACGGTGATTACATTCCACTTCAGCTCATATAGCCTGACAAAACCTATGCCTGCGGCCACCGCAACCATGAACATCAGGTACATGTTGGCGATGTTACCTATGAAGAAAAGCGAAACCATCAGCAAGACGGACAATATGAAGAAGTATATGAAATCGCTCTTGCTCTTCCAGTTAGACGAAACACCGTAGACCGCAAGGACGATGCTGAATACGCCGAAGCCAAGCAAGCCGCCGAGATCGGAAAGGAAATTGCCGAATACGTTTATGTCAGGGGCATAGGAGTAATTATAGAAGAACGCTGCCCTCCCTGCAAAAGAGAAAAACGCAAGGACCAATACTATTATTATGAAACGGTTCTGCGCCTTCTTCTTCGTGAGAGCATACGCAAGGAGAAGAGATATCACTATAAGCGTATTGAAAATGCTGAATAGGGAGACCACTGCAAAGCATAACGCTGAGAGCGCAAAGCTGTATTTGCTGTCCTGCATGAAAAAGTACAGACCGAGCAGGGTAAGAGCTATTGCTGCTGAATTAGGGTTAGAGACCGTGAATGTATAGATGAACACAGGGTTCAGTATAAGCAAAAGCAGCATAAGATGCCGTTTATACTTATCATCGACAAAACGCCTCAGAATCAGATTGAAAAGCAGGACGCTGACCAGTCCAAGCAGGAAAGGCACAATCCTCGAAGCTGTCTGCAGTGCGACAATCTTTGACGCATATACCAGCAGGTAATGGTAAGGATTGAAAAAGAAGCTTCTTGGAGAGTATGAGAGGTCCTGCACATCCCTCGGCGGTGCGAACAGGTTTAAAGCGCCTTCGTTCAGAAGCTCCTTGGCCGCCCTGAAATGATAGTACGGCTCAGAGCCTATAAGCGAGTCATTTCCGGAATAGAAACGGAGGAAAGTTGGCAGGGTAAGGACTATGAAAAGCGCTATGACCGCAAACACAAAAAGGTTGCGCTTTTTCAGGTCTATCCTTATCTCCTCAACTACCATGGTATCATGCCTTTATCTCGCCTTTATCTCGCAGAATGACCTGTACACCTTGACCTCGTCATCATACACAAGCTCAAAGCAGTCCTCTTCCGCGTATTTGAGATCTTCTATGCCAAACTCCTCCATCGCCCGGGGCGAGAGGTATATATAATCCACATCATACTTGTCGAGCAGCTCGACAGCGTTGGTCTTGAACATCGCGGTGTACATCTGCTCTATGTCCTCGAAGATACCGCTGGATGAGCGTATGAGTATGAAATCATTATCCGCCACATTCTTCCTCTCAGCCAGGGCAGATATAAGGTTGCCCTCTGCGATAGTGGCAAGAATAACTGAATCCTCCGGCGTATTATCCTTTATCCAGGACAATGCCGACACCTCTTTCTGGCTCACTGATGCGCTTATGGATTCAGAAGCCCTCACAACAGAAGGTATTACAGATGTCAGTACCAATAGGACTATGAGACCTGTCCAGAAGACCCACTTGTAAGATGATATCTTGGTCTTTTCAAGATACTTGAACAGCAGATTCAGGGCCTGGCCGAGGAGAGGCACAAGGATCGCTCCCAGGAACATAAGACCTACCTCGAATGTTATAAGCTTGAACCAGAGAAGGAACGCCACAGAGAGGGCGAAAGCCATCAGCAGGTATGTGCGCTTGTCGCGCTCCTTGAACATGTAACGCGAGACCGCGTAGATGCCAAACATCAACGGGATGAGTCCTATGCTGGTGACGCTCGCTATGATATCCACGTCCCTGAAGTACGTCGCGAGTATCTGGATTGGGATGTTCTGCCATATCAGCCCATATGAATGGAACAGGAACGCCTTCTTGTATATCAGGATGTTTATCCACAAGGTCAGGAAGGTGACGAAAAGTATGACCTCAAGCTCTATCCTGTTCTGGATCTTGTACTCCAGCTTTATCAACAGCATGTAGATCAGCATCGCGAATACAAAAAGGAAAGCGATTGCGCTCGTGATTGAGAGAACAAAAGAGAAGAACAGGAACTGGTAGAGGAAGCGGCGCTCCCTTATCCTCATGAAACAGTAGATGAGATAGAATATGAGCGGAAGGGTGAACGAAAATATCGAGGCTGAGTTTATGGTCTTGGCCATGAATACAGGTATGAATGCAGACGCCGCGGCCGAGAACAACGCTATGTTGCGGTTCTTGGTCAGCTCTAGCACCATCAGGTAGATTATGATTATCAATGCGCACGCCAGGATGTTTGGTATTATCTTCAGGGTCAACGCGGTGCCCAATATAAACGAGAAGAACGCCAGTATGTAATCATATACAGGATGGAAGATGTGCGTCCTGCCTGAATAGCTCAGACTGTCAAGATAAGACGGAACGAGATTCTCCTTTATCAAATCCGCCTGCCGGTAGTGGAAGTATGCCTCGTCTATGGTGAAGTTTGGCGTCTGGAACGCGAGCCAGAGGCGCAGTGCGAGCGCTATGATGAATAATACCGCGACCAGATAAGGATAATGTCTCTTCTTGAGCATTCCTGGCAGTTATAAAAACAAGGTATTTATATCTTTCAAAAGCTTTATAAAAGCTCTCAGGGTAATGTTCTGCATGGAAACAGACAGGGTAAACACCGGTTCTGTCGTGATTGATGGGCTTCTGGATGGAGGGTTCGAGACAGACACAGTCACTACAATATACGGGCCTTCAGGAAGCGGCAAGACAAACCTGTGCATAATAGCGGCGGTCAATGTCACCAGGTCAGGCAGGAAAGTCGTATACATCGACAGCGAAGGCGGCTTCTCTGTGGAACGTCTGAAGCAGATATCTCCTGATGAGTATAAAGAATTGATTGATAACATCATATTCCTGAAACCGATGAACTTCTCTGATCAGAGGAACGCGTTCGGAAAGCTCAGCAAGCTTGTTGACGAAGACATCGGGCTAATCATCGTCGATACCATATCCATGCTTTATCGTCTTGAGATAGGTCAGACGAACGACGTCTATACCGTGAACAAGGATCTAGGCATGCAGATATCATACCTAGGCGAGATAACCCGACGCAAGAACATACCTGTCTTGGTGACTAACCAGGTATACGCCGACTTCAACAAGGAGAACGGCGTCAAGATGGTGGGCGGCGACATACTCAAGTACGGCAGCAAATGCCTGATCGAACTGCAGAAAGGGCACAAGGGCATCCGCAAGGCCATACTGAAGAAGCACAGGAGCATCGCAGAAGACAGGGAAGTGATGTTCAGGATAGTCAATGAAGGGATTGAAGAAGTCAAGTAAGAAAAAAATAAAAAAATTCTAAAATTACTGCTCTGTGAAATCCTCTGCAGTCAGGTCAAGCTCCTTGTTCCTGTCAAGCAGTCCGCGCTCGCGCAGGTACTGGGTAGCAAGGATGTGGAACAATATGCCTAAAGCTTTCTTGCCCTTGTTGTTGCAGGGTATCACGAAATCAATGTTGTTGGTCTGGTTGTTTGTGTCGCAGAGCGCCACCACGGGTATGCCTACCTTCATCGCATCATTTATTGCGTTACGGTCAGGCCATGCGTCGACCACGACAAGCACCTTGACCTCAAGGAAGTTCTCAAGGTTGGTATTGGTCAGGATCCCCGGAGGATACCTGCCTGCGAAAACCCTGATTTCTGTCACCTTATTGAACATCCTAACAGGCTTCCAGCCGTTCTCACGCCTGCACACCACGAGGATATCCTTCGGCGCGTACTTCGCGAGGAACTTTGCAGCAAGGTCGATGCGCTCATCGATCTTCTGAAGGTTCAGCACGTAAAGCCCGTCAGGCCTTGTCTTGTAGATGAAATTATCCATGTACTTTGTCCTGAATTTAGTGCCTATATGGATGCCGGCCTTGAGATACTGGTCGATCGGTACCAAAAGCTTTTCTTCTGCCATTTTATAGCCTCCAAAGAGCAATAGAAGTCAAAAGCATCTATCGCCACATTATTATCGCCCTGTAGCGCGCACAAAGTCCCGTTTCCGGCTTTCCTTTATGCTGGGCAATATATCCTGGGAGAAGAAGGGGGTTTATAAACTTTGTCTTGGTATGTTCTTAAGATTCCCCTGCAGAATCACGGGCTGCATAGCCTCAATCTCATCTTTATAACCCATTTCAGGTATCTGATTCAGCAGGTATATCGGCTTGTCCAGAACATGAGCAAAACCCATCTCCAAAAAGGTATTTCCACCGATATACCCTTCAATCCCGTTCTTATCATAGTTAAGGACAAGTATGGCATCAGACTCGGCAATCTTATGATAATATTTCTTTATAACATCAAGTTCCAGCTTCTCTGATTTGTTGTCAACATACTCTCCGGAGAGATGCCTATGGATCTCAGCAGGAACCTCGACCTCATGATTCATAGACTCAAGAAGAACTTTTGCTTCAAGGGTCTCCTTTGCAAAATCCATGCTCGCACACACTATCAGCTTCATAGACAGTCACAGAAAACAGATGATTTAAGTTTATTTCTATTCAGATTTAAATGATTCCAGCACTTCGTACACCGGCCCTTCAGGTGTCAGAGTGGACCTTATCAGCTTGAATGAGTCTATCTTGAATGATGCGCTTGGCGGGGCTATGTCCTCCAAAGTGTCCTTGAATGCTCTCTTGTCCTTGAGGAACTTGATGCGGGCGAGAGTGAGGTGAGGGTGGAACTTCTTGTCTGCTTCAAAGCCGAGTTTCTGTGTCACGAGGTCAACCTGCTTCTGTAGACTGTTGATTATTTCGTGAGGCTCGAGGCCGAGCCAGACAACGCGCGGGTTATTGGTGTTAGGAAATGCGCCGATCTTTGATAAGGATGCTTCGAATGGTTGGAATGAAATCTTGGATAATTCTTCAATAAGAATCGATAGCTTTTCTTCTTCCACATCTCCGAGGAATTTCAACGTAAGATGAAAAGATCTTGTCTTAGTCGCTTTACCTGGAATTATCAGCCTTTCCTGTAGAGAGTGCAGTTTCTCAGAAACATCTTCAGGTATCTCGATTGCTATAAATAATCTCATTTTGGAAAACAAAAAAGAAAAAAAGAAAAATGAAAGAAATACTTACTCGTCTTCTTTCTTCTCCTCTTCTGCTGGCTCCTCGGCCGGTGCTTCCTCCGCAGGAACCTCAGGTTCAGGAGCTGGAGGTGCTTCCATCTCCTCTTCCTTAGGCTCTTCTGGTGCTTCTTCAGCAGGAGCTTCAGGTTCAGGAGCTGGCTCTTCAGCAGGAGCCTCTTCCATAGGCTCTTCTTCAGGAGCTTCCTCACCGAAGTCCTCGCTGTCTTCAGGAGCTGGCTCTGGCTCTGGAGGAGCCTGCGGGGCTGCCTCTTCAGCAGGTGCCGGAGCACTGCTTTCAGGGGTTCCCTGTGCCTGGCCTATGACCTCTGCGAAGCCTACCTTCCGCAGCACCTTTGTGATACGAATCCTGACTTCGTCGCCTTCGCGCGTGTTCGGTACAAACAATACAAAGCCACGCTTCCTTGCGATGCCGTCGCCCTTCTCGCCGACAGCCTCTATCCTCACGTCAATCTCTTCACCAACTTTTACCGGCGGAAATCCACCGTCTCCTCGAGGCCTGAAACCGCCTCCCCGATTACCTTCTCCATACATTACATATTCACCTATATTTCCTATATCTAATCTGCACGACAGGTCGTGCATAAAATGAAAAAGAAAGAGAAATGATTTATAAAACTTTGGAAATGCCCAAAACAGCGTCTAGACGCGCTGTATCTAGACATCCTTAAGGCCGCCAGTCTCGACAAAGAAATTACACTCGCCGTCAGGCAGGTTCGGTGCGTCGATGAGCTTCGCGACCCTTGAGCCTTTCTTGCCCTTGCGCAGATAGATCCTGAACGTAGACGCGTGAGCCACTATATGGCCGCCGACAGCCTTTGTCGGATCGCCGAAGAACTGGGCAGGGTCAGCCTGCACCTGGTTCGTCACATAGACACAGACATTATGCACGTCAGCGAGCTTCAGCAGCGTGTGCATGTGCTTGTTGATCTTCTGCTGCCTCTCGGCAAGCGTCCCTCGGCCGATGAACTCTGCCCTGAAATGCGCTGTGAGCGAGTCTACAATCACCACCCTCACGTCGAGCTTATCATTGCTTATCAGGTCCTTGACCTTCTCTGCGAGAAGCATCTGGTGGTCAGAGTTGTATGCCTTCGCCACCTTGATGTTCTTCAACACCTGATCAGGATCAAGGCCTGCACCTTCTGCAAGCTGCTTTATCCTCTCTGGGCGGAACGTGTTCTCTGTATCTATATACACCGCGACAGCTGAAGGCTCATGCTTCTGGCAGTTCACGGCAAGAAGGTGGCCGACCTGGGTCTTGCCGGAGCCGAACTCGCCGAAACACTCGACGATGGAACCAGTCTCAAAACCGCCTCCGAGAAGCGTGTCGAATGTCTCGCTTCCTGTAGATATCTTCTTCACCTTCTCGCGCTTAGCAAGAACTTCCTCACCTGAGACAAATCCCATCTTGAGCGAGTCGCGCGCTGCATTTATCATCTTCCTGGCCACAGCCTCTGAAACTCCTGAATCCTCGACAAGCTTGCCGAGCGAAGACGCGGCTATGCTCATCACACCATCATAGCCTGCCTCTTTGAGGCGCTCTGCAGTCGCTGCACCCACACCGGGCAGGTCATAAATGTCCGGCTCTTTCTCCTGTTTGTCTTTTGATTCCATCTTCTTTGCTTTTGGTCTCTTCTCAACCTCTTCTTCAGAAACTATCGTTGGAACCCCTACAACAATCGAGTCATCATGTTTTGCTGCTTCAGCTGTCATTAATACCACCTCATATTTTAATTTTGTTACACTCAAAACGTCCTTTGGACGTTTTGGTGTGCTCAAAATGCTCTACATTTTGGCACCCCAAAATCACTTCGTGATTTGGAGGGTCCTTAAATTATTTTCAATAATTTCAGGATGCTTCAACAGCCAGGTCACCCTGGCTATTGAGAACTAAGTACTCATACGCTTTGTTGAGTACGACTACTGCTTTGGGAAGGTCAGAAGACCTGAGGGACTTAGTCGACTTCCACTCGTCAGTGTCCTTGTCTTTGTACCGCCTGTCAAAAGAAACAGTCAGTATGTCTGCGGATTCACCATCTTTCTTTGTGATGGTATTCCTCCACACAGTGGCTGATATGGCACCAGCCTTGAACTTCTTTTCCGGCAGATTACTGCCGAATGTCTTTTCAGTCATGTACAACACCTCGCGTTGCTTATCGCATCTTGTTTCAACCTGAAGCTTTTTACAGCTCCACTTTGGTGGCAGCTGGCTTCAAGCCGCGATGGGATATATAACGCTCAAATCGTTTAAATAGCTCATCCGAGCATGTCCAGTGGGTTGTGATGGGTTTAATGGGTCTGAGAAGGCAGAATCTGAGGGAATCAAGATATAGCGAAATGTTTGCGAGTGTCTTGTGGGATATTACAGGACCAGCATGACAAATATGCTCAACGCGACAAAGAAGAAGAACAATGCATACTCGTAGAAGGCACCTGTCCTGAATGCGCCCCGGAGTTTGAGCTTTGACAGAGGGTGCAGGGGCATTATGCCTTTTGTGGTGAGGGTGTCTGCGAATATGTGAGATGAATATCCGAAGAGGAATGCTATCGAGTAGAGCGTTGATCCGCTGAGAAGGTAGAGAAGGATAGGGAATAGGGCTATCGCGAAGAATGAATGAAAGAATCCCCTATGCTCGAACAATCTTGATATTGGCCAGGCCATCTGGCCAAGCCTTGACTTAGGATGGTCGATGTCAGGAAAGGCCGCTCCAATCAGGAGTATGAAGGCGAATAAGAGCTGGTTCTCAGGCCTCAGGAAGCGTATGGCTATCAATGCCACAAGGAAACCGAAGGCGATATGGGTCTTGAACATCATCTTGGTTTAAAAAAAGCAGTCTGCATTAATAAAGGTTGGTCTGAATAACTCGTGATATTTCCAGAAAACATCTTATAAAATGTCTTATAAATTGTTCTGCAAAACATATCATGCATCACATAAATATATAAATAAGGTCTTTGAAATAATGAGATTGTCCAAAGGGGGTAAACATCATGATAAAGCTGAATTATGCTCAGATTGTCGAGCAGATAAAAGAGAAAGCAGGGATTTCTGAGGAAGAGATAAGCAAGCGAGTGGATAAGAAGATGGAGCAGCTCGCCGGCTTGATATCAAGGGACGGAGCCGCACACATCGTGGCGAACGAGCTCAAGATAAACGTGTTCGAGGCTGCTGCAGGCGGCAAGATGACCATCAAGAAGCTTCTCCCCGGCATGAGGAGCGTCGAAGTCGTCGGTAAGGTGCGGGCAGTCTATGAAGTGAGGGAATTCTCGACTGACAGGGGAAGCGGAAAGGTAGGCAGCTTCCTGATTGCAGACGAGGAAGGCATGTGCAGGGTCACGTGCTGGCATGCGCAGACAGAGAAGATGGCAGGGTTGAAAGAAGGTGATGTCGTCAGGGTAAAGGACGGATATGTCAGGGAGAACAACGGAAGGAACGAGATCCATCTCAACGACAGGAGTGAGCTGGAGATCAATCCGCCAGGAGTCGAGGTCAATGTGCCTGAAGGCCTCCAGCAGGCAAGGGCCGAAGCTGTCAGGAAGAAGATAGCAGAACTCGGCGAGAACGACAACAATGTCGAGCTTCTCGGCACGATAGTGCAGGCATTCGAGCCAAGGTTCTTCGAGATTTGCCCGCAGTGCGGCAAGAGGGCAAAGCCAAGGGAAGAGCAGTTCGTATGCCCGGAGCACAACATCGTCACGCCAGATTACTCTTACGTCATGAACGTGGTGCTCGACGACGGGAGCGAGACCATAAGGGTCGTGCTATTCAGGCAGCAGCTGGAGCAGCTCATCAGGAAACCAAGAGAAGAGGTCCTGCAGTACCGGGAGTTCAAGGACAAGTTCGACGAGGTGAAGATAGACCTTCTCGGCCAACTTGTAAAGATCAGAGGCAGGTCGTCGAAGAACACAGTGTTCGACAGGATAGAGTTCGTGGCGCAGGAAGTCGACACAAATCCCGACCCCAAAGAGGAGATAAAACGGCTGAACAAAGGGCTCGGCAATGAGACTGCGGCCTGAAACGTCTTCCACATATTATCTTTCACGAATTTCATTCTCATGAAACAGCATGAAGACCACCATGATGAACGGAACAGGACAAACATCCTGTTCGGCTTGTTCATATCCCTCCTAGTGATCCTCCTCGTCCTCTTCGTGACAAATGATGCCCCTGATAAGAAGATAGTCCTGCTCAGCTTCGATGTCGAGCCTGTCGACGGCGAGGCGAGCGTGATGACAGTACTTGACGCCATAGAGAGGGAGAACATCAGCGTCACTTTCTTCGTGACAGGGGAGTATGCAGCTTCGCATCCTGACATTGTGGAGCGGATGGCAGGCCAGGAGGTCGGAGTGCATGGATACACGCACAAGCCATTCACAAAGATGGACAACGAGGAGAAGATATCCGAGATCAGCATGACGCGCAATCTTCTGGAGAACATCACAGGTCAGAGCGTGATAGGTTTCAGGGCGCCTTACAACAGGATCGATTCCAAGACGCTCGATGTGCTGGAATCAGAAGGTTTCAGGTATGACGCGTCGATGATATCAGGATGGGGGATATTCTATCCGAACATCGGTGACAGAGACATAGGCGAGGTGCCGGTCTCGAGCGTCCTTGGGCTGCCTCTTGAGGACGTGGTCTTCTTATATTATCTTCGAATGCCGAGCCTGTTCTTCTATATCATTGAGAACAAGAAGAGCGGTCTGGAGTCATACCTGTTCCATCCGCACCATATCGCAGAGCATATAAACGAGTTTGATGACTTTATAAACCGTTTAAAAAAGGAAAACACAATATTTATAAGCCACAGAGAACTAATTGAACAGCATAATGAGGGGGTTTAGACAGGTAGGGGTTCTAGCTATTGTGCTCTTTGTAGTCATCCTTATCGTCTCTGGCTGCTCTTCCGGCCCCCGCGGGCTCAAGACAAGCCAGGAGTCGCGCCCGCTGGTAGAGACAGTCGATGTGTTCGCTGATGAGCCATATACTGTGCAGGAGAAGCGCGTAGTCGGAGAGAACTGCATAGAAAGGAAGTACAGCGAGATGAACGATTCCAGATTCAGGATAAGCATGGACGAGACAGAATGGATCGACAATCCGCCTGTATTGGGCGAATCCAACGATGTCAGGAGGGTAGTGACCATATTCAATGAGCGCGATGAGATTGACGCGGTCTATCTTGACAAGGTATATGTCTACAACGGGACAGAGATAAGGCGGTCAAAGCATCCCATGATGTTCCTTGTCGACCCGAAGTCGAGCAGGAAGCTCTATTTTGTCTGGCACACGCAGTATGACCCCCTGAAGGATGTCCAGGCAGCGTTCACGAACAACACAGAAGAGCTCGGGTTCACGACACGCATAATGCGGATGTGCGTGAATGAGACAGAGACGGTCAATGTTACAAAGACTAAGAAAGTGCTTGTCGGGACAGAAGAAGAAGTCGTGGGCTATGACAACTACGTAAAAGTAGAGCTGGAACGGCACTGATATAGAGCGTGCCTGCAGGATTATTCTATCACATCTTCACCTATCATATCAGGAGGTATGTTCGCGGTCATATATGAGAAAGCCTTGTCTGTCACATTGCCCTGGTATGAAATGTCCTCACCCCTTGATGTCTTCTCGACGCCAGCTATCACGAAACTGGCGATGTAGGGCTGTGTGAGGAATCCGCAGTTGAAGCTGTCGAAGTCAGAGACGTACTTGGTGAACTGAACTGTCCCGTCTTCCATCCTCTGGACATCTTCTGCGAAAAGGGCTGGTGTCTCAGAGAGATTTACCTGACCGGAGATATCCTGGCTGAAACAGTAGATCTTATAATCTGTTATCGAGTCCGGGGCCGTCGGGCTTCCATCGATGCTGTAGCTGATGTTCCTTATCGTGAAGAGGAACTGGTCGCCCTGCTGGACAACGCTCAAAAGATCAGCAAGCCCGGGCGGAAGGTCATCTTTGGACGGCTCGTAGGATCCAGGGTCAGGGAAATTGAACGACGGGCTCTCCTTGCCCTCCGTATCCGTCGCGGTTATTGCAAACATGTATAGCGCATCATTGCTGATATTGGACATCAGATAGAAGAAATGCTCATCAGCAGTAGAGTAGTACAAGGTATCGTTCTTCAGCTCTGTGGATGTTATGTCTATGCCAAGCACAGAGAGGAGATTGTACCTCTTGGTGCAGTTTATCCTGTCGATTATACATTTCGGATCGAGGACAGAGTCGATTGAGATGTGGATGTCCTGCTTGTCCTTGACCGGCAGGATAAGTGTATTGAGCTTCTCCTTTATTGCAGGGTCGAGCTGGTCAGGGGACTTGTCCTTGAGATTGGTCTTCATCGCAGGGTCCTTGGAATAGTATATGGTGTAATGGTCTACATTGACGCCGAGCAAAGGGTTCCAGGTCAGGAGGGATGTATTCGATGCCAGCCTGGCGTCACGGACCTCAAAAGCTCCGACGTCAGTTATCTCCCCTTTGAACAGATAAGCGAACTTCAGCACAAGCTGCTGGATGCCCATCCTCTTCTGGACATCATTGTAGGCGAAGAAAGACTGGTTCTGCACGACGCAGAACTTGAGCACGCGGTCCTGGACCCTGCACTCGCGCGAGTCATCCTCCGGCTTCTCAGGAAGTATAGATATGTTGCCGTACGGGTCCTTGTAGATGAAAAGCTGCTTCCCGGTTCCTCGACGCTCGTACTTGAGCTTGTCAGGAGCGCCTGGCAGGTCTTTGCTTACTGTCTTGAACAACACATCCTTGACAAGCTGGGCCGT
>Ga0315535_1002075_pt1 | contig 13050 bp, 10 predicted proteins | sample SalMarSW160220MG_2_FD_203092 | JGI IMG/M metagenome (GOLD analysis project Ga0315535, IMG submission 203092) | Salt marsh sediment microbial communities from the Plum Island Ecosystem LTER, Massachusetts, United States - Salt Marsh Sediment SW1602-20 ...
TTCGAACCGAAACCAATAAAAGGGGCTTTTGCCCCTTTTTGTAAACCAAAAAGACTAGGATTCGAACCGAAACCAATAAAAGGGGCTTTTGCCCCTTTTAAATAAAACTGGGAGACTAGGATTCGAACCTAGATAGACAGATCCAGAGTCTGCCGTCCTGCCATTAGACGATCTCCCATCAATTCATCAATTCTATTTGCCCTTTTTGCGCGGTTTTTTCTTCCCGGCATTCTTCTTGGCCTGCTTCGCTATTTTTTCAAGTTCGGCATCCGAAAGAACCGTAAAAATCGTGCAGGTGCCTTTGTACTCGTAGATGTTCAGGCCTTCCCATCGGGCGCCTTTCTTCTTGTTGCGCAGAAAGACGGCCCTCACCCCGGAGGTATTGATGATCTTCTCTTGCACTACGTACGGGCTAGCCAAGACCGTCTTGTGGTAGTACTCGAGAGTATGATCGTAGTCGCGGGGCGATCGAAAGCGGTTCTCGCCGATTTTCTTGGCCCAGGGGATCAAGGGTGCGCCATGGTAAGGAACCGGGGGCGCTTCCTTGGCTGCAGCCGGAGACGCGGAAAACACGAACACGACGCAAGCCGCAACCACGTACCGAAAGAGCCGTATTGTCACAGATCCGATGTTCATTGGAGAGCGAGTATTATGGACACGAAGCAGGATTGTCAAGCACAAACAGTCGTAAAGCCCGTTCGGTTCAAGTCATTACGTCGTCGGTTTCAGGGTCGTGCTCTCCGAAGAGGCAGGAAAGGGATGGAGGTATGCAGCTTACAAGGGAGCCGGCCACTGAGTGCCAAGACCGGGCCCCAGCACTAAAGCGTTCAGAAACAGTCGCTGAGAGGCCCAACTCACGGCCCTGAAAACGGGATCGTCGGCGAACAAGATCACCTGGCCACGGCCCACCTGTTCCCTGGACAGGTAGGCGGTGCGGGCGATGCGGCCGGCCGCCTCGGGCCACAACAGGCCTGAAAGATGCAACGTCCCAAGCTCGGCAAAGCGAGCCGGCACCTGTGCAGGATGATCGGCCACCAAGGTATCTCTCGCGTGAAAGTTAACGGCCAGTTTGTCCGGGCAGCCAAAGGCCAACCATAACTCGTTATCGAGATCAACCCGCAGCATGGCACCGCTTGGATGGAAACGGCGGAGACGCTCGTCGGCGGCGGTAATGAAATCTGCCAGCTCTTTCTTTTTCAGCTTTGGCGCCACGGTCTCTATCCATTTGTCCAGACGCACTAGTTTCGATGGAATCTCGTACCATCCGGTACCAGTGGGCAGAAACGCTCTGGCCGCCGGACCCACCAGCGGCTCTACGTCATAAGGCGAACCCGCTTCGGGTACTTCGATTTTCTTGTTCTTGCCAGATTCCTTTTTGTCCTTGTCTTCGGCTGTGGCCCTCACGCCCACGCCCCGGAAACGACCGGCCGACTCGGCCTGATCCGCAGAAAGCCCCAGCACAATCGGAGGAAAGCGATCCAGCGCTTCGGCCCGGGGGCGGGTCCGGCACAATTTCCAATCTTTTCCGGCTACGAAGGCGGCCGCTGAACCAATGGCCACAAGGCTGCCTCCCTGGCGCACCCAGGCGGCCAGCTTCTCGCGCCCTTTCTTTCCGATAGCTGCCGCACAGGCAGAGGGGCCGCCGTAACAAGGAGGCAACACTATCACATTGTAACGCTCCAGATCCTGGCGCGACAGCCAGGCCAGTTCAAGGCCGGAGAATCTTTCACCCATGCGCCTGTCCAGCAGGTGCCAGATCTCGCCATAGGCAGGCGGGGCGATGGGGAAGCCCGCCAGTACGGCGATGCGCGGCGGTATCAGCGGCTCGAATTCATCGCTGCCCAGATCGGGGCCTGCCTGCGACAGGTCGCCGGAAAGCCCGTGGAGTTCGACCGCGAATTCTTCTGCCAGAGTTTTCAAGCGATCGTCCAGCTGCTTCGGGTTCTCTTCACGGCGAAGCAGAAACGATCCTGGTTTGTATGATCGGCCGTCGATCTTGAACGGCTCGTTGGCAACGCGCAGGCTGAAATTCTGTTCGAGCAACCGGGCAGCCAAAAAAATCGCGCCGTCGCTGCTTCCCGAAAACAAATATCCTTGCGTTGCAGGACTCGTGAGTGCCGCAGTCGTCTCGGCTGCCGGTTTCTCGACAGAGGCCCACTTGCCGCCAGGCAGCCGGTCCGTCCAGTAGATTTCCACTCCGAAGGCAAGCGGCAGTGACCAGGCGGTTGTCTCGTACAGTCGGCTCTGGTGACGCCGCTCAAGCCAGCGGCGCTCCTCGCTCAGGAATTTTTTCGACATGGGTTGATGGAAGTCGAGCAGGTTGTGGACCAGCGGACCCAGGGGCTGGTCGGCCCGCACCAGGTAACTTCCGGCCGGAATCAGCCTTGTGCTAGCCTTTTCAGACCAGGCATCGTGCAGTCTCTCGGCGCGCACGGGCGCCGGATTCGACTGGATCTCGATACCGTGTCGCAACAGTGTAGCTAAAAACAGTCGTGTGCGATTGGAGTCGCGGCCGGGGGGGATCAGCCAGGCGCGGCGAGCCGAGTGGCGCCCACGTTCAACGGCCTCCCGGCGTCCGTCGGCGAAGTCTTCCAGGATTTCGCGGCGGTTTCTGGCCAGCGACTCGAGATTTGAAAGAGCTGCATCGAGCTGTTGCTCGACTGTCAGCCGGTAGTCCAGCAATCGGCCGGTGCGCTGTCTGAGCTGCGCTCCCTCGCTGCCGGCCTGTTCGTGCAGAATGCCAATGGCCCCGAAGAATTTTGGCCAGCCGGAACCGTAGCCCATGAAGAACTCTTCGTTCCAGGAGCGGGTGTAGTATGAGCGTCCCCGGCGATCGAAGTGGGCGGCGTTGTCACGGGCGAAGCGCTGCAGCCAGCGCGAAACGTGCGCAGGCAGATGAGGGTTGAACGGGTGGCGCGGCGGCGAAAACAAGAATGAAGAATCGCCCCACATTTCGTGAGCGTCTAAAACCAACTGCGGTGTCCAGCGCAGCCAGGCGCTTACACGTCCGCGCGTCTCGGGATGCACCTGGGCCAGATAGTCACGGTTGGGATCGAACCAATAGTGGTTCCAGCGGCCCCATGGCCATAGTCCCGAGTGCTGGATGCTGGCCCGATCGGAGTTGGGAATCCGGCCCGACAGCATGGCCATTTGAGAGAGCGTGCGGAAGCGCCCGTCGGGGTTTTCAACCGGGTCGATGATTACAATCAATTCCCGGCGCAACAATCGCGCAAGTTCATCCTGACCGGTGCACAGCCTATATGCCAGGCGCACGGCGGCGTCGGAACCGGAAAGCTCGTCGCCGTGGATCGAGAATGCCATCCAGGCCACGGCCGGCGCCTGCTTGGCGATACGCTCGATTTCCTGTCGGGGAGTGTCACGGGGGTCGGCCAGGCGCGCCAATGATTTACGGATTTCCTTCAGACGTGACAGGTTATGCTCACTGGAGACCACCAGATAGACTAGCGGGCGTTGCTCGTAAGAGGTGGCATACGTTTCGAGTCGCGCCCGAGGGCATGTCTTAGCCAAGTGCTCGAAGTAACGGTCTATCTGTTCGACGGAGGCCGGCTTCTGGCCGGGTTGGAAACCGAGGAACTCTTCCGGGGAAATGATCCTGTCCTCTCCGGCGGCAGCTGTTGCCGGGAGCGCCAATATGAGAATCAGAGGAGAGAGCCTCCATGCAATCGACCTCATGACACCTCCAAGTCTGGTTTGGCACAGTATAATAATAAATGCAGGAATTTCCGCAGAACTTTTTTCAGATAGAACCTTGGCTGTGAAGGTCAGTTCTGCCCGCTGAAAGCTTGCCAGACGGAGAGCAGGGCCGTTGGAAACACGTCGGCCGCGGCGGACACAACTTCTGTCGGATGATAGATTTTCAACGACCGATCGGCCGCGTGCAAGGCCAAGAAAACCAGTAAGGCCGCCAGCGCCCCCGAGACGGCCAACGCCAGTTCTCCAGCCGGAAAGAAAAACGCAAGCGCGCATCCTGCGGCAAACCAGGGGCCTACCATCAAGTACTGCACCCAGCTACTGCGTGGTTTCTTGAATATGGCCGGATTGAGTGCGCATCCGAAAGTAGTTACGCCGATGATTAATATCGGGTTCATCAGCAGATCAATTTGCCTGGATTTTGCCAAGCTAGCGACTGCGCCACCAAGACATATCAATGCCAGGAAAAATGAGGTAACCAGCAAGAAGCGGCTTTTTGACCTAATAGCTGTGCCTAAAGCGATAAACAGCACAGCGGCCGCGAACAGCGGCCAGCGTAGTGTAGCCAATAGCTGCGCCGGTAAAAAAACGGCCGCCGCCCACATGACTCCGAGACCAACCCAAATCGCCAAAGCGAAAAACAACCGCTGACCTAGTAAAAAGCGGCGCTGTACATCTTGTCCCGCCATCTGCACGGTGAAGATCTCTTTTTTGGGGATCAGGCGACGTCTTCTCTGCTCGGGTGTTACCGTAGAAGGGCTCACGAGTTCCTCTCCAGGTTTGTTACTCCAAAAGTTACAACAGCTCTGCTCCCGTCAATATTCCATTTCACTACCAGTGTTTGTGCAACATTGCGAGAACGTCGTTGCTCACCGCAACCAGTGTATGTAAAAGCCAGCCGTACCAGAACGAGCGCGCTCTCAAAGCCAGGTATCCCAACAGAATACCGGCTAACACGGCGGCCAAGGTTTCTATCTGCGCCTTGCCGAAATGCAGGATGGCGAAGGGGATCATTTGCACGAAGACGGCATAGAATCCGATTGACGGACGCAGGCCGAATAGCATGAAGCCGCGAAAGATAAATTCCCAGCCGATGAAGTACACGGCGTAGGCACACTCGTAGACAAAAAAATGTGCCGGGTTACTAGCGGCTTCGAAAAACAAAGGATACTTCGACTGAAACGAGGGCAGGTAGCTTACCAGCACCAGTATAGGCAAGAAGGCAAAATACATGCAAAAGACTGCCTTAAGTCCGAACTTCCAGTCTCCAAGGCCCACACCCAGCTCAGCGACCGGAAATCCAAGCACCAGCCTTCCAATCAAAAAAGGCACAATTCCCAAAAGAAGCAGGCTGCAGCCGTACCAGTAGAAGGCCGGGTAGAGATCCCGAAACTCGCTCGGGGAAAAGTACTTGAGGAAGTTTCCACGGAAAACAGAGCTCGAGCCGTTTTCGTGAAACAGGATTATCAGAATCGTTGCAGCGACAATGACCAGCACGGCATCGAAGGAGAGGCCTCGGGTCCAGTCCGAAAGGACCCGCGTCAGGCTACCGGAACTTGCAGATTGATCATCACGTTTCACTGACTGCGTCCAGGTATGCTAAAGCCCTGTCTACCCGAGCCAAGGTCTCCGCGCGTCCTAGAATCGATATCACTGTAAACAGTGACGGGCTGAAAGTCGCGCCGGTCAGTGCCAGTCGAATGGGCTGGGCGACCTTGCCCAGTTTACCGTCCCCAAGCTCGTCCGCCATTGCGCGAAAAACACCTTCGATGGCCTGTTCGTCGTTGAGATCAAGTGATTCAAGCTCTGCTCGTGCGCGATTCAGTATTTTCTCGGCTCCGGACTTGAACCACTTCTTGGCTGCTTTCTGGTCGTACTCTTGCGGGGCACGGTAGAAATATACCGCCATTTCCGCCATATGAACCATGGTCTTGGCGCGTTCCTTGAGCGGAGCAACGATGCGCAGCAGCTTATCGTCCGATTTCGCCTGGATGCCCAACTTTGCCAGGTAATCAGGCAGCATCTTGGCAAGCTTCTCGTCTGGAGTCTCTCCGATGTAGTGAGCGTTTAGCCACTTTAGTTTATCGGGATTGAGCACTCCGGCCGACCGACCAACGTGGGACAGGTCGAACTTGTCGCATAGTTCCTCTCGCGAAAAGATCTCCTGGTCTCCGTGACTCCAACCCAGACGGGCCAGATAGTTGACCAACGCGTGCGGCAAATAGCCCATATTGCGGTATTCCTGCACCGAGACACTGATGCCCTGCTTGCGATACTCATCCTCGCGACGCTTTGAAAGTTTTGAGCCGTCCGGACCGTGGGTCAAGGGCATGTGCGCAAAGTGCGGAATGTCGTAACCTAAAGCGCGGTAAAGCATCATCTGCTTGGGCGTATTGTCGACATGATCGTTGCCGCGTATGACATGGCTGATGCGCATGTCGGAGTCGTCTACCACAACGCAAAAGTTATAGGTGGGCGAACCGTCCGAGCGAGCCAGGATCCAGTCATCCAGTTTGCTCGGGTCTATCGGAATACGGCCCATGATCAGGTCTTCAAAGCTCTCTGGCGCGTCGTCTGGAGAGCGAAACCTTATTGTGAAAGGCCGTCCGCCGGGATCCTCAAAAGGATCGCGCTCGCGGCAACTACGATCGTACACATAGGTTCGTTTTTCGGCCTCGGCTTGCTTGCGCTTGCGCGTAAGATCGTCCGCTGTGCAGTAACAGCGGTAGGCCTTGCCCTCGGCCAGCAACCTTTCAAGGTGCACGTTGTACAACTCGGATCTTTGCGACTGTAAATAAGGTCCTTCGTCGACGTCGATCTCGAGCCAGGACAAACTATCCAGAATTTGATCGACGGCGGCTTGCGTCGATCGCTCGCGGTCGGTATCTTCGATACGCAAGATGAAAGTCCCGCCGTTGCGCCGGGCAAAGAGATGATTGAAGATGGCCGTGCGCACTCCGCCGATATGCAGGTAGCCGGTAGGCGAAGGCGCGAAGCGCACTCGGACAGCCGGGTTCTTTTCCGTCAATTTTGCCTCCTCATATGCCCCGCAGCGCGGAGCATAGCCACAACTCGAATTCAAGGCAAGAAATACGGGATATTGGGCTCGGACGCCGCTTATTACTCAGTTGCGTCCGCTGGGGGCGAACAGAAATGGGTAGGTGACGTCAACCTCGCCACCGCCCGTGGGACGGGGGAAACGCCAGCCCCTGACTCGTGCCAGGACGCAAGAGCGCAGGTTACCCGCTGCCAAGCTGCTGCTCTGACTCGCCTCGGCAGTAGAGACGTGACCGCGGTGGTTTATGACGAAGTGGACGCGCAGCTTGCCGGCAAGATTGGGGTGCCGGGTCAGTTCGCGCTCGTAGCAGTAACGGATCTGCTGGCGATGCTTGCGTATGTATTGCCTGATGATCTCGGCGGGCAGCGATCCTCTGAAATGAGGTTCACCGTGGCTGATAAGAGGCACATTCTCGGTTGGAGATGAGTAGACGACTTTTGGCCTGGAACTGTTGTCGAGTTCAGGCCGACTGACAGGGCCGCTTCCGTGCAGTACATTTGTGTTGGTACCGTGCCCGCCAGGCCCGCTTCCGGCTACATCGAGACCCCCATATCCGCCTGACGTTCCTGGTGTTTTTCCTTCTAGTCCCCCAATGGCGCTTGAGAGATCGCCTCCCAGGCCATGATGTGTAGTGTCAAACGTGCCGGCCAGGCCGGGAGCATCTGTGAGCGCCGCTACCAGACCCAGGTGCGAAACACTCTCTCGATCGTCGGGCTTGATTGCCTTGTGCGCCGAGCGCTTGCCGGTGTCTGGCGCTCCAGGTTTACCGGCCTTGCCGGCAGGCCCGGCGGGCAGGTCGGCCAGTGTCTTGGTTGTGGAAAGATCAGACTTGAACAGATCCAGCGCCAGGCGTTTGCGATCCGACTCGATGTGCGAGACAAGGTTATAGAAATAACGACTGGACGCCTTATGCAGTTCGACCTCTGCTGAACCCCTGGCTTGCGGTCCAAGCAGCAAAGTGGCAACAAAGGCCGCCGCCCCGAATACAACCAGCAAGAGACTATTGAGAAAAGCCGGCTCTAGTTCCGAGGCTAAGAAGCCGCGGCGCGGCGGTCTGACACGCTGCCGGGAAAGGACGATGTTCAGCCGCTCGAAATCGAGGCGCACAGGGCTGTTTTCTGGCAGCATTGCCATTATAGTACCCGGCCTGTCGGGGTCGGGGACCGTGTCCAGCCGTACCCAGGCGCCGTCCTGGTTGCGATAGAAGCGAGTGTTGCCGCCCGCCCTGACCGTGACATCACCAGCGTCGATGTCGAGCAGCGGAAAACGGTCGTACGGCAGCACATCGGGAAGGGGAACGGCCGAGGTATATTCGCTCCCCGCGAGAATCGTACCCCTTCGCTCCGGAACCTGTATGACATCCAGCGGGGTATCTCCCCAGAAAAGTTCGATCTGAACCCTGCGCGACAGTTTTTCGGTCGAATCCATGGCAACCTCCCGTGAACGGATCTTTTGATGTCCTGACGTCTGAAAAGTTCCATCGGGCAAAAAGTCGGCCTTGCCCTGCAGTTTGCGTGGTGCTAGTATTTCAACGACATGAAGAAATCGATTTCCGCAGTGATTGTGCTTGCCGTCGTGGGCTTCTTTTCGACCTCGATCTGGGCTTCAATGGCAATGAGGCTTTCTTTGAGCCAGCTCGTCTCTTTTTCGGACAGGGTGGTCGTTGCCCGCCTTGACGCTCCCGGAAAATCGGCCTGGGGGCCCAAGCGAATGCGCATATACACTACTTTCACTTTCGAGGTGGAAGAGGATGTTGCAGGAAGAGGGCCGAGCCGTGTCACAATCGTCCAACCGGGCGGCCGGGTCGGGCACCTGGCCCAGATAACCCAGGGCTATCCGAGTTTCAAGGTGGGCGATCGCCTGCTTCTGTTCTTGCGGCGCAGTCAGGCAGCCTACCGGGTAGTGGGCTTGTCACAGGGTGTCTTCGACTTCCATATTAATAACGGGCGAAAGATTGTCGCCCAGAAAATCGAGGGTCTTTCGTTCATAGATGACGCAGGCCATCCCTTGTTGTTCGAGCGCGCCGAGGCGCTATCGAAAATCAGGGCGTTGTTTGCCGCCAAGGCAGGGGCGGACAAATGAGTTTTCATAAAGTGTTGATGCTGATCGCCGCGGCAATGCTGTGCGCGTCGAGCCCGGCGCGGGCATACAAAAGAAGCCGCGACAAGGATACGGGTGTGTGCCTTTTTCTGCCAAACTCCAGCGCCACATATTACATCAACGAGCACTGCAGCTCGGATATCGCCGACGTCAACCAATGCATCTCGGCCGTAAGGTCCGCCTTCGACAGCTGGAACAGCGAGGCCTGCACGGATCTTTCGATGGGCTACGGCGGTACTACAACGATCACCGAGGTCGGTTTCGATCAAGATCACTGGAAAGACAACATCAACCTGGTCATTTTCCAGGAGAATTCCTGGTTGCATTCAGACCCCGACACTGAAAAAACCATCGCTTTGACTACAACGACCTATGACATCGATTCGGGAGAAATCGTCGATTTCGATATCGAGTTCAACGGGGTCAACTTCGACTTCACGACCTTGGCCGATCAGGCGCCAATGATGGATATCCAGAACACGATTTCCCACGAAGTGGGTCACGCCATCGGGCTGGATCACTCACTCGATCCCACGGCGACCATGTTCAAGAGTGCCTCGGCGGGTGAAGTCAGCAAGCGCACTCTGGCCCAGGACGACATCGACGCGCTATGCTTCGTCTATCCGTCCGACGGCGAGACGCCGGGATACACTGACGATTCCTTGACGCAGGAGTGCCTTGGAAAAGTCAGTGATGGCAATGGATGCGGCTGCTCGAGTCACCGAGCGGCGCTGGGTGGCACAAGATACTTCGGTTGGCTACTGATGGCTGCCGCCGGCTTTGAACTTTTTCGAAGGCGCAATAAGAAAGAACGGAGGTCAGTGAAATGATCCGCTGGTTCACGATTTTCTGCTGCGGTGCGCTGCTGGTTGCGTCCCTGGGGCTGCCGGGTTGCGACGACACCCGCTTGTTCGCGGTCACAACTCATGTCGACCTTTTCTTCCCGGAAGGTACGCTGCAGGTCGATTCGTTCGATCAGAAGGCCTCGGCCAAGATCGACATCCTGTGGGTGGTCGACAACTCGGGCACCATGTGGGAAGAACAAGACAACCTGGCTAGCAACTTCCAGTCTTTCATCTCGATCATCGAAGCCTCGAGCGTCGACTACCAGATAGGCGTGATCTCGACCGATATGGACAAACCGGAACATTCGGGCAAGCTTCTCGGCTCGCCGAAGATAATCACGTCCGGCCCCAACGCCGCGACCCAGTTCGCGGCCAACGTCAAGGTAGGCACCGACGGCGCCGGCAACGAGCGTGGACTGGAGGCGGCCTTCAAGGCTCTCTCCGAACCTCTCATCTCGGGCGACAACTCTGGTTTTCTACGAGACGGGGCCGCGCTGGCAGTCATCTTCGTCTCGGATGAAGACGACAAGTCTTATGGCATGGTTTCTTTTTACCAGCGCACCTTCGAGCAAATGAAGGGCGTCGGCAACGAAAACCGGGTTGTCTCGGGTGCCATCGTCGGCGATCAGCCGGACGGCTGCTCGAATCCGAACACCGGCTCGGCAGAACCCGGAACGCGCTACCACATGCTGGTGCAGAACGTCGGGGGCAGCATCGGCTCGATCTGCGACGGCGATTTCAGCGCAACGCTGAACCAACTCGGATTGACTGTGGCTGGCCTTGATCGCAGGTTCACGCTCTCTGACGAGAGTCCCGAAGAAGACACTATCGGAGTCAAGGTCGACGGGAAGGACGTTGCCAAGGACTACCAGGAGGGCTGGCAGTTCGAAAACGGCAGCATTTTCTTCAACGGCAGCTACGTGCCGCCTCCGGGCTCAACGATCGAGGTCAGCTACCTGCACCCCGAGCGTAGCTTCACACTTTCACAAATTCCCGCTCACGATCCCGCAAACCCCGGCCAGGACATTGATGTGAGGGTCTACTCTCCGACAGCTTCGGACTGCGATTCGAGCCAGGATTGTCCGTCGGGGCAAATGTGCTCTGCCGAGGCGCGTAAGTGCGGCGGGCAACCGATCTCTTACAATCTGGCCACGGGCTGGGTGCTGGAGAACACGACCAGCGCTGGCGAGGAACAGTACATAGTTGCCTTCGAGGGAGATTATTACCCCGAGGGCGGCTCGACCGTGCAAGTCAAGTACGCCTGCAAGGGCGGTTGCAAGTAAGTCGCGTGAGGAAAGGAATGCAAGCCATGAGAAATTCGGGTTTGATTCTTGTGTTGGTTCTTGCGTCAGCATCTTTGTTTGGCGCTTGCAAAAAATCCGGGGGCGGGGCCGAGTGCCAGAAGGACGGCGATTGCCCGGCAAACTGGATCTGCGACATCTACGGCAAGTATTGCCGTTGCGTCGACGATAATGCCTGCAACACTGCCGCGGGCGAGCGTTGCACGACAAGCGGAACCTGCGAGGTGTACACCGGATGCAAGTCCGACCTGGAATGCGGAGGCTGCCAGCATTGCGATACCACTTCGGGCGAGTGCCTGTGCACGGAGGACTGCGGCTGCGCCGAGGGCGAGAAATGCAATGCCTCGGGCTACTGCCAGCCAAGCTCCGGCTGCTTCGACAACGCCGATTGCGCCCAGAATGAGATCTGCAACACGCCCACCAAAAAATGCATTCCGGCTACCAGCTGCACTACAAAGATGCAATGCCCTCTTGGAAAAATCTGCACGGGCGGGGTGTGCGTGGACGGCTGCGAGGACCACGGCGATTGCCCCTGGATCGGTGACGTCAAGTACGCCTGCATGAACGGCAGCTGCGTAGCCGGCGTCTGCGGGGATGACAGCTTCTGCGACTTCATGGAGTATTGTAACAACGGAAACTGCCTGAGTGCCTATGACGACCAGCTCGCTCCCTACTGCAAACCATGCGATGGCGCTGACATAGAGGGCTGTGGACCGCGGGCCAATCCGTGCCTGATCTATCCTTATGATCCGCCCGAACCTTTCGCGCAGAACAGCGACGAGTACTGCGCCGTCGACTGTTCCGAAGGCCAGCGTTGCCCCAACGGGTTCGATTGCAGCACGATCATCTCGGTCAAGCAGACCGACATCTGTCAGAACGACTCGGACTGCCCCGGAGGGCTGCCGTGTCTCAAAAGTGCCGAGGAAGATCAGGGTTTCTGCCCGTGTAAGGCGATCGTCAATGGCTGCCCGGCAAACACCTGCTTGATGGATACCTGCGGACCAACTTTACACAAGTGCTTCGCACTCGGAATGGCGGGAATCGACCTGCCTTGCACCACGGACGCCGACTGCCATCTTTGCGGCGTAACCATGGACAGTTGCTCTACTGACAACGACTGCAAAGCAATCGAGTGCGAGTTATACGACGGCGTCGATTACGGCGGCTGCGTTTCAGCCAAGGGCTGCGGCCTGCAGGAAGGCTATCATTGTCCTCCCTGAAAACTGTCGAGTCACAAGTGGGAGCCTCGTCAATGCGAACCAAGACAGCCATAGCGATTGCTTTAGCTACCGCGCTAGCGGCGATGCTGGCATGTGAAGATGTGCGCTTTACCGAGAGTCCATTACAGATCGACACGTTTCAGCAGACACCCTTGCCGACAGTCGACATCCTGTGGGTGGTGGACAACTCGGGAACCATGCGGGAAGAGCGGGTCGAACTTGGAAACAAGTTCGACCAATTCATGTCGCAACTCGAGGCTGTCGGAGCGGACTATCACATCGGCGTCGTTTCGACCGATACTACCGATCCGACTCACTCGGGGCGATTGCAGGGAGATCCACGGGTTATCACGCCCGAGACGCAGGACGCGGGGCAGGTCTTCATCGCCAATGTCGATCTTCCGGAAACTGCCGATCGCACGGAGCGCGGACTTGACGCCATGCGCATGGCTCTCTCAGACGAACTGCTTTCAGGCTACAATAAAGACTTCTTGCGACAAGAGGCAACGCTTCTGGTGATTGTGGTAAGCGATGAGGATGATCACTCGCTTGGCCCTGCCCGCTACTACTCCCGCTGGCTAGAGCACCTGAAAGGCAGGGGCGAGGAGAACCTCGTCAGTTTCTCGGCCATAGTCGGCCAGCGGCCGACAGGCTGCGAGGGAGCCGAGAAGGGTGAGCGTTATCTTCAGGTCGAAGAGTCCACCGGAGGGCTGTTCTACTCGATCTGCGAACAGGACTACGGTCCTGTCGTGCAGGCGCTGGGGATTTCGGCTGCGGGCATGCGCAGAAAGTTCTACCTCAGCGAGCATCCAAAA